>Ga0351885_10115_pt1 | contig 40996 bp, 29 predicted proteins | sample TotcelFGM3001L13_FD_206771 | JGI IMG/M metagenome (GOLD analysis project Ga0351885, IMG submission 206771) | Enriched cells from coal bed in the Powder River Basin, Montana, United States - Total cells FGM rep3 HSBNCT.FGM.300.1.L13 ... | reverse complement strand
ACTTTGAACCTTGAACTTTTCAGACAAGGGGAGGATATTGCCCCCAAAGGGGATTGGCGGGAGATGAAGAGGAGGGCCGAAGACCGGTGGTCTTCGGCACTCCCCGACTTTTCCGGTTCAGACCGGCGTGCCGGCCTCGGCCAGGGTCTGGAAATAGATGCGGCGGATGCGCCCCATCCGTTTGTTGAAGCAAAGCCCCAGTTCCATGCAGGCGTTATAGAAGGATTCCCGGCTGAATTCCAGGGCGAGCAGCCGGGCCATGGTCTCCTGGGTAAACTCCTGGTGCAGGTCCTTGATCTTCTGGGCGGCTTCACCCAGGCCCTGCCATACCGGCAGCAGGATAAGGTCCGATTGTCCCTGCAACCGGGCAATCTCGGCCTGGACCATCTGCATCGTTTGCCGGTAATTGCCCCCGGCCTTTTCCAGGCTGGTCCCCTGTACTACCTCCACCCCCAGGCGTTCCAGGAACTTGATGAGAAAGTCCCGGGGACCCTTCTCCCAGGAAGATAGGTTCCAGACCTCTCCGGGAATCCCCACTCGAGGCAGGCGGCCTTTCTGCGGCAGCCACTGCCGCAACTTCTGCACCCGGGCATAGAGCTGTTCCTGGAGCTGCTGGAAATAGCTGCTTCTTTTCAGGGTGGCCTTCCACAGGAGGATGCGGCCAAAGGCCTTCATTTTGGCGAAAAACAGGTCCCGGGCGATGAGACGCTTGATCACCGAGGGCCAGCTATAAAACTTCCTCATGGCCCGGGTGGTTTCCATCTGGAGCTCAAAGGGAGTGAACTGCCGGGGTTGGAACACGGTGTGGTGGCCGTCGTACTGGCTCCAGTCCCGGCAGATAATCCGGTTCTGGGCCTCCATCTCCTTGAAGAAAGGCGTTCCAGGCAACGGAGTAAGCATCAGGTATTGCACGGAATCCAGGTCCAACTGGCGGGAAACCTTGACGGTGTCCCGGATTACCTGGAAGTGGTCCTCTTCCGAACCGAAGACAAACATACCATGGACCTTGATACCGAAGCGGTGGAAATTGTTGACACAGTCCTTGATGCCTTGCACGGTCTGGGACTTGTTATAGGCCTTTAAGGTGGCGGGGTTGATGGATTCCAGCCCCACGAAGACCACGAAGCAGCCGCTCCTGGCCATGAGGTCCAGGAGTTCCGGGTCCTTGGCGGATTCAACCCGCACCTGGGCGCTCCATTCGAACTTAAGCCCCTCGGCGATGATGCGCTCGCACAACTCCTTGGTGCGTTGACGGTCGGCGGTAAAATTGTCGTCGCAGAAAAAGATATGGCGGGCCTGGGAGCCGTTCTGGCGAATCTCTTCAATCACCCGGTCGATGGAAGTGACGCGGTGCTTGCGCCCGAACATCATGATCACCGAACAGAAGCTGCAATTGAACGGGCAGCCCCGGGAGGTGGCAATGGAGACCACACCCCGCCGGTTTTTGGCCTTCCAACCGTGAATCAGCGTGTAATCGGGGATGGGGAGGGAATCCAGGTCCCCCAGAAAAGGACGCCAGGGGTTTTGGTGGATGGTATTCCCGTCCCGATAGCAGAGATTATGGACTTCCGCCAGATTCCCGCCGTTGTTCAGGACCTTGACCAGTTCCGGCAGGGCCTCGTCACCCTCCCCGCAGATCACATAATCGGCGTGCTCCAACCCTTCCAGGGGCAGAAAACTGGGGTGGGCCCCGCCCAGTACCACCGGCCAGCCCTGCTTCCGGTAGAAGTCCGCCAGCTCGTAGGCCCGGGGAGCGGTGGAGGAGATGCTGGAGATACATACCAGGTCAGGGTGAAAGTCCAGGGAGTCGTATTTGGGCGTGGTCATCTCCTCGATCACCACCTTGACCTCCAGACCCTGCTGCTCCAAAATGGTCCCTAACAACAGCGACCCCAACCGGGGAATGGCTACCCGGGTAAAAATATGCTCCTGGGGTGACCGGGGTTCAATGAATAATACCTTCTCAATGGGCCGGGGCATATAGCACTCCTCCTGGAACTTCACTCCTTACCCCAGGGGCAAAATTCTAACAACAAGCTGCTCCCCCGGCATTTCTCCATGCCCGGTGAGCCTCTATATAATTATGGGAATTTAAGATTTTCCTGACGGTAGTTTAAGAGACCAATGCACGAATGTCAAACTAATTCGGTGTGGGCGGCATGAGGAAGGCATGAGAAAGCAGATTCCCTCACGAGGAGGGAATCTGCTTTACCTGTCGATTTGACTGATAAAAAGAGTGGCTGCTTAGACGCAACCGGTGGGCTTCGCCAACCCTGCCATCTTACAGGCGCCTTTGCCCGGTCCGGAGGGGAACAGCTCGTAAATATGTTTCAGTTTGAAGCCGGTTACCTTGGAGAGGATCCGGACCATGGGGGCAATGCCGTTCTTCTTGTAATAGTCCTGGAGCATGTTGATGACTTTCCAGTGCTCGTCATTGAGCTCAGCAATGCCTTCGGAGTCCTTAACGTACTCCACCCATTCCTCATTCCACTGATCCAGATTTTCCAGAAATCCGTCTTCATCTACCGTAAAGGTTTTACCTTTGAATTCCACGGTGGCCATGCAGAGATATCCTCCTTCAATATTTTGATCGCCGGGTTTTTAGTTTTCAAACGTATGTCATTGTGAAATTTTTGTCAAGCATTAAAAATTTCTTATATCCATTAATCATCTATCTTTAACATGGGGGCGCGTGCGCGTCAAGAGGCAATCACCGCGGTTGGGCCGGCCCGGGAAATATCTTGCCTGGATTCATGATGTTATGGGGATCAAAGGCCCGTTTGATCCGCCGCTGCAAGGCTATGGCCGCCTCGGACAACTCCATCCCCAGATACGCGGACTTGGTCAGACCGATGCCATGCTCCCCCGACAGGGTGCCGTTAAATTTTCGCACTATGGTAAAAATATCCTCCACCGTCGGGTTCACCGCTTCCCGTTCCCCGGGGACCTGGCGATCATAGAGCACGTTGACGTGGATATTGCCGTCCCCGGCATGGCCGTAGCTGGGAATAATCAGCCCCCGGCGCCGTGAAATATTTTGTAGCGCCGTGATCAACGCTGGAATGGCCCCCAGGGGTACCGCTACGTCTTCGCTCACCTTGTGGGGCTTCACCTTCAACAGCGCCGGCGAAATTACCTTCCGGGCCCGCCATAGGCCCTCGGCCTCCTCCACGGTCTTGGCCCTGAGGACCGGCTTGGCCCCCTGCTCCCGGCAGAAGTGCGCCATGCGGGCCGCCCGGTCCTCCACGTCCCGGGGGTGGCCATCCACCGCCATGAGCAGCAGGGCCGCGGTTCCCTCCGGGAGCGCGAAGGGCAGCAGTTCCTTGACGCAGGATAGCGTCACGTGGTCCATGAACTCCAGGGCCGTAGGCGCCAGGCCCGAGGTCAGGATCAGGCTCACCGCCTCGGCCGCGGCGTTCATCGTCGCGAATCCCGCCGCCAGGGTCTGCCGGGCCGCGGGTTTTGCCACCAGGCGCAGGGTGATCCGGGTAATCACCCCCAGGGTGCCTTCCGAGCCCAAAAACAGGCGGGTCAGATCATAACCCACCACGCCTTTCATGGTGCGGGTCCCGGCGGTGATAAGCTCTCCGGTGGGCAGCACCACCTCCAGACCCAGGACATAATCCCGGGTAACCCCGTACTGCACCGCCACCGCCCCCCCGGCGCACTCAGCGACGTTGCCGCCGATGGTGCAAAAATCGGCGCTGGCCGGGTCCGGGGGATAATACAAGCCCTCAAGCTCCACCGCGGCCTTCAGCCGGCTCAAGATGACCCCAGGCTCAACCACCGCCACCAGGTCAGGCCGGCTGATCTCCAGGATACGGTTCAACCGGGTCATAACCAGCACCACCCCGCCCTCAATGGGCACCGAACCGCCGCTCCGCCCGGTCCCCGCCCCCCGGGGCACCACCGGGAACCGGTGCTCATTGGCCAGCCGCACAATCGCCGCCACCTCCGCCGCCGACCCGGGAAAAACCACCAACTCCGGCATAGCCGCCCGGTCGGTAGCGTCATAAGCATACCCCCAGCGCTCCTCCGGAGTGGTGAGGAGATTATTGGGGCCGACGACCGCGGCAAGTTCTTTAACAAGAGAATCTTGCATGAAGGGGTTTTCGGTTTTCAGTTTTCGGTTTTCGGTAAAAGAATGTGGAGCAGGCGCCCTCGCCTGCTCGGTTATAGGGCGGTCTGTGGCCGCCGAAATTCTATCTTCAACGGTAAGACATTGGTTTTCCTGGCATAGTGTAATGACAGGAAGTCAGTAGGGTACGTTTTACGCACCGTACTTGTTTTTGCCCGCCAACCATTGATGGTGCGTGGAACGCACCCTACATTACTATGTTTAGAGTCCTTTGCGCAATTTCTTGATCTGATATTCACTTGTATTTAAAATTAAAGCGATTTTGAAATCTGAAAAACCATCTTCTTTTAATTGCTTGACAATACGCTTTCTGTTAGAAACCATATCTTTTTGGTCATAATAATCCTGCATTACATCGCCGCCCAGCAAGATATGAGAGGTATAATATTGTGAACAGCTTTGGTAGTAAAAAGGCGTGTGGACAATAGAACCCCTTAGGTAATCGAACCCAAGCAGACGCCCGCAAAGACGAAGGAGAACGTATACTACCTCCCAAGGGGAGACTTTCGAACTGCGAACTTTTTCGAGAAATCGTTCTGCTTCTGATGCCAACATCTGTTTATGACGTGTGGTAGTATCCAATTCATCGATTCGTCCAATTATCCTCTTTGCTACTTTCTGAAGCCATTTAAGCTTGCTTTTGATGTGAGATTCAGTGCAAGCGCTGTGGTATGCTTTTTCGCCTAAAAATAATCGTATCGACAATTCAAAGTCCATTCCTTGATCTATCACTTCGTTATCTCCTGAGCCCGTAGAAGCGCAGCGCATCCCGCCTTCAGCAATGGGGACTCAGCCATGCCGGGATCATCAATCTCCTGAGCTTCATGACGCTTCCCTTCTTCTGGTTCCCAGGCTGCGCCTGGGAACCCAATTGATTGCAAGGCCTTGCTTTGCGCATGAATCTATACGAAAAACCTGCCCCCCTCGCCAATTTCTACAACATATTCTGCTCCGCCAAACTAAAATACCCGTGGCGGCCGATGATCAGGTGGTCGTGCACCGTCAGGTTGAGGGATTGCCCGGCCTTCACCAATGCCCGGGTCAGTTCCCGGTCGGCGGTGGAGGGCGTCAGATTGCCGCTGGGGTGGTTGTGCACCAAAATAAGCCCGGTGGCCTTGTGTTTCAAGGCCAGCTCCAGCACTTTACGGGGATAAACCACGGTCTGGTTCACCGTGCCTTCCTGGACGATCTCCTCGGCAATGATTTCGTTCTGGCTGTTGAGGAAGATCACCCGGAACTGCTCGTCCAGCAGGCCCCCCATGGAGGCCCGGCAGTATTCCACCAGGTTGTCCAGGGACTTGATGGGCTGGCGCTTGAGGGCCTCGGACTTGAGGGCGTATTCCGAGCAGGCCTTCACCAGCCGGATAAGGATGGCGGCGTACTCTTTGATCCCCATAACCTCCATGAGGGCCTCGGGGCTGGCGTCCAGGACCTGGGTGAAGGAGCCGAAATGCTCGATTACCCGCTTGGCCAGGGGCTTGACGTCGGAGTAGGGGATGGCGAAGGTCAGGAGCAGTTCCAGGAGCTCATAGTCCTGCAAGGCCCCGGGGCCTCCCGTCAGGAAGCGCTGCCGCAAGCGGGCGCGGTGCCCGTGGTAATGTGGTTTTACCGGTTTTTCCGCCATCTCTCTTTCCTTTCTACTCCGGCCGGGCGCCAATTGCAACCGGGAAAACCAGGCGCGGCCGGGCCAGGCGCGGCAACCCCGTCCCCCCTCGGTTCTGCGCCTCGGAGCCACGGAAAATTTGTCTGCCTCAACCAATAAACCGAATTCGACCAATAGCACGTGACAGAATCAATGCTATCCGGCCAAATAAGCGCGTTTAACCACAATAGCGGCATTTTTGATTTAAGTTCGTGGGGAAAAAATCCGAATCATAAAACAGTTGGTCATGATCTTATAGGCCCAGCCATAAATTATGAAAAGATTCATAGGGGCGGGCGTCCCCACCCGCCAATCAACCGGGCTTTCTGCAAGGTGCGTCCTACGCATCATTAATCCTTGCTCTTGGCCTTGAACTTTGAACCTTGAACTTTTCAAAACAGACCGACAAAACCGGCTGCCGCCTTATCTCCCCATAAGCGGCTCCATAAGCGAAAAACCAGGAGTTGCCCCAGGCCGGGAGGCCGGATCGCACTCCATTGCGAGATTAACTTTTGACCCTGAAACACTATTGCACGCTCTCGGCTGATAAACCTCTGATAGATCCCCGTGAGGATCAGCTGGGGTATGCCCTCTTTGCCAGACACCTGGCCTTCTCCTTAACCAAAATGATCCCGGCCGAGGGATTTGTAGTGGCCCTCTATGGCCCCTGGGGCTCGGGCAAGACCACGCTGTTGAATTTCCTCTTCCATTATTTTAAAGAAGCCCCTGTGGATGAGCAGCCCATCATCGTGCCCTTCAACCCCTGGTGGTTTTCCGGGCACGAAAAGCTGGCCAAACATTTCTTTGACCAACTTCTGGCCTCCCTGGCCACCAGTGATATCGATATGTGTAATTTGCAGGCAAAAATCGCCGAGTTTGCCGACATGGTGTCGGAGTTACCCTCCAGCATCCATATTCCCTATATTTCCATCGGCAAAATCGCGGTGGAATTTACCCCCTTAAAATCTTCCGTTAAGAACGTCATCAAGTTAAAAATGGAAATCGCCGAGGAACTCCGGAAGCAACCCCGGCGGATTTTCGTCACTGTAGACGACATCGACCGCCTCAATCCCGAAGAAATCCGGCAACTCTTCGGGGTCATCAAATCCGTGGCCGATTTCCCCAATGTCGTTTATCTCCTCACCTTCGACAAAAAAGTGGTGATCGAGGCCTTGAGAGAGTCACAGGGGATCTCCGGGGAAAACTACCTGGAAAAGATTGTCCAATTTCCCTTCGAACTGCCTTTGCCCGACCGCTCTTCCCTGTACCGTCTGCTCTTTGCCCGGCTGGAAAGCATCATGGCGGGCACCCCGGAAGGCCTTTTTGACCAAACTTATTGGGGCAATGTCTTCATGAGGGGGATAGAACATTTCATCAGCACCCCCCGCAAGATCAATTTACTGACCAATACGCTGAGCGTCACCTACCCGGCCGTCCAGGGTGAAGTGAACCCCGTGGATTTTATCGGCATCGAGACCCTGCGCATCTTCTCCCCCGAGGCCTATAACATGATCCGGACTTATCCGGACAAATTCACCGGCCGGGAATGGGTGGCCAGTAAGATGGACCAGCTGCGGACCTTTCAGGACTCCTGGGTCAACCAGATCGACGAAGGCAATCGGGAAGCGGTCCGGGGACTACTGTCCCAGCTCTTCCCCAAGTTGGGGGAAATGTGGGGGGATATGGGGTTTGACCCCCCCAATGAGGCCACCTGGCGCAAGCAGCTCCGCATCTGTAGTCCGGATATTTTTCCTGTATTCTTCCATCTGGCCTTGCCCCAGGGAGACATCTCCAATGCCGAAATCATGATTATCTTGTCTCTGGCCGACAATCCCCAGGAGTTTTCGGGCCGCCTGCTGGAGCTGGCAGTCCAGGCTCGCCCCGATGGCTTCACCCGCCTCCATGCTTTTCTGGACCGGGTGATGGATTATACCGGCAAGGAGATTGCCCTGGAATCCATTCCATCGATTTTCCTCAGCCTCTTTGATGTAGGCGATCAGTTTATCCGGCCCGAAGATGAAGGCTCGGGTAAACTTCCCATAGGCAACGACCAGCGTATGGCCCAGATCATCTTCCAACTCCTGCGGCGCCTGCCGTGGGACAGCCGACTCAGCGCCCTGCAGCAGGCCATCACCCATGGCCGGGCAATTTTTACCAGCGTCAAGATCGTCATGGAGCTGGGCAAACTTAGCGACAAGCATGCCGGCGAGGCGCGGCCGCAGCCGGAAGCATTGATCCGTCAGGGCGATCAGGCCAGCCTGGAAAAGCTGGTGCTTGCCAAGGTGCGGGAAGCCGCCGACGACGAGTCCCTCCTCCAGTGCCCCAAACTGCCTGAAATCTTAACAATGTGGCAAAACCTGGCCGGAAATGCCGAACCCGTGACCTGGGTTAATAAAGTGGTGCGCGACGACCATAACTTGGCAATTTTATTGGAAAAATTTATGAAAAAGGACTTCAGTCATTCCATGATCCAGGTGGACGGTGAGTCCCAATACCGCCTCACCCAAGCAGCCCTGACGCCTTTCCTGGATCCTGAGAGCATTCTGGACCGGACCCGTACCCTGACCGAAAGCGAATGGCTCGGCCAACCGCAGCAAGATGCGCTCCGCCAATTCATCAGGCACTTCAAACCCAAAGGCCACTAGTTTTGCGGGTTCGGCTGTACCATTACCTGCGACTGCCTGACCTAATTCCGCCAAATCAAGCGTTTTGAAAATAACTCCGATAGTCTCAGCCCAACAATCATTTCCTGGACGTACACAACGAAGCATAAAAATAGGGAACAGCCCGCCCCGGCGGTTTTAGGAGGAATTATGGCGTTCAGTGCCCGCCCTACTGACCGGCCGCTGGAGCCTCAATGAGCGCCTTGGCTGAAAGTTGATAGCTTTCCATATAAAGGGACAATCGGGAGGTGCGAACCGGCAGGTCCGCCGATATCTGTGACCGGGCACTGGGAAGAAACAGATTTGAGATGATTCAAGACCCAGGGGCGCTGGCGGGATTGGTCGTAAATAGAGCCGCCAGGGCGTAGCGCACCCGGTTGGCCTTCTCGCCGTTGTGGGTCAAAACCCCTTCCTGGAGCAAGAGGTTTAAATAACCCCAGGCGGTCTTTTTGTTCACCTTAAACCGGGCTTCGAAATCCAGCAGGCGAAACCAGCGGCCTTCGGTCTCCCGGAGATATTCCCCCAGGGTCTCGGGGGTGAGCTTGCGCCGGCCTTTTACGGGCAGGGGGACTTTGGCCAGCGCCTGGCGCAAGACCTCGCTCTTGACCGGCTCCGGCAACCGCGGAGCCGGGGCCGGGGGCCGGGGCGGAGGCGGACTGGCCTCCCAGGTCTCCCGGAGACCGGATTTGCCCCCTGACCAATCATGCCGGGCGAAATATTGACCCGCCTCGGCCTCGATGATGGTGAGCAGACGATAAAATTGCGACAGGGTGATCTGCCCGGCTAGCTGCGTCACCAGATAATCTTTGGCCCGCTTGCGGACGAAGGAGACTCGTTCCTGGGAGCCGGTGGGCAGGCGGGAGGCCTCCATCACCACCTGAAAGAACATCCCCGCCACCAAGGTGGTGTCGAGACCGTGGGCCGGCGGGGTCAGGGCATATGACTTTTCCGATACCCCCAGGGCCCCGGCGCCTAGAGTCCAGGCGGCAAAATCGTCCTCGAAATCTTCCAGCTGCCCCGGAGAAAACAGCTCCAGCACCGGCCGCGTCAGGGTGCGGACCAGGGTCAGGGTGTCGTCGCGATCCATACCAGTGCCCTCCATGGCTCTGGTCGCGATTATAAAAGATAACTTAGTTAATCACAAGTTTAGAGAATCTCTTAATTATCTTCTCTCGGACATGAGGCCCAGCCTGACTCTCCGCCCCCCGCCCTGTTCCCTTTTTCCTGGCAACCTTCACTCTTACCGCGTTGGTTTTGTAGGGGCGGGTTTAAAACCCGCCCCTACGCTGCCAGCCAAGGCTGCCGTAGCCGTGGAATCGCAGGTTAAGATACCCCGGCTACTTCCCTCCACCCGGCGGGCTCAGTTCGGCCGCCAGTTCCCGGGGGTCGGTGATGGCCGGCAGGCAGGTGAAATCCCGGCAGAGATGCGCCACCGGCGCCTCTCCCGGCTCGTAGTCCCTGGTCCAGGGCAGGAGTTCTTCCAGGGCAACGCAATCCGTCGGATTTTTCAGGACCAGGCGGCGCTCCGGCCGATAGCTCTGGTAAGCCGCCTGGAGCAGTTCCTGGGTCCGGGCATCCTGGGGGTCGCCCACTATGGTGAGATCAAGCGGCGGAGTCAGAAACAGGGTCTGGACCGTCCACAGATGAGCAAAACCCCAGGGGTTCTCCCTGGCGTGGGGGTTTAGCTGCCGCATAATCGCCTGGGCCCGCTCCTGGTGGTGGACGGCGCCGGTCAGCCGGTAAAGCCTGAGACTCACCCGGGCCGCCATGGAGTTGCCCGACGGCAGGACCTGGTCATAGATGCTCTTACTGCGCACCAGGGGCGTGGCCTGGTCCCGGTCCACGTAGAAATAGGTGCCGTCGCCGCCATCCAAAAATTTCTCGTCCATGAGCGCCATCAGGCGCCGGGCCTCGCTCACCCAGACGGGATCAAAATCGGTCTCGTAGAGGTCCAGGAGGGCGTTGGCCAGCAGGGCGTAATCCTCCGAGAACCCCGGGACGCTGACCTGGCCCGCCGTCCAGATCCGGAAGAGGGTATTCTCCTTCACCAGGTCGGCCAGCAGAAAACGGGCGGCCAGGGCCGCAGCCTCATAATATCGCCGCTCCCCCAGGACCTGGGCGCCCAGGGCCAGGGCGGTGATGGCCAGGCCATTCCAGGCGACGATGACCTTTTCGTCCCGGTGGGGCGGCACCCGCCGGCCCCGCACCTGGTTGAGACGTTCAAAGGCCGCGTTCAGGGTTTGGGCCACCTGCTCCGGGGAAAGCTGGAACCGCTCTGCCAACTCGGCCCGGGACCTTGGCCGGGTCAGGATGTTGGCGCCCTCGAAATTGCCCGCCGGGGTTACCCCCAGGGCCGCGGTCACCAGGTCCGCGGCCTCCGGCCCCGCCACCTCGGCCACTTCCTCCCGGTCCCACACGTAGTACTTGCCCTCCACCCCTTCGCTGTCCGCATCCCAGGCCGCATAAAATCCCCCCTCGGGGGCGCGCATCTCCCGCAGGATAAAATCCAGGGTTTCGCCGGCGATGCGCCGGGACAAATCGCTTCCGGTCAGCCGGTGGTGCGCCAGATAGAGAGGCGGCAAAAGTGCATTGTCGTAGAGCATCTTTTCAAAATGCGGCACCACCCAGGCCGCATCCACGCTGTAGCGGTGGAAGCCCCCGCCCAACTGGTCGTAGATGCCGCCCCGGGCCATCTTCTCCAGAGTGAAGCCCAACTTCCCCAGGACCGGGGCCTCCCCGGAAAAATGATAGTAGTGAAACAGAAAATCCAGTTCCAGGGACCGAGGAAATTTCGGGGCGCGGCCCAGCCCGCCGTTCTCCGGGTCGAAATCGTCCAGAAGGTGGTGCGCCGCGGCCTCCAAGGTTTCCCGGGTGGGGTCGCCGCCGCCCCCCGCCACTTCTCCCAAACGCTGCACATGGCTTTCCACCTTCAGGGAGACGGACGTCAACTGCTCCCGATTCTGCTGGTAGGTCTGGCTCAGGGCCAGCAGCAGGCGGGAGAATCCCGGCAGGCCCCCTCGGTCTTCGGGGGGGAAATAGGTGCCGCCGTAAAAGGGCTTCAAATCCGGGGTCAGGAAGACACTCAGGGGCCAGCCGCCGTGGCCGGTAAGCACCTGCACTGCGTTCATGTAGGTCTCGTCCAGGTCCGGGCGCTCCTCCCGGTCCAACTTGATGTTGACGAAATGCTCGTTCATGATCGCGGCGATGGCCGGATTTTCAAACGACTCGTGGGCCATGACGTGGCACCAGTGGCAGGTGGAGTAGCCGATGCTCAAAAAGATGGGCCTGTCTTCACGGTGGGCCCGGTCCAGGGCCTCCGACCCCCAGGGATACCAATCCACCGGATTATACGCATGCTGCTTAAGATAGGGGCTGGTCGCATCGATCAAGTGGTTGGGACGAGGCTCTGACATGACAGGCTCCTTGGCCGGATAACTGGCGCGGTTCAGACGTGATGCCTGTCAAGATAAGTACGCCTGCGTCGGTTGCAAGGAGTCTATGCGGCGCAAATTGCCTGTCCATTGATCTGCTGGGAAATCTTTAAATTAGTGGCACAGGCATTCCAGCCTGTGAAAATGAAGCAGGTTAGGGCACAGCCTGGAAAGGCTGTGCCACCAGTCAATAGCAGCTTTTCGTGCGGCGGCACAGGTTGAAAACCTGTGCCACCTAGGGTCAAAGTAGGGTGCGTCCTACGCACCATCAATCCGGTTGAGTGGCGGGCGGGGACGCCCCCGCCCCACGCAAAAACCGGCGCCGCCTTGGGGTCCATCTCAGAACGGCAAGGCCCCGGATGCTCAGCGGTTACTTCTTCAACCTGGACGCCAGGTCTTGCAATGATTTCTCCAGACCGGTCCAGGCCTTGCCAGCTTCGTCTTGAATGGCGTCCCATTGCTCCAGACCCTTGTCTTTGAGCCGGTGCAGCCGCTGGCGTTGCTCCTCCTGTTCCGCATAAGCTGCGTCAATCCGCCTTCCCAACTCCACATTAACTTCGCCGGTTACCGTCCCCAACCGGCTCTTCAAGGCGTCGATTCTTTTACCCATTTCGGCCAGTCGGGCTTCCATGGCCTCGCCGTCTTTTTTCTCCATGCGACCTTACCTCCCAACAGTTTATCTTCTCATGGTAAAGTCATCGGCGAAAATAGCCCCGGACTTAAACCCGGCGGCGACTCCCGGGAAGCCAGGCCGGCTAAACAGTCTTCAAGGCCCCGGTCCAGGTCTCGAATACCGGGAAGGGGGTGCCTCGTTCCCCCGCCTGGTAAAAGATGACATAAGTCATGTTCTTCCAGGCGATGAAGGAATCGTCCTGGGTGGCCTTATGATAGCGGCCGCGCCAGGTGCCTGTATTGAGATAGACCTGCTCCAGGGGCGCGGGGGCGGCCGGGAAGCTCCGCACCGGCGACACCAGGGGGTCGTGGGTATGCCCATAGACCACGTAACGGACCCGGGAGTCGAGATGAAGATATTCCTGGGGCGCGGCTGCCAGGAGGTCGTCTTTGACGAAGTAGTCTTTGGCCTTCATGGCCAGATCCCATAAGGTTTCGGTGCGATCGAGTTTGAAATGCCGCAGGAGAAAGAGGAAGGCCTGGATCTTGTCCGCCTCGTCGCGCCAGTCGGTCCACTTGTCGTGGCGATCGAACCAGTTCTTGACGAAGTCCAGGCTGTCGAAGTAATCGATAACCTCCTGGACCGAGTCTTCGATGATCTCTTTGAGCCACCGGTCCTGGCGAACCTGGTACAGGAGCCACTCGATGACCGCCGACAGAGGCCGGACATTTTCGATCTCCTGAAAATTTCTGATGATCGTCGGTTTCTCCGGGGCGTTACCCAAGCGCCGGGCCAGGGTATAGGGCAGCCGGGCCACCAGTTCGGTGGTGATGGGATCGCCGATGGGCGCCAGTTGATAATCACCCGGAGTATACCCGGTCCCGCCTTCATAGTTAAACTTGTCATACTCATGCCCGTGGCGGGCGAACACCCCATAAGCCGGGTCTTCATAGGTGTGGGGGAAGAGGTCGGCCGGATCGTGCCAGGCCGGCGGGATGCCCAGGCAGTCGCACACCTTCTGCCTCAGGCTGCTATACCGGTTACAGAGACGGTCGTGGTTGCCCGGCAGATATATCAGGCCAGGATCGGAGTCCGGGCGGCCATTGCCCCTCAGGTCGGCCACACCCTGCCGGAATATCTTAAAGGTCCGGCGGTTCTCGGGATGGTCGGTGATGGCGTCAAAGAGGGTGAGGGCGTGGACCTCGATGGCTTGCTCGTCCGTGCCCCAGGGTCTTTCGTCGGCGGGGTAGCCGAACCAGCCCTCGGTGCGCAGCAGGTCGAAAATGTCTCCCAGCAAGACGAACTTGATTTCCTTGATTTCATTGCTGGACTTGGCGGCAATTGCCGACACATCCTCGAAGAAATATTCAAAAGCCCGATGGGAGAGGTTGTGCTCCCCGGCGGAGCCATCCACGAAATGCAGGTCACTGATGAACACGAGCATGTCTGGCTTTCCTCCCGCTACTTTTATTTGTAAATTAATCTCCTTATTAGCCATCTTAGGCCGAAGATCAGCAAAGTCAAGGCAGTAGTAAAAAAAAGTGATGATAACTAGCGCGGTTTACCGGTGGGTCAGGTCGTCAAATCCCTCCGCCTGGGTCAGGCGGGCGATTTCGGCCAGGAGTTGTTGCAGTTCCGGGGCGTCACGAAATTTGATCTCGAGCTGAAAATCGGGGCCTTCAAAGACCGCGGGCGGGTGCAGTCGCAGGCGGGGGCTGCGCTTCCACCCCAGCCGGGACAGCGCGGTCTCGAATGCCACCCGGGCCGCGCTCAGGCGCGGATAAACTTGAGCGTACAGGTGACGGCGCACCGCCTGAACCCTCTCCTGGGGGGTGCGGTCCGGCTCAGTTAAGGCCCGGCCTAGTTCGTCATGCGCCAGGACGGCAGCCGGGGAAATACCTTCCCGGCGGGCCAGGATCGCGACCTGGTCCAGCAATTCTTCCTGCTTGCTCTGGCTCAGCCGCAGGCTATCCCAAAAAGGCCAGGCCGCCGCCCGGGCCGCCGGGTCCCAATCAGCCAACCGGGCGGCCGCGGTGAGACCTAAACGGCCGGAAGCCGCCAACTCCTGCCAAGGAGCCTCAAGTGCGGCCGTTTTGATCAGGCGGGAAAGATGCGACCGGGAAGGCGGAAGCCCCAGGTAGGGGAGGTATTTGGCCGTCACGGTCTCTACATCGCCATGCTCCAGCAGCCGCACGGCCAGGTCGGCCTGCTCCCGGAGATTGAACTCCCGGGTAAAGGCATTATCCATCACGTGCACCAGCAGACAATACAAATCGGGCGCGCCCGCCGGAACCAGGCGGGCCGTGATTTCCTGCCAACCCAGGTCAGCCGCCGCCTGGAGACGCCTGGCCCCGGTGACCACCCCAAACCGGCGGCCTCCGGGCTGGGGCTTGAGCCAGGGAGGATTGATCAGCCCCACTGCCAGGAGGGACGTCCGCAGGCCGTCCGGGTTCGCCGCCATCTCCGCCGCGGCATCGGAAAAATCGATCTGGGATAGTGGCACTTCCTGCAAGCGGATGGGGATAGTCACTTCTCTCCCGGGTATGGCAAAATTGGGCGGGGCCTGCACCCGAGGTGAATGTAACCGAGACCGCCCCGCCGGTCAAGACCGCGAGCCCCTCCCGGTGAGAGCGCCGTAACCTGCTGAAAGCTAACTGCTGAACGCCCACGTATCAAGAATTACTGGACACCTGCTGTGTTTGCTGCTAAATCCTTGTCCGGGAAGGGCAATAAAGGATAAGATTACCTAGGCTACCCGATAGCTCCAACTTGGAGCCTAAATCGGCCGGTCCGCCGGGCCTCCGGGGCAAAACTGGGCATCGCCGGTGAGTGCCACATGGCCAGGCCCTGACCTGCCATGAGCGCCAACGCCTCGACGCCTGGCAGCCGGCCGGCCGCCCGAAAAAGTACCGACAAAGGAGAAAGGCATGACCGAAAACTACCACGTGGTGGCCGTCAACGGCTCCCCGCACGAAGGCTTTGGTAATACCTCCCAAATGTTGACCATGTTGGGAGAGAACCTGTCCCGGGAGGGCTTGGAACTGGAAGAGATTTTTCTGAGTCAGTACCAGATCGGCTTCTGCACCGGCTGCGCCACCTGCCTGGAGTCCGGCGCCTGCTGGGTCCGGGACGATTACAACTCGGTGGTCCGTACCGTTCTGGAGGCTGATGCCGTTATCCTGGCCTCCCCGGTCTATATCTTCAATATTACCGCCCAGATGAAGACCTTCCTGGACCGGTCCCTGGGATATGGCCACCGCCCCCGAGGCGACTGGAAGCCCGGGCTGGCCTTGAGCGTCTCCGCGGGCCACGGCGAAACCTGGGCCGCCGACTATTTGGGGCAGGTCCTCAGGCTTTTCGGCGCCTTTCCCGTGGGGAAATTCACCGCCATTGCCGTCGGCCCCGGAGAATTTTTGGGACGCGAGGCGGTGGAGGCCCGGGCCGCCGACCTGGCCCGGGACCTGGCTCGGGCGGTGAAGGAAGGCCGCCGCTATCCGGCCACGGACCAGGACTTGCGCTATTGGCATTTTATGAGCACCCTGATCAAAGAAAACCGGGATTTTATGGCGGCCGACTACGAGCACTGGCAGGAACTGGGGCTTTTTAAGAGTTTCGAGGCCTATGTCGGCCAGACTCGTTCGAAAGCAGCGATGGGGGAAATCCCCGCCAGAGCCTCCAGGAAACACCAGCAAGAGGCTCCTTCGACCGCGGCCACCCCCGAAACTGCGTCCCATCCCGGCGAACCCAACACCGCCCGGGAACTGTTGGCCATGATGCCCGGGGCCTTGGACCCCGCCGCCGCCCAGGGTCTCACCGCCATCTACCAATTTGAAATCAGCGGCAGCGAAAACTTCACCGCCCACCTGGTCATCGTTGACGGCCAGGCCACTTTCCATGAGGGACCCGCTGACCACCCCAACATCACCATTAAAACTCCGGCGGATGTGTGGCTGGCTATCGCCCGAAAGGAGTTGGACGGCTCCACCGCCTTCCTGTCCGGTCAATTCCGCATCCAGGGGGACCTGGGCCTGTTGGTGAAACTGAAAACCCTGTTTATCGATTAGATCTATCGGCAGTGCGAAAATTATTTTCTGGGCTGAAAAGTCTTTAGGTAGGGTGCGTCCCACGCACCCTCAATCCAGTTGGATGGCGGGCGAGGACGCCCGCCCTAACTGACTTTCATGTATTACCGGTGGACCAAAGGCTGCGGCTACAGAAAATAGCCTTTTGAGGACAACTCAGATTGAGACCGCGCTGCCACCGCCGAATTTCAAACCAGCGAGGTTCGCCGCCGCGGTCCGCATGGCCCAAATGCATTGTTGCAATCGGCATTTTATTTGGTGACCGCCACAAGATTTGCTTCCGGATGGACAAAAAAGACCGGGGAAACCGTCTCCCCGGTCTTTTGGTTTACTATCAGGATGCCGTGCGGATATGGCCCGGTAGGGGCGGGTTTTAAACCCGCTCCTGGGCTGCTGATATTCTTAACCTGCCTACGTGCCGATCACCAGAATGGTGGCGTCTTTGGCGACGCTGGCGCCGGGCTCGAAGTTGATGGCCTTCACCACTCCGCTTGCCGGGGCCGGCAGCGAGTTCTGCATCTTCATGGCCTCTAAGACGCAGATCAGGTCCCCGGTTTTCACCGTATCCCCCACCTTCACCGCATAGCTGATGATCATGCCAGGCATGGGGGCCTTTAAGGGCGCGTCCCCTGCGGCCAGGGACTCCGCCGCCGCGGCCGCCGCCGGTTTGGGCGCCGGGGCCGGGGCCGGAGCGGCCGCCGGCGAGACGCCGGCGCTACGCGCCGGAGCCTGCGCCACACTGGTGATCACCGGGGCCCCGGAGGTGCACTCCACCTCGACATTGTAGTACTGCCCGTCCACGAAGACGTTGAAGCCCCGGGTCCCCGGGCCCTTCTCCGGCGCCGCCTGGGTCAAGGTGTCCAGATACTCCTTCACCTTGGTGAAGAGCTTCTTCTGCTTGATGGTCAGGTAGACCGAATCTTCCAGGGCGATCTGCTCCAGGGTCTTGGCCTTGACCTCGTCGGGCACCGGCTCCAGGTTATACTTCCACTTCAGGAACCGCATCCCGGTGGTGGGATACAGGGCGTAGATCAGGATGTCGCCCTCGTTCTTGGCAATGGCCTTGGTGTCCGCCACCGCCTTGTCCCACTCCGGTTCCAGGATGTCCCCGGGCCGCCCGGTGGTGGGCGTCTCGCCCCGCTCGTAGCCCTTGAGGATGTGCTTCTGCACCTCCGGGTCCATGGGGGCCGGGGTCTTGCCGTAGAGCCCGTAGGCCAGGCCCTGGGTCTCGGCCGTCACCTTGTTATAGCGCCCGAACAGCACGTTCATCACCGCCTGGATGCCCACGATCTGGCTGGTGGGGGTTACCAGGGGCGGGAACCCCAGCTCCTGCCGGGTCTGGGGCAGATCGTCCATGACCTCGTGAATCCGGTCCAGGGCGTCCAGCTCTTTGAGCTGGTTCACCAGGTTGGAATACATGCCCCCGGGGATCTGGTGCAGGAGCACCCCGGTGTCGATCTGGGCCATCTTGGAGGTGTCCAGGAGATCCCGGTATTTCACCGCCACCTTCTCCAGGTCGTAGCCGATCTCGATCAAGCCCGCCAGGTCCATGTCGGTTTCCCGGTCGGTCTGCTCCACCGCCACGATGAGCGGCTCGATGGCCGGCTGGGAGGTCCGCAGCGCAAAGGGGCTCAAGCAGGTGTCCAGCACGTCCACGCCCGCTTCGATGGCCTTCAGGTAGCTCATGGAGCCCGAGCCCGAGGTGTAGTGGGTGTGGAACTCCACCGGGATCTTGATGGTCTCCTTCATCCCCTTGATGATGGCGTAGGCGTCATTGGGGGAGCACATCCCGGCCATGTCCTTTAAGACCACCGAGTCGGCCCCCATGTCCTCGGACTTCTTGGCAAAATTGACGTAGTAGTCCAGGTTGAAGATCGGCCCGCCCATGCGCCGCTGGGTCAGGGAATAGCACACCGCGGCCTGGAAGTGGGCCATAAGGCCTTCTTTCTTGGCGTCCATCAGGGCCTTGACCGCCACTTCCCAGTTACGCATGTCGTTGAGGGCGTCGAAGACCCGGAAGATGTCCACCCCGGCCTCGGCGGCGTAGCGCACGAACCGGTAGGTGAGATCGTCGGCGTAGTTCCGGTATCCCACCAGGTTCTGGCCCCGGAGCAGCATCATGGTGGGGGTCTTCTTCAGGATCCCCTTGATGGTGCGGATCCGCTCCCAGGGGTCGTCCCCCAGGAAACGGTGGGTGGTGTCGAAGGTGGCGCCCCCCCAAACCTCGATGGCAAAGTAGCCCATCTGGTCCATGCGCGCCATGAAGGGAATGATGTCTTCGGACCGCATGCGGGTGGCCAGCAGCGACTGGTGACCGTCCCGAAAGGTGGTGTCGGTGAATTTGATGGGATTTTTTCCGGCCATGGATGACTCCTTTGTCTTATTAGCAGTTAGCGGTCAGCAGTTAGCAGTTAGGAAAAACCCAGGGTTACTGTTCTTTGATGTACATCCAACCCAGGTTGCCCTAGTTCTTCTTGCTCATGTCTGATCCGCAAACTCCTGAGGCTTTATTCTCAATATGGTCTCATGCCAGCAACCGTCGTCCTGGCTAACTGCTAACGGCTAATTGCTAACTGCTACCTTAAACTCCGCCGCTGCATCAGCAGCCTGAGCTGCATAGCCTCGGAACGCCCGGCCAGGGCCCAGAGGTTTAAAGGCGGGCCCGGAGCCGCGGCCGCGAAACCCGCCGCCGCCATCTGGCAGGCCTCCTCGTCGGCGATATAAGCCGCAATAGCCCCGCTGATGGCTGCCAAAATCTGTGGTTTTATGAGGCTCATCAATCCTCCTCTCCTTTTTCCGTCTGATGCGACGATCCAGGGACCAGGGATCAGGGGCCAGGGGCCAGAAAAACCCCTGATCTCTAACCCCTGGCCCCTAACCCCTGCTACACCGGTATATTGCCGTGCTTCTTGGCCGGCAGGGTCTCCCGCTTGGTGCTCAGGATCTCCAGGGCCTCGATGAGCCGCGGCCTGGTCTCCCGGGGCGTGATCACCTGGTCCACAAAGCCGCGTGAGGCCGCAATATAGGGGTTGTAGAGCAGGGTCTCGTAATTGTCGATGATCTCGGCCCGCTTGGCCACCGGGTCCGCCGCGGCGCTGATCTCTTTCCGGAAGATGACGTTGGCCGCGCCCGACGCCCCCATCACCGCGATCTCGGCGGTGGGCCAGGCGATGACCATGTCCGCGCCCAGGTCCCGGGAGCACATGGCCAGATACGAGCCGCCGTAGTCCTTCCGGGTCACCAAGGTGATCTTGGGCACCGTGGCCTCGGAGTAGCACCATAACAGCTTGGCCCCGTGCCGGATGATGCCCTGCCACTCCTGGTCGCTGCCGGGCAGGTAGCCGGGCACGTCGGCGATGGTCAAAAGCGGGATGTTGAAGGCGTCGCAGAACCGGATGAACCGGGTGGCCTTGTCCGCGGCGTCGCAGTCCAGGCAGCCCGCCAGCACCCGGGGGTTGTTGGCGATGATGCCGATGGGCCGGCCACCCATACGCGCTAGGGCCACCAGCATGTTGCCGGCGAAATGGGCGTGGGGCTCGAAAAACTCCCCGTCGTCCACAATGGCCCGGATGACGTCGTGCATGTCATACGATTGCCCGGCGCTGTCCGGGACGATGCTGTCCAACTCCGGGGCCTCGCGGCCGGCCGGGTCGGCGGTGGGCGTCAGCGGCGGGTCTTCCATGTTGTTGTTGGGAAGATAGCTCAACAGCCGCTTGATCTGGTCGATGGCATCACTGTCGGACTCGCAGGCGAAGTGGGCCACACCCGACTTCATGTTGTGGGCCATGGCGCCGCCCAGGGCCTCGAAGGTGATTTCTTCCCCGGTGACGCTCTTGATGACGTCCGGGCCGGTGATGAACATGTAGCTGGTGTTCTTCACCATGAAGATGAAGTCGGTCATGGCCGGGGAGTAGACCGCGCCCCCGGCGGTGGGTCCCATGATGGCGGAAATCTGGGGGATGACCCCCGAAGCGATGGCGTTCCTATAGAAAATCTGCCCGTAGGCGGAAAGCGAATCCACGCCCTCCTGGATGCGAGCCCCGCCGGAGTCGTTGAACCCCACAAACGGCACCCCGGCCTTCAACGCCAGGTCCATGACCTTGCAGATCTTCTTGCTGTGCATCTCGCCCAGCGACCCGGCGCGAGACGTAAAATCCTGGGCAAAGGCGAACACCGGGCGGCCGTTGACCTTCCCAAAGCCGGTGACCACCCCGTCCGCCGGGATCTCCACCTTCTCCATGCCGAAGTTGACGCAGCGGTGCGTCACAAAAATATCGGTCTCCCGGAAGGTCCCCGGGTCAAAGAACAGATCCAGCCGCTCCCGGGCCGTGAGCTTGCCGCTGGCACGCTGCTTATCCACCGCCTTGGCGCCACCCATCCCCTTGATCTGTAACTCCTTCTCCTTCAACTCCCGGATCTTCTCGGCCACAGTCTTCATAGGCAACTCCTTTTTATCGTAACCCCTCGCCCCCGGATAACCCCGCCAGGCCCGGCACATCTCCCAGGCCAAATATCTGGAACGATTTTATTGGACTATTTTAATGGACTAGGGGAGATTATTTGCTTTTACGGGTCCTGTCAACCCGAATTTGTGAAATTTATCTCATTCCCCTGGAATATTTCGCCTCCTATCCGAGTAGCACAGGCTTCCAGCCTGTGGTCGAATCCCCTGAAAACCATAATTTTTCACCAGCCAAAGCCGGGTCCACTCAAGGAAAAGTTTCACAATAACCCCGGTTTGTAATATGATACCGGAGCCGGGTCCGCGGCCCATCCCATTGACAGGTCGGCGCCACGGTCCCGGCCATAACCAGAACCCCACGATCGGAGGACGGATCATGCCCACTAAGCCTGCGCCAGTTCTGGAGAACGGCGTCCACCACACCCAAGTCAGGGTGCGCTTCGGGGACACCGACCCCTACGGCATCGTCTATTTCGTCAGCTATTTCCGCTATTGCCACCGGGCCATCGAGGAATTCCTCCGGGCCTGCGGCCTCCCGCCCCAAGAGACCTTCAAAAATGTTGAGGACGGCTTCGGCCTGCCCATCGTCGAGGCCTGGGGCCGCTTCCGGCGCCCCAGCCGCTATGGCGATCTGCTCCGCATGGAAACCCGCATCCAGGAGTTCCGGACCAAGTCCCTGCGGTTCCGCTTCGAGTTCTACCCGGAAACCGGCCGTGAACTCCTGTGCGAAGGCACCGCCACCCTGGTGGCCATCGGCCCCGACTGGAAGGCCAAGGAACTGCCGAAGAGGGTTAAAGAAGCCCTTTCTCAGGGGAAATAAAATCTGACTTCAAGCGGAAGAGTTGAAGATATATGGCTGTCAGTCACTTATTGATTTTTCCCATTCCCCGGCTGAACTTGGAAACGAGCTGAAAAACGTTAACACAATGTATTAATGCTAAAGGCGGGATGCACTTCGCTTTCCCGCCCTACAGGCTAAGGACTGGAGCTAAACAGCACTGGCTGGGCGGCGTTGTCACGTTCTCCTTCGAACTAAGAACTGCTTACTTCACCTCTGCCGGAAGAAACTTGAATAACTCGGCAGGTTTGAACGCTGCTGCCGCATTACCGGCGAAGACAGCGCCATCAGTTAGCGTGAGCTTCTTCGCCGATTTCCCGGCAGTAAAGTCCATATCGGCCAGGTCCACCCAGAATACGTTAGGGCTTCGAGTGGACTCGAAGTAGTAGCGCTTGTTCTTGTGGTCTGACACCGTACGCCAGAGCGTCGAGGCGATGTTGGGCTGCCCGGGCGTTGAGATGCCCAGCGGCACAGACACGTTTCGAATCACTGAGAAGGAGCTGGCGATAGCTTCGCGGTTGTTGGCCGTCTTCGGAACTGCGTTGATGTAAAACGATGCCCGGACGAAGCGATCAGCGGCTCGGTTGGTGCCTGGCAACATGGTAGTGCCGCCGATCTGCTCCCAATAGCTGTTGAGTGCGAGCTGCTGGTCGTAGATTGGGGAATTGGTCATCACCTGGTACTGCCGGCCGTGGTGGATGACAAGCTTGCCGCCAATATACTCAAAAATGGCGGAATCTCCCGTAGAGTCCGAGATCGCCAGATGCAGGGCGCCTTCTTTTCCGTCCGGGGTCATCGTTGGCACCACGTAGAACGGTTCCTGGCGCAGATTGGACACCGCCTCCGCGACAGTGCCATAGTTATCGAGCACGTATTGTGTCCACGCCGAAATGGAGAGAGGCAGCCGCTTGTCACCGGACGATGGCTTCACATACTCCGATTCCGCAAGATAGAGCAGGTTGGCAACCAATCCCTTTTCGTTCATACCGTCAGCCGTAGCGGCCTCGAATGCAGTGGACACAACGCTTCCGTACTTTGACGTCCAACGGATGGATTTTGGTCCAGCGGCCCCCTCACGCTGCATGCCGCGCGGGAAAGCCCAGAGGTTCGAACCCAGGTCGGACTGCCAGTCCATGCTGCGCACGGTGATGATCGTGTCGTCAGGTCCAAGATAGACCGCTCGGGTGCAAGCCTGCGCCGCCCTTAACGGCATGAGTACTGCGGCAAGTGACAGCAGCGTCGCGCCCAGAGCTATGGCAATGGTAGCTCTCTTCATGGTGTGGCCTCCTTTGGTGAGTGAAGAGAATTTGGATTAGACGCCCAACAATTTCCCGCCACCCGTTTGGGATTCGCATTGCCTTACCCTACGCCCTCCAACCTACCCGCTCACTGCTAACTGCTTGCTGCTCACTTCTTCTTAACTACCAGCACCGGGCATTTGGCGTCGCCGATGACCCGTTCCGCCACCGAGCCCATGAGGAGCCGTTTCAGGCCGGTGCGGCCGTGGCTGCCCACGATGATGAGGCTGGCGCCCTTGAAATCCGCCGCCTTGACGATGCCCTCTTCCGGCCGGCCCATGGGAATCATGGTGTCCAGGGTGATCCCCTGCTGGCTGGCTGACTCCTCCAGGGTCCGGACCACCTTCGTCGCCGCCGGGATATCCCGGTCCGAGGCGGCCACCGACACGCCGATCAGGTCGCTGCCCATGGTCTTGGCCAGAGAGAGCGCTGCGGTCCAGGCAGCCTCGCTAAAAGGCGACCCGTCGCTGGCGGCCAGGATGCGTTTAAAACTTAAGGGGACATCCCGGGGCACCACCAGCACGTCGCAGGGGCTGTGGCCGATGACCCGGGCGGTGACACTGCCCATGAGCAACCGGGTCAGCCCGGTATAGCCGTGGCGGCCCATGATAATCAGGTCGGGCCGGGACTCACCGACTTCTTCCAGAATGCCCTCATAGGCCGAGGACCCGGTACGGACCCGGGGCTCCAAGGTCACCCCCTCTCCGGCGGCCATAGCCTTCCGGGCCTCTAACCGCTCCCTCGTCGCGGTCTCCTGGGCCTCCATCAATTCCATATTGACCATCGGCGGCGCCAGGGTATCCGGCGCCTGGAGCTCGTAACCCGCCAAGTAGAAGAGCACTTCCAGGAGAAAGACCGTGCTCCCCGTGGTCTTAGCCAGATTAAGGGCCGCGGTGATGGCCCCCTCACTGTCAGGGGAACCGTCGGTGCACACCAGGATTTTGGGGAAAGGGGATGAAGGACTGGCAGCAGACATAGGTCTTCTCCTCATGGGCCTCATAGCGGGGGCTGGGGTCGATTCGTCATAGGTCTCGCCCCCTCTATGGGCCCGATGGTTTTTTACCTTTTCACGGTCGATGCACAATTTTTGTAGGGGGAACCTGCGTGTCCCCCGCCAGAGGACGCACACACAGGTGCGCCCCTACATTTACTGCTTTAATTTTTGAACTCAACTCGGGTTTGATTTCCTTCAGCCAAACAAGACCATCAGCCAAACAATCGCCGCGGCCGGGTGGCGGCGCACCCCGCCGTACTATGGGTCCCGCCTTTCCTCTTGCAACTTTCAGCCCGGCTGCTTGACCACCAGGATGGGACAGGGGGAGTCGCCGATAACCCGTTCGGTAACGCTTCCCATGAGGAGTTTCTTCAATCCGGTGCGCCCGTAACTGCCCATGATAATCAGGTCCACCTCATGTTTAATGGCCTGTTGGACAATGCCGGTATCGGCTGCAACTCCCTGGGGGTTAATCCCCTTCATAGGCACTCCGGCCAGTCTGGATGCGGTGAGCATCCGGCGGATGATGGCCTTGGACTCAATGATTTCGCCTTCCTCTTGAGCCACGGCCACGCCGATCAACCGGCTGTTCGCCTGCTTGGCCATGGCCAGGGCGAGTTCCCAGGCCGCCTGGCTGTAAGAGGAGCCATCCGAGGCCACGAGGATACGCTGAAAGCCCAGCGCTGCCCCCCGAGGCACTACCAGGACGTTTATCGGGCTGTTCCCGATGACCCGGGCGGTGACATTGCCCATCAAGATGCGCGCCAGGGCGGTCTTCCCGCACCGGCCCATGATGATCAGGTCGGGGCTGATCTTCTCAGCTGCGGCCACGATGGCGGCATGCGGGGATTGCCCCTCGGGCACCACGGTCTGGAGGGCCACCCCAAGTTTTTCGGCTGCAGCCTTGATAACCGCCATATTCTCCCGCACCGCTTTACCCAGAGTAGCCGGCAGATCCGGGGCCACCGCCTGGAATTCCGGAACCACGTGCACCGCCTGAACCGCGATAACCTGGCTATTGCAGGCCCGGGCCAGTTCCAGGGCCACCGCCACCGCGTTCTGTCCCTCATCCGAGGCATCGGTGCAGACCATCAATTTGCCCCATTTCGCGGGGCAGACCAGCGCTGGAAAGATATTTTCCATGTTGGATACCGTTTTTATGGGTAATTTATATTTCTCTAACCGAAAACGGACTTTAACTGCCGCCCTCTCCGGTTTCAGCCTCTTCTCCCGGCCGCTCATAATGTCCGGCCAGGAAGCGTTCCGCCAGGACCTGACTGATATTGTCATCCTTCATGAGCATATCCATCTGCCGCACGTACGCCATCAGGCGGCCCACGATATCCAGGCGCTCTTCCATCTCCGATTCCGGCCGGCGGCGGAAGCGGGCCCGGATCACATCGCCGAAAATCTCCATATCGAAGCCCAAACGCTCCAGCACCGTGGCGATGAGCCGGATGCGCCGAACCCGCCGGGTATCGTCCGCCGCCCCGCCCTTGAAGGTAAAGTTGATATAATTAGTTGCGGGCACGTCGCCGACATAGCTATCCACACTCTGGAAATGATACCCCAGGCGGCAGGCGTAATTGACATAGTTGGCCGCCACGATGGCATAGGTTTTGTCCCAGAAGTTCTGGGGCGGATTGATGGCCGACTGCCCCAACACGTGCAGGAAGCCGCCCACATCCACCGGCACCGGACCGGCCCAGGTGATGTTCGGATAGCTGATGCCCCGCCACAAGGCCCGCATGGGCCGGGAAATGATGTCTTCCGGGGGCACCGGGGTGTTGTGGCTGGCCAGGCCGTCCCCCAGGTCCACCAGGTGGAGGTTGAGTGGCAGCGCGGTTTTGAGCTTCAGGAGTTTCAGGGCCGGCACCCGGCCCTGGGCGACATCGTCCATGAGACCGAACATGATCTGCATGGCCTTCTCCTGGCCAAAACGGGTGATATCGTGGTAAGTGCGGCAGTTCTCCGGGCGGAACTCTTTGCTGCGCCGGTCCACCAGGTTTACGGGGATGATCAGATCGGCCGCGGCCCGGAGCCGCCCCAGGACCGGCGAGTCAGGGGCATACCGGGGATGGGGCCTCTGATAGCGCAGCAGGTCCTCGATCCGGCCCTGATAAACCTTGCCGTTGTAGGCGTCCACAGTCACCACCTCACCTGCGGGCAGTCCGGCCGCACCCCCTGCCTCCACCAGGGCCGGGACGCCATATTCCCTGGCCACCAGGATCAAATGGCCGTTGGCCGAACCTATCCCGGCCAGCAAGGCGGCTATCCGGGGCAGCACCGGGGCCAGCTCCGGCGTGGTCCGGGGAACTACCAACACCACCCCGGCAGGCACTTCGGCCAGGCTCTCCCCGAGGTCCAGATGCCAGACCGGCCCGGCCGCCACCCCGGGCGAACCGACGTGGCCGCTCGCCAGCACCAGTGCCCCGGCCCCGGCCCCGGCCATGTCCTCGGGGGGGCGCGGAAAATTATCGGCCGGCGGCAGGTGGCGGGATTGCACCACCTGGATGTTTCCCTGGCCATCCATGACCCACTCCACACAATGGGGGCAGCCGCAATGGGCCTCTAAAATCCGGGCATAAGACGAAAGGAGCTTCAGGTCGCCCGCCTCCAGCACCGGGGCCTCCTTCAGTTCCGGCGGCGTCGGCTGCTTCTCCAGGCGGCCATCCCGGACCTGGAGCAGGTCTTCCTGGCGGCCGTACCGGGCCTGGATCAGGCGGCCATCCGCCTTGGCGACCAGGTATTCATCGCCGCCCCGCCGGCCGGCCACCAGGTCGGCGGCCAGGCCCCAGGTGGCGCTGATCATGAGGTTTTCAGGCGAGGCCCCCACCGGGTCCGTGGTTAACATGACCCCCGCGCTCTTAGCATTCACCAGACGCTGGATCAAGACCCCCATGGCCGCCTCTTCCAGAAGCAGGCCCTGGAGTTTGAAGTAAATAATGGCCCCTTCCCCGAACTGGCTGGCCACCACCCGGCGCCAGCGGTCGGGGACCTCAGACGGCGACACCCCCAGAAAGCTCTCGTACTGGCCGGCAAAAGACGCGGTCATATCTTCCCGGCCGCCGCTGCTCCGCACCGCCAGCCTCGGGCCTCCTTCCGGGGCCAGACGCTGGGCGGCCGCGATGAGGGCGGCGGTAAGTTCCGGCGGCATCGGCTGGGCCAGGATCAGGTTCCGTAACTCCTGGGAAACTTGCCCCACCAGGGCCTCATTCGCCAGGTCCAGGTTATGCAGCCCGGAGACGAGCCGGGACAACAGCGTACCGCCACCGCCCGGGACTTCCTGCTCCATGAAGAGTTTATAGGCCGCAAGTGTGGCCACCGCCCCGTCGGGCACCGGCAGACCCAACTGGTTTTTGACCCGGGCCAGATTGCCCGCTTTGCCCCCCAGGGCCGCCAGCAACTCGGGGCCTGCCTCTTCCAGGCGCACAGTCAGCGGGCTGGCCGGGATGAGCGCCCCATCTTCCAGGCGCCGGGCGATAGCACCTTTGATCCGGACCCGGGCCGACTCCAACTCCGGGTACTTGGCCCCGGAAATCTTTTGCAGCGCCGCCACCAGGGAGGCAACATGCTGGTCCAGCAGCTTCATCCGGGAGTTGAGATGGGGGGGGTCCAGTTCCCTCTGGCTCACCAGCATCTCTTCCAGACTGCCGATGAGACCCATGACCAGGTTATTTTCGGCCAATATCTGCTGGAAACCGCACCAAATCTCTCTCAACTTCGGAGCAGCGGCATCGGTTCTCTTTTTGCGGCGGAAAAAATCAAACAGACCCATAAACTTCCCTGCAGGAATTTACTCTGGCTACCTTCTGCACAATAATACTTTTCAGCTCAAAAGTAAGCTACTAAAAGGGGATTCCGATACATTATAGCCGGAAATTTACCGCCGCATAAACCTCAAGTTTTCTTTGGCTCCTCCACCCCTCACTGGTTTTACACACTGTAAAAAATCCTGACAGAAAAGGCTCAACCCCATCCGGGTAAAAATGCCTCTTGCACCATGGTTTCCTTTTATATTCCTTTAGTTAATCGATGCCCTATTTTTTCCCCAGTCCTTGGCACGGGCATTGCCTGTATAATGGGCAGGCAAAAAAATCTGCACTCAGGTAGCCTGGCCGGCCTTTGAACCCGGCCGTTGGCAAGCACCATAAAATTAACGATTTGAAGGGAGGTGAACAACGGTGAAACACTATCTGGTCATTATTCTTAACTTTTTTTTGCTAACCGTGTCCAGCACCCTGGTTTGGGGAGCGGCGGAGAAGGCCGAAGCCTTGAATAAGAAAATCGATCTGGCGAAATTGACCGGCCTCAATTACTTCTTCGCCAGCTGGTATAACGACAATATGTGGCTTTACGCCATCATGGTCACCGTGCTCATGGGCGTGATCGGCTTGCTTATCGCCCTGGTCACTGACATCATCTTGAAGATGATCGGCATGGAAGTCCATAAAATGGAGCACCACGAATAACACCCGGAGGGGAGGAACTGCGCAATGCTTGATATCTTTAATGTATATTTACCCATTGCCGAGATGCAATTCAATGCCCTCATCCTGGTGGCTATCGGCTTCTCGGTAGGGGTGCTGGGCGGCTTCTTCGGAGTCGGCGGCGCCTGGGTGGTGACCCCGGCGCTGAACATCTTCGGCTTCCCCATGGCCTACGCCATCGGCACCGACCTGGCCCACATCTTCGGCAAATCCATCGTCGCCACCGCCAAACACCGTAAGATGGGCAACGTCGACATGAAACTGGGACTGTATTCCATCGCTGGTTCCGTCGTCGGCGTGGAGATCGGCGCCCAAAACGTCATGTGGCTGACCAAGCTGGGCATCGCCGGCCCGGTGGTGCGTTATCTCTATATGTTCCTGCTGTTCGGGCTGGGCATCTACATGCTCTACGATTACGCCACCAAGGATAAACGCGCCGCGATCCAGGCGGCTAAGGTGGCCGAGGCGGCCCGGGCGGGGCTGGAACTGCCGCCCCGGAAATCCTGGAACCTGCCGCCCATGATTCACTTCCCGGCCTCCGGCATTACCATCTCCTTTTGGACCGTCACCGGGGTGTTTCTCTTTACCGGCTGGCTCTCCGGCCTCCTGGGCGTCGGCGGCGGCTTCATCCGCATGCCGGCCCTGATCTACCTGATCGGCTGTCCCACGGCCATCGCGGTAGGCACTGACCTCTTCTCGGTGCTGTTCTCCGGGGCCTACGGCTGCTTCACTTACGGCATCAAGGGCCGGGTCGAAATCATCGCCGCGGTCCTCATGCTCGTCGGCGCCGCCATCGGGGCCCAGATCGGCGTCACCGCGGTCAAGTATATCCGGGGTTATGGCATCCGGCTGCTCTTTGCCATCATGATCATCCTGGCCGGCTCCTCCGTGGCCCTGAAGCAGTTCGAATTGACCACCGCCGCCGCCTGGCTGGTGATGTCCGCCGCCCTGGGCATGTGTCTGGTGATTATGATCAAACTGTATAACGGCTTTAAGAAAGAACAGGCCGAAAAGGCCGCCATGGCCGGCAAAGGAGGGGCCTAACATGAAGATCCTGGTACCTGTGGACGGCTCCGCTTATTCCCTGAAAGCCGTGGAAACGGCCTGCGACCTGGCCAAGGCCCAGGCCCCCTCTTCCCTGGTGTTGGTGGCGGTGGCCGTGGAGATTCCCGAACTTTCCGAAGGGAGATACATCTACGAAAAGTTGAAGGCCGAGGCGGAGATTGCCCTGGATAAAGCCAAGGAAGTTGCCCTGAAATGCGGCACCGTGGGCGAGGTGCTCCTGGCCACCGGAGCCTCCCCCGCAGATGAGATCGTCCAGGCGGCCAAAGATCAGCAGGCCGACCTCATCGTCATCGGCAGCCGGGGCTTGGCGGGCAAAACCAAGTCCTTCCTGGGCAGCACCGCCTCCCAGGTGGTAACCTACTCTCCCTGCTCGGTCCTGGTGGTAAAGACTCAGGATTGAGCCGAACCATAGCAGTCTCCCTTGAACCTGGCGGCCCCTTAGGGGGCCGCCTTTATCGTTCCCGAAGCTCAAGGTCCGGAGGCGTTTTATAGCGTTCTTGCCAAAAATTCGATTGGAGGTTCTTAAATCCCCCTAAATCCCAGCAGTGTCCGGTTTGGTTTTTACAGAATAAAGATGCTTGTTTTATGCAGTCCAAGAAATAATAAATTTACTAAGCGCGCTTCTTGCTCCGAGAAGATTACTTCCCCCTCACCCTAACCCTCTCCCCCATTGGGGAGAGGGGAAAATGTGGAACAGATTTAATGCCTTATGGTCACTAAACTCGGCGACATCTACTACTCCCTCTCCCCCCGCTTCGGGGGGAGAGGGCTGGGGTGAGGGGGGCCGAACGCACACATGCAATTTTCTAACCGGACACTGCTGCATAAATCCCCCTTTGCCAAAGGGGGACTTTAACAGCAATTCCTTGTAGTTCCATCATTTTTTTAAAGGGGGGCAGGGGGGTTAAAAGGCTTCCCATAACGGAAAGAACTTTTGGCAAACGCCCCTGAGACCACGTTAGGTCAGCAAGCCATGCCGGGCGGGCACTGCCAACCGGCCTCATTATCGGCGCTAGTCTGAAATGTTTCTGTGTAGGGTGCGTCCTACGCACCAGGTATTCTATCCGCCGGCAAGGCCCCGGATATGACCGGCCCGGGGCTTGTGAAGCATTACACTTAGTCTTTGTTTTTATCAAAGCCGAAAACAGGCCCTACCCTATTATTAACTTGACTTTTCAAGCTCACTTTATTAAAAGGTTAACCAAGATTTTGTGAAAATAGGAACAAGGGGCGACCTTCGAGGAGCTGTGCCATGGCGAATGACCAAAAAGTCAAAGATCTCATGATCCCCCTGGAGGACTTTCCCCACATTCCCTATTGGTTCACCCTGCGCCAGGCCATGGCCATTGTTCGGGAAGCGGTGGGCAAGTTTAAAGGCGCGTTTGAGCCCCGGGCCGTACTGATCTTTGACGAAAAATACCAGCTCATGGGTATCCTGACTTTACGGAACATAATCAAGGGCCTGGAGCCCAGTTTTCTCCAGGAATCCGGCCCCGTTGCGATGGACCCCAATCTCTCCGTTCTCATGGGAGATCTTGCCGGGCCCGCCATGAGAGCCGCATCCCAGCGGCCGGTGAACGAAGTCATGTGCCCCATTCAGGTCACCGTGGACGCCGACGCCCCCGTCACCAAGGCCCTCTACCTGATGATCCAGGAAAACGTCGGCTTCTTGCCGGTGATGCAGGCCGGCAGGGTGGCCGGGATGATCCGCTTAAGCGATCTGTTCAATGTGATCACCCAGGTGGTGCTGGGTGACCAGGCTTAACAATCATTCATTAGCTATTAGCCTTTGGCCCACCCGCAAAATATGAAAAGTAGGGCGGGCGTCCTTGCCCGCCACTCAATGGAATGATGGTGCGTAGAACGCACCCTACGGAAAATTTTGAACCTTGAACTTTGAACTTTGAACTTTTCAACCCAGAGCCATAACCAACCCGTGTCGGGTATGCCGGTGTTGGCGCCCAAGGTGTAGCGAGCGCCGGTTTTATATATGGGGAGGGCCGGAAACGCGTTCCGCCACCCTCCCCCATCTTTTCGCCCCGCGTCCATTGCCAGTTTCAACCCCGTTGCGGTCCTTAAAACCCGGCCCGTGACGATAAAAGCCCGGGATAGGCGAGGCTCAGGCCTCCCCATACCGGACTTTCTCGTTTATAATCGCTACCAAGAGCCTATCTCCCGGCTTTTAGCCACGACAGGAAGGTGCCTATGACTAAGAGATCTGGGTTTTTTTTGCTCATCATCTTATCGTTGATTCTCATCCCCGGCCTGAGCGCCGCCACCGCCCGGGCCGCCGACCCCGGCCCCCAGGACCGCCTGAGTCTGGCCGGTTCGATCCTTAACACCGAAGGCCGCGGTGTCAAGGAAGCCGATGTGGAGGTGCTGGTCAACGGCCGCCATGTCAAACCGGAAGGCAAAAAACCCGTCATTGTCACCGGCAGTCAGGGCGGTTTCCTGGCTCAGATCCACCTCCCCGCCGGCGCCCTAACCGGGGCCCGGGTCGAGGTCCAGGTCAAGAAGCCCAACTGGCGGGATCTGCCCCCGGCATTGGTGACGCTCCTGCCCGGCGGCCAGGACCAATCAGGGAACACCCTCTTCCAGGCCCAGGTCCACCTCACCCTGCACCGGTCGGTCACCCCGGCCTTCTGGATCGCCACCCTGGTCTTGTTCCTGGTCTACGCCCTCATCGCCTTTGAGCTCATGCACCGCACCCTGGCGGCCTTTCTGGGGGCTGCGGCCATCATGTTCATCTCTTATGTATTTGGGACTTTCAACCCGGGGTATTTCGTCATCTCCTTCGAGGACGCCATGCGGGCCATCGACATGAACGTCATCTTCCTCCTCATGGGGATGATGATCATCGTCGGGGTCTTGAAAAAGACCGGCCTGTTCCAGTGGCTGGCCTACAAATCCTTTGCCATGGCCCGGGGCAACATCTTTATCCTGGCCGGCATCCTCATGGTGGTCACCGCGGTGGCCTCGGCCTTCCTGGACAACGTCACCACCATGCTGTTGATGATCCCGGTGACCATCGAAATCGCCGTGGCCTTGAAATTGAACCCCATTGCCCTGCTGATTCCCGAGGTCTTCGCCTCCAACATCGGCGGCACCGCCACCCTGATCGGCGACCCCCCCAACATCCTGATCGGTTCCTATGCCAACCTCTCCTTCGGGGCCTTTTTGCACAACCTCACCCTGGTCGTGCTCATCAGCATGGTCTTCACCGTGGCCTTCTACATCTTCTGGTACCGCCGCGCCTATAAAGCCGCGGAGGTCAAAGATGTGGCGCGCACCACCGCCTACATGAAAGAGGAATACCGTATCACCGACAAGGTGCTGCTCATCAAGTGCCTGGTAATGCTGGGATTTACCATCCTCCTATTTATCCTTCACGGGGTGTTTCACATGGAGCCCTCCATCGCCGCCCTCACCGGCTCCATGCTGCTCCTGGCGGTCTCCGGGGTTGACATCGTCGAGATGCTGGAGCACGAAGTGGAGTGGCCCACCCTGGTGTTCTTCATGGCCTTGTTCATCGTGGTGGCCGGGGCCGAAGAGACCGGCCTGATCCAGTTCATCGCCGAGTGGGTGGCGCAGCTTTCCCGGGGCAACCTGGTGGTGGCGGTAATCCTGGTCGTCTGGGTGTCAGCCATCGCCTCCGCCGCCATCGACAATATTCCCTTCACCGCCACCATGCTCCCCATCGTCGCCTTTCTCAATCACAGCATCCCGGGGGCGGAGTCCGGAGTGCTCTGGTGGGCCCTGGCTCTGGGGGCCTGCTTCGGCGGCAACGGCACCATGATCGGGGCCTCGGCCAACGTGGTCACCGTGGGCCTGGCCGAAAAGGCGGGCTACCACATCTCCTTCATGGCCTACATCAAGGCCTGCATGGCGCCCATGCTGGTTACGGTGGCCATCGCCACAGCCTATCTGCTTCTGGCGTATTAGTGAGTCTTGCGCACAATTTGATGATCGCAAATGGCGGGCAATGCCCGCCCTACTCATCTGCCCCGAAAAGGTTTTTGTGGCGCCGGTATCTACCATGTGTGCACAGGTTAAAAACCTGTGCCACCAAATTTTTATGTAGGGTGCGTCCTACGCACCATCAATACAGTTGAGTGGCGGGCGATGATGCCCGCCCTACCTGGCTTTGGCAATCCCTACAAGCGGTGGCATAGGCGTCTCGCCTGTGCCTGATAAAGGTGCGCAGTGCGCACCCTACACGGCTGAAACCGGGTTGGGTTCAAAAAGCAACGAAGCATTTGTAGGGGCGCACCTGTGTGTGCGCCCTCTTGGCGAACGCACCGGTCACCCAAAAACATAATGGTGCTTTGACCGCCAAAAAGTATGACTGCTGTCCACTGACTCGCCAGCCTTAGCGGACTGGCATTTCAGCTAAAATTTGATATAGTTATCGCGTCTTGGCTGCCAAGGACAATACTACCTTAGTTGGCGGCAATGGGAGCGATGGTGACCACCCTGAAACGCGCCTGGCAACGTCTCACCGGGGCCGCGCCGGGTAAAACCCAGGCCGAGCTGGCGGAAAAATACGCCCATTTCCAGGCCTTGCTCTCCGCTAACAACCAGGTCCTGACCCTGATGTCCGACATGGAAGAGAAGCTGTCGGGCGACTACCTCTTTGACCTCCAATACATCCGCGCCGCGGTGAGTCAACTCCACCAGGAAACCGCCAGGTTGGTCGATGCCCTCAATGGGTTGGGGGGCAACCGTTATCAAGGCCTGTCCGAGGCCCTGGCCCGCATCAGCCGGGAGGTGGAGGCAGTCCTGACCCACCGCCGGGAGATCCCCGTCGCTCCCCTGGTGATTGACTTCGAGGCCCTCGATGCCACCATGGGCGACGTGGTGGGAGGCAAAAACGCCAACCTAGGCGAGGTGAAAAACCGGGTGGGGCTGCCGGTCCCCGCCGGCTTTGCCATTTCCACTTATGCCTACAAGGTTTTCCTGGATCACAATCACCTGGCGGCCCGGATCACGGAATTGCTGGGGCACTGGCGCCTGGATGATCTGGACAGCCTGGCCCGGGTCAGCGAGGACTTAAAGCAGATGATCCTATCCGCCCAGGTGCCCCCGGCCCTGGAGACGGCCATCACCGAGGCTTACGAACGCCTGGCGGCCCGGGAGCCCCACCGCCCCCTGGTGGCCATGCGCTCTTCCGCCGTGGGCGAGGACCTCACCCTGACCTTCGCCGGCCAGTACGCCACCTATCTCAACGTCGCGCCTAAGTCCCTCATCAGCCGCTACAAAGATATCCTGGCCAGCCTGTTCACCCCCCGGGCCCTGTTTTACTACAAAAACAAGGGGTTCAAGGAAGAAGAGATGGCCATGGGCGTAGTGGTGATGCCCATGATCCAGGCCCGGGCCAGCGGGGTGCTCTTTACCCGCCAGCCCGACGTCGCCGACCAGGAGGCCGCCTTCATCAACGCGGTCTGGGGTTTGGGCAGATACGCCGTGGGCGGGGTCATCAACCCGGATTCCTACCTGGTGGCCTACCAACCGCCGGGCCGGGTCCTGGCCCAAACGATTCCCCCCAAGGCGGCCATGCTGGTCTGCCGGCCCCAGGGCGGCGAAGAAGAGGCGCCGGTGCCCCCGGAACTGGTCAACGCCCCCTGCCTGGACCAGGCTCAGATTGACCAACTGGTGGGCTGGGCCGCCACCCTGGAGGCCCATTTCGATAGACCCCAGGACGTGGAGTGGGCCCTGGATGAATCCGGGGCCCTCTGGCTGCTCCAGAGCCGGCCGCTGCAGCTCCCGCCCCCCAAGGCCCCGGAGCCGCCGGCCCGGACCCTGAAAGATCATGCCGTGCTCATTGACCACGGCACCGTGGCCTGCCGGGGCGTCGGGGCCGGCCCCGTATTCCTGGTGCGCCGGGGTGAGGATCTGAAAAACTTCCCAGCCGGCAGCGTCCTGGTGGCTCGCCACACCTCCACCAAATATGTCACCGTCATGCCCCAGACCGCGGCCATCATTACCGACGCCGGCAGCCCCACCGGCCACATGGCCCTCCTGGCGCGGGAATTTCAGGTCCCCACCATTCTCAATACCGGCAACGCCACCCAAATCCTGCAACCCGGCCAGGTCGTCACCGTGGACGCCAATTATAACAACGTCTATGACGGCCTGATCCCGGAACTCCTGGAACCCCGGCCTAAAACCAATGACCTGGCTGACAGCCCGGTGTTTCAAACCTTGCAAGCCGTGGTGAAAAAAATCGTCCCCCTAAACCTGATCAACCCCGATGATGACGCCGCCTTCTCACCGTCTCACTGCCGCACCATCCATGACATCGTGCGCTACGCCCACGAATATTCCATGCGGGAAATGTTCCGTCTGGCGGAAAATGAAATCGACACTGCCGGCGAGGTGGTGGACCTGGATTCGGGCCTGCCCATCAAAGTCAGGATCCTGGACCTGGGCGGCGTGCTGAAGAGGGGCTGGGGACGCAAGGTCAAGCCCGAACAGGTGGACTCCCTCCCCTTCCAGGCTTTTTGGAAGGGCCTCACCGCCATGCGCTGGGCCCAGGCCAAACCTGCCGGGGTCAAGAGTCTGTCCTCGGTCTTTGTCAAGGGCGAGGCGGAGGTGGCCCAGGGCGCCGACCCCTGGCGGGACCAAAGTTATGTGGTGCTCGGCAAAAATTACATGAATTTCAGCATCCGCTTGGGGTATCACCTCTCCACGGTGGAGGCCTACATCTCGGACCAGGTGAATGACAACTATCTCACCTTCGGGTTCCGGGGCGGCGGCTCCACTCCGGAACGCCGGGAGCGCCGGGCCCGCCTCATCGAGGCCATCATCGACCACCTGCATCTGAATCACCGGCGCAAAGGCGAACTCATCGAGGCCCGCCTCGCCAAGTACCCCGCCGAGCAGATGGCCCAGCGGCTCACCCTGCTGGGCAAACTCACCCATTACACTAAACAACTGGACATGGTGCTGTTTTCGGATAGTATTGTAGAATGGTATATTAAGGACTTCGTGCAGGAACACGTGGGTAAGTAGAAAAATTATGCGGCGCTTCCCGTTTCTCGCCTCCCGCTATGCCCTGGTTTTATTGTTGGGGGTCAATTTCGCCCTGCTGGGGATCAGCATCTATCTGGGGCTCAAGTCCGCCAACCAGATGAAGGAGATCGTCAAAGAAGACTTTAACCAGCAGCAGTTGGTGCTGGCCAAATATACCGCCGGCCTGCTGGAGCAGGATATCAACTTCCTCAAACGGGAGCTGAACACCCTCAACTTCTCCCCTTCCATCCAATACCTGGAACCCCTGTCCTGGGCCAACCGCATGCGGGCCACCCTGGCCTCCGTCCGGGAAGATGGCGTGGTGGAGATCCTGCGTATCACTGCGGACGGCAATCGGGCTTTTCAGATGGACAGCCGGGGCGTGGATCAGATCACCACCGGCTCCTTCAAAGACGCCCCGTTCCTCTCCTGGGCCGGCCAGCCGGAACACAAGGGCCAGGTCCTGGTGATGCCGGTGTCCATCGATATTCCCCACTACGTCGGCCGGCTCATCACCGTCATGGCCGTGCCCACCTACGAGATGTCGGTGGACGAAACCCATCCCCACCCATCCGGGGCCTTCAGCGGGGTGCTGGTGTTTTATATCGATTCTCATGCCCTGGCCAAAAAGTTTACCCAGGGTATTCAGAGCGGCAAAACCGGCTATGCCTGGATCATGGATAGCAAAGGCATATTCCTCAGTCATCCGGAGCGCGACTTCATCGGCAAAAACGCCTTTACGGTGCGCAAAGAACGGATGCCCGCCATCTCCTTCGACGCTATCAACCAGATTCAGCGGGAAAAAATGCTGGCCGGCAAGGAAGGCTCGGGCGCCTATATCTCCGGCTGGCATCGCGGCATGGCGGGAGAAATTCAAAAACTCATGGCCTATGCTCCGGTGCAGTTGGAAGACCAAAACCTGGTCCAGGAGAACAAGCCGGCCATCTCCTGGTCGGTGGCGGTGGTGGCCCCGGCCAGCGAAGTCGAAGGCGTGATCCATACCCTCTATACCCGGCAGTTCTACCTCCAGGTCATCATCGGCCTGGTGGTCTTATCGGGCACCATCGTCATGCTTAATTTCCGGTATGAGCAGCAATTTTCTTCCAGCCTGGAAGCCGAGGTAAACCGCCAGAAGGAAAAGTTACAGAAATCCGAGGCTCGGTATCAGGGCCTGGTGGAAAACGCCGCGGACCTGATCTACACCGTGGACGGCGACGGCCGTATCCTGTCCATCAACCGTTACGCCGCCAATCTCTTCGCCACCGCCCGATCCTCGGTCAAGCCCGAAACCGTCGGCGGCGTCATCCAGGGAACCCCCCAAGAGTTTATGGGGCGCACCCTAAATGATATCTTCAATCAAAAATCCGCCGACTTCCACATGGAATGGCTCCGGGAAGTCAAGGAGACCGGCAAGGTCAGGAGCAAGCGCCACCCGGTGTCCATTGGCGACCAGGAATTCTGGTTTTCCACCAGCATCGTGGGCATCAAAGATGAACACGGCGAGCCCTTCGCCTACGAGATTATTTCCCGGAACATCACCGGCCGCAAGGCCATTGAAGACCGGATGATCAACATGGAGAAGCTCGCCTCCATCGGTACCCTGGCCGCGGGAGTGGCCCATGAGATCAATAACCCCATGACCGTGATCCTGGGATTTACCGAACATCTCCTGGAGCAGACCGAGTCCCTGCCCGAGATCCACGAAACCCTCCAGGTCATCGAGGACGAGGGGCTCCGGTGCAAGAAAATCGTCGAGAACATCCTCACCTTCGCCCGTATTCCCCAGGTGAGCGAAACCAGCGCCGACCTCACCGGTCTCCTGGAAAAAACCCTGGCTGTGGTGAAGAACACCCTGCTGACCAAAAAGATCCGCCTGGAAACCAACCTGGCCCCGAACCTGCCCTGGGTCAAGGGCGACCCCGCGGAACTGCAACAGGTCTTCATCAATCTGGTCAACAATGCCGCCGACGCCATGGCTGGGGGCGGTGTCCTCAAGGTCGTTACCGCGCTCAGCCCCGACGGCAAACGCGTGGCCATCGAATTCAACGACACCGGCTCCGGCATCCCCCGGGAGGCCCAGGCCAAGATCTTCGACCCCTTCTTCACCACCAAGGAGACCGGCAAGGGCACCGGTCTGGGCCTGTCCATGAGCTACGGCATTATCACCAAATTCGGGGGGAACATCATCTTCACCAGCTACCCCGCCGATGAATATCCCGAAAAGCACGGCACCACATTTACCGTTTACCTCCCCATTATTTCCGGCCCCGAGGCCGAGGAGGACGGCCTGGAACCGGCCGCGCCGGATCAAACCGCAGTCTTTTTATAGAGAGAGTAATCAGTTGCTCATGGGCCTGAGGCCCACTCACAAACGAGAAAATATTCATGCTGGGCCTACCCCCAACTTTGAACCTTGAACCTTGAACTTTAGAGGACAGTTGCTCATGGGTCTTGCCACCCGTAAAATTAAAAAAGACGTAGGGCGGGCGTCCCGCCCGCCGGTCTGGGAACCACAGGATTCAGCCGAATGGCGGCGGCCACAGGCCGCCCTGTAACTTTGAACTTTGAACCTTGAACCTTGAACTTTTCGAAGCAGGAGGACAAGATGCCGGAGCGGATACTGGTCGTTGACGATGAACCCAATATGCTCAGGTTGCTGAAAACTATCCTGATGGACAAGACCGGCTATGAGGTCACCACGACCAATAATCCCCTGGAAGTGAGTAAATTGCTCCAGGAAGATCATTACGCCCTGGTGGTCACTGATCTCAAAATGCCCCTGGTGGATGGCATCGATCTCATCGGCATCGTCAAGACTATCGACCCCACCATGCCCATTATTGTCATTACCGCCTACGGCACCATTGAAACCGCCGAGGAGGCCATCCAAAAGGGGGCTTACGATTTTATCACCAAGCCCTTCCGCAAAGAGACCATCCTCATCACCATCAAGCGGGCCCTGGAGTGGAAGCGGATGCAAGGGGAACTGGCGGAGTTGAAAAAGCAGTAGTCAGTTGCCAGTTGGTAGCTATCAGTTATAACGGGCCCAGGCCGCCAGAATCCGGCTCCCACGGCACGCCCTCCAGCTGACCACTGGCAACTGACCACTGACCACTGACTACTGACTACTGACTACTATGTTTAAATTCCTGCGGCGCTTTCTCAAAGAACCGGAACCTACCGAACAAGTCCTCTTGCAGGAAAAATTCGTCCATTTCCGCCGCCTCCTCGACAACAACAACCAGGCCCTGGAAATCATGGCGGACATGGAGGAAAAGCTTGCCGGCGATTACGTCTTTGACTCCAGCTATATCTCTAAGCAGGTGCATGACTTGGGCGAACAAGTCTCTGGCATGGTGTCCGCCCTCAATCTTCTGACGAGTAATCGCTACCAAAAGGACCTGGTCCCCATCAGTGAGCGTCTTCAGGAAGAGATGCTGGCGGAGCTGGAGGCGGTCCCCATCATCCCGGACACCCCGTTTATCCTGCCCTTATCGGCCCTGCACCGGGAACTGGCCCCGGCGGTGGGCGGCAAGATGGCCAATCTCGGCGAGATCGGCAACCGCGTCGGCCTGCCGGTGCCCCAGGGCTTTTCCATTACCGCCGCAGCCTACAAGCGCTTCCTGGAATCCTCCAGCCTGGCCGCAGACCTGGAAGCGAAGCTCTCCCAGGCCGACATCGAAGACCTGGACAGCCTCAAGACCCTCAGCCGGGAACTCCAGGCCATGGTGCGCCAGGCCCCCCTGCCCCCGGACCTGGAAGACGCCATCGTCCAGGCGGCCCGCGATCTTCCCACCCCCTGGCTGGCGGTGCGCTCCAGCGCCGTGGGAGAGGACACCGAATTCTCTTTTGCCGGTCAGTTCGCCACCCTCTTGAACGTCGATGCCGCCTCCCTACCCGGTCACTACAAGGAGATCGTGGCCAGCAAGTTTACCTCTCGCGCCATTTTCTATTGGAAATATCAACAGTTTACCGTCAACTCCCTCCCCATGGCCGTGGGCGTCCTGGCCATGGTCCCGGCCCGGGCCAGCGGCGTCATGTTCTCCCTGGACCCCCACGCCCCCCAGGACGACACCGCCCAGATTTCGGCGGTGTGGGGCCTGGGCCAATACGCCGTGGACGGCACCGTCTCCCCGGACCTCTTCCAGGTGAGCCGGCAGCCCCCCTACCCTATCACCCAGCGCCGGGTGGCCGACAAACCCGTCGCCCTCGCCTGCAAAGCGGCCGGGGGAGTGGAAGAAATTGCCTTGCCCCTGGAGCAGGCCCAGG
>Ga0351885_10112_pt1 | contig 41754 bp, 34 predicted proteins | sample TotcelFGM3001L13_FD_206771 | JGI IMG/M metagenome (GOLD analysis project Ga0351885, IMG submission 206771) | Enriched cells from coal bed in the Powder River Basin, Montana, United States - Total cells FGM rep3 HSBNCT.FGM.300.1.L13 ... | reverse complement strand
ATTGTGCGGATGTATCAGCCGAAGCAGGAAATCATAAACGGTTCCTGGAGCTTTCCCAAGGCACAGCCGGCAGAGTGAGGGGGGAATTCCATTAACAACCGCCGATAGGTTGAAAACAAGAGGAGAAGAACAATGAAGACAATGAAAGTAGTTTCGCTGATGGTTGTTTTTCTGACGGTAGCTGTTGCGGCGTCCTTCGCGCAACAAACAACCTCTGCCGAGCCCAAGGTGCTTGCCGATGGCGACGGCGCAAAATCCGGTCGTCTCGACAACATGCACAAGACCCGCTTTATCGAAATCTTCCTCGCCCACCGCGATGCGAAGACCGGGAAGATGGTCGCTGAGTGCTACAACACCATGTTTACGGCCACGGGCATCCCCGCGTCGAAGGACACCGCTCCGCAGGCGCAGGTCGAGGGCCTTGACTTCGCCAAGATGAAGACGGATTTAGGCGTCCTCGGCGCATCGTTGAACGGACCGAAACTCTGGTTGTCCGATTGGACCGAGATTGATATGGGCGTGGAGAGGGACTTCAACGGCATCAAGGCCACCTGGGTTGCCCAACTGAACATGGGCGACAACACCGGTGGCGTGAGCGAAAGCACGCCCTACAAGCCAATGTCCATCGCACGGAAGAGCGGGCTGGGTTATAACAAGGGCACCACGGTGTTGCTACTGGACGATGCGGAAGGCAACACCTGGATCATGAAAGGATTCCAACTGGGCCTCACACCGAAATACACTTACGAGGAATTCGTCGCCGCCGGGCAAAGCCGGTTCAAGAAACTCCCGCCGGGATGGAAGTTCCGGGTCAAGACGTTGGAGAAGGATTTGATCGAAATTCCGGAAGGCGGCATGGCCACGATCATGCCGGACGAGTTCTTCAACGTGTATGACAAGACTGGCCCGGGCATGAGCAATTACAAACCGTAGTCATTCGACAACAAATCGGCCCTTATGACAATTGAACAAACAAAGATGCGCAAACAGCAACAAAATACCGCGCAAGGCATCCATGTTCTGGCAAAGCCCTGCGGACCGGCCTGCAACCTGAACTGTGAATACTGCTTTTATCTGGAAAAACAGGCATTGTTTCCATCCGGAAAAAAGTTCCGGATGACCGACGCTGTTCTGAAAGCATTCATCAAAAACTATATTTCATCCCAACCCACTCCGGTTGTGGAATTTGTCTGGCAGGGAGGGGAACCGACACTGTTGGGAATCGAGTTTTTTCGACGCGTCGTTGAAATCCAGAAACCGTATACCCGACATAAAACCATCCGGAACGCAATCCAGACCAACGGCACCCTGCTGGATGATGCATGGTGCCGATTCCTGAAAAAAAACAATTTCATGGTCGGGATCAGCCTGGATGGTCCGAAAGAAATTCATGACCGCTATCGCCGGGACCGAAAAGGGCTTGGTACCTTTGACAGGGTGATGCGGAGCCTCAGGCTGTTACAGAAGCATGAGGTCGAATATAACGTAATGGCCTGTGTCTCCCGTGAAACCGCGGCAAAGCCGCTTGAAGTGTACCAATTTTTCAGGGAAGCAGGCGTGGAATACATCCAGTTCACGCCGGTTGTCGAGCGTCTTGCCGATGAACGCAGTGCCGAACAGGGGCTACAACTGGCCGCTTTTGCGGCTCTGGACCGGCAGGAGCAGCAGACCGACGTTACGGACTGGTCGGTTCTGCCAAAGGACTACGGTAACTTTCTGATCGCCGTCTTCGAAGAATGGGTCCGCAGTGATGTCGGCAAGGTCTTTGTCATGAATTTCGAGTGGGCGCTGAACGCCTGGATCGGGAATCCGTCGACGGTCTGTGTTCACGCCAGGCAGTGCGGCCGATCGCTGGTAATCGAGCACAACGGGGATGTTTTTTCATGTGATCATAGCGTGTATCCCCAGTCCCGGCTTGGCAATATCCTGACCGACTCGCTGCCTAAAATGGTGGAAAAATCCCTGAAAACCCAATTCGGCATAAGCAAGGAAACCGCTCTGCCGCGCTGGTGCCGGGAATGTGACGTGCTGGCTGCCTGCCAGGGAGGGTGTCCCAAACACCGTTTTGCAACAACATATTATAACGAACCGGGTCTTCACTATCTGTGCGCCGGATACCAGAAATTCTTTATTCACATTCGAAAATACCTGAGAGTGATGACCCAATTGATGGAAAACGGGCTTTCCGTATCCCTTGTCATGGATGCGGTCAAAGGGCCCCTGATAATCGATCTTGGGAAAAATAACCAAAAATCCCGATCTGAAAAGGATAGCTAACATGAAAGCCTGTCGATGCCTCTTTATTTTGATGTGTATAATATTCGTCTCTTCTTTTGCCGGTTCGGAGACCATTCCTTCCGCAGATCCCGGATGGCCGCGCGTGCTGGAGAAGAACGGCAGACAACTGACCGTCCATCAACCCCAGGTGGACCTCTGGAAGGATTACAGGGAACTTCGCTTTCGGTGTGCCATCGGTGTCAAAACCGGAGCCGGTAAAAGCGAGAAACTGGGGGTCGCGGAAATCCATGCGGAAACTTCGACAGACCTGGCTACCCGTGTTGTGTCGGTGATTTCCAGCCATCGTGAGCTGCGTTTTCCAAACACATCGGACGCGGAAGCGGCTTTGCTGAGAAGTGTGGTGGATGAGCTACTTCCGCCTGGCCGGATCGTGACGGTTTCCCTGGACCGTATTCTGGCGTATCTCGATCCCGAACAGCATTCCACGCAGCAAGCGGTTGAACTGAATCTGGAGCCGCCCAAAATTTTCTACAGCAGCAAACCGGCCATTCTGGTGATGCTCCTGGGAGAACCCCAATTGCAACCCGTGGTGAAAGACAAGATGGATTTGATGTTTGCCGTGAATACCAACTGGGATATTTTTTACGACACGGCCGGGCAGCGGTATTATCTTCTGAACCATGACAACTGGCTGACCGCTTCGAACATGATTACCGGCCCATGGACACCTGCGGGGACCCTGCCTGCCGGTTTGTCCAGTTTGCCGCAGGATGACAACTGGGCCGATGTGCGTCGGCAGATTCCCGGAAAACGGGAGAAGACTCCACCGGTAGTATTCGTGAGTACGGAACCGGCTGAACTGCTGCTTACAACGGGTGAGCCGGGCTTCAGCCCCATTTCCGGCACCAAACTGATGCGGGTATCGAACACGGACATTCCGTTGTTTTTTTCCACCGGTGATAAAAAATATTATCTTCTCGTTGCCGGCCGATGGTTCCGGGCCGCCGGTCTGAATGGACCCTGGACCGCCGCAAGCAACGACCTGCCTGGAGATTTTGCCCGGATTCCGGCCAATGATCCGTCCGCATTTGTCAAGGCATCTGTTCCGGGAACGGTGGATGCCAGGGACGCCGTGTTGCTGGCCTCCATTCCGGCAACAACGGCCGTGGAGGTTTCAGCACCGGTCGCAGTGGCCGTGAGCTACAGTGGCGAGCCACAATTTCAACCCATTTCGGGTACAACGGTCCAATACGCCGTGAACTCATCGAATACGGTCTTCATTGTCGATGGCGGGTATTACTGCTGTGAGCAGGGCATCTGGTTTCGCGGGGCAAGCGCCTCCGGCCCATGGACTTACTGCACGAGTGTTCCGCCGGCCATTTACACCATTCCCCCCTCCCATCCCACGCACAACGTGACATATGTCGTTGTTCAAAGCAGTACCCCGACGACGGTTGTCTACTCACAGACGGCTGGATACAGCGGCGAATACGTGGCGGCGACCGGCGTGCTCATGTTCGGTGCGGGAATGATTATGGGCGCGATGATTGCGGACAGTCACAATCACTACTATTATCCGCCATATCCGGTGCATTACTCTTACGGATGCGGTGCCAGATACAGCTATGCCCATGGCGGGTATTACCGAACCGCCAGTGTCTCGTACGGGCCATACGGCGGGGCCGGTGCTGCGGCGTCCTACAATCCGAATACGGGTACCTACCAGCGTGGTGCCACTGCTTACGGCCCGGCTGGCAGCGCGTCGGTGAGGCAGGCCTACAATCCCTACACCGGAGCACGGGGAACAGCGGCCCGGGTGGACACCGCCTATGGCTCGGCCGGACGGTTCAGTGCATACAATCCCACGACCGGAACCGCCGCGCGCGGCGGTTACCGGAGCAACGAGTATGGCACGGTTGCCGGTGTTCAGACGAACCGGGGCACCGGTGCTGCTGCATGGGATACCCAGAGCGGACAGGGTGCGGTTGTTAAAGGCAAGGAAAATGTGTATGCCGGAAAAGACGGCACTGTCTATAAAAAGGACAGCTCCGGCAACTGGAGCAGCAACAGCGGCAATGGGTGGGAGACGGTAAACAAACCGCAGCCAAACCGGACTTCCACGACATCCGCATCCACTTCCACGGGCAGCCGGACCCAGACTCAGGCATCCCGGAGTCAGACCTCAGCAACGACATCCACCTATAGCAGTAGTCGATCCCAGTCTCAAGTATCCCAAACAGGCACAACATCACAGACCCGGCAGTCTTCGGCCACTTACGGAAGCCAGACATCGCGTGAATCTGTGCAAAGTCTTGAATCAACTGCCAGTGCCCGCCAGCGGGGAAACCAACTGAGTTCAAGCACCAGCATGACGCGAACAACCAGTGTGAGCACCAGCACCACCCGGTCAGGCGGCGGTGGCCGGCGAACACGGTAGGTGACGATATCCGTTCTCACCGAAGATGCCTCCAGCAGGCCTCCGGACGCGAACAACCGCCTCGAAATTGTGAATCCGGGACCACGCGCAACACGTCAACAGGTATTGAATCCTATGCAATTAAACCTTAAATCCGCTCATAAACTGATCCTGGTGCTGATCGTGTCCTGGGCAATTGTGTGGTTTTCCGATCCGGCGTTCGGTACAAACGAGATCGCAGCGCCACAGCCTTTGCGGGTTGGCCTGATGAATATCTCACCACTCTCCATGAAAACAACGGATGGTCGATGGGAGGGGTTCAGTGTCGATCTTTGGCAGACCATTGCACAGGACATGGGGGTATTATACGAATTCCGGGAATTTGATTCTCTATATCGATTGATAGATGCCTTTGTGAAACAGGAAATCGATGTCATTCCGTCCCTGCCGGTTCGGGAACGGTTCGTATCCATTCTGGATTTCAGTCAATCGTTTCTGAAATCGGGTCTATCCATTGCGGTGCCGTTTGAAGGAGTCGAATACAAATGGATCCGACTTGTCGAAAGCATATTCTCGGAGCATATGCTGAAAGCATTCGGCGTGCTGGTGGTGATGTCCATGATCGCCGGAATCATTCTGTGGTCCTTTGAAAAACGGCGGAACAGCGAAATGTTCGGAGACAGGGTCATCGATGGCATCGGACACGGCGTCTGGTGGGCCATGGTGACAATGACCACGGTCGGTTATGGGGACAAAGCTCCGAGAACCATGGGGGGTCGAGTCGTTGCGTTTGTCTGGATGATGTTCTCGATTGTTTTCATTTCCAGCTTTACTGCCCATGTCACGTCGTCACTGACCATTGGCGAACTGCGAGGCAAGGTCCGCGGTTTTACCGATCTCCACCATGTTCGGGTCGGGTCGATATTCCGTTCGGAAGGATTTGATTTTATGACAAAACAGGGAATGGCGGTCATCCCCTTCGAGACCATACAAGAGGGGCTGGAGGCGGTTGCAGGCCGGAAAATCGACGCATTTGTTCTGAATGAACAGGTACTGAAGCATGTGATCAAAAAGGAGTACCCGGGGCACTTGCAGGTGCTGTCCGAAACCTTTGATGAATATTTCGTGGGTATTGCCCTGCAGCCGGACAGTCCGCTCCGAAAACCGATCAACCGGGCCTTGCTGAAATTCATGAAGACGGAAAAATGGACCGAGTTGCGTAACCGGTATATCGAATAAGAGAAGACGGAAAAACGGGTATTCAATTCAAACCCGGTTGATTGAAGACGTCCGTAAATTACGGGGAGCTGACATGCGGGCTATTCTGAATTCTGACTCCTGAATACATCGTTACCATTTCCGACCGGTACCGGACATTAATAGGAATAAAACAGCTTCTGCACATCGGGCAGCTTTCTTTTCTTCATCAGCGCCAGCATCAGCAGAATGCGGGCCTTTGCCGGATTCAGCTCGTCGGATGCGATAAATCGGAGCCGGTCATCATCCACTTCGATATTCCGGCCCACCGTACCGGTGGGGACCCGGGAACTTCGAACAATGAATATGCCCTGTTCGGCAGCCCTTGATGCGGTTTCCAGCGCGGCGGCATTCATGTTTCCATTGCCGTCACCGGCAATCACAATGCCTTTGGCACCGCTTTCGATGGAACAGGTGATCAGGTCCGCCGGCATATCGGCACAGGCATATATGATATCCACCCGGGGAAGGGACGTCCTGCCTGCCACGGAAAATTCGCTTTTGTGGGTATGTCTTCGAAACGGTTTCCTGAAATAGGTGGTTTTTCCATAATTGACGGTTCCGATAAGCCCATTCACGGGAGAAAGAAAGGTTTCCACGGACGTTGTATTGGTTTTCGTCAATGAATGGGCGCCATGAATCCGGTCGTTCATCACCACCAGGACGCCGCGACCGGCGGCATCGGGATCTGCGGCTACGGCAACCGCATTGTACAGGTTCAGCGGGCCATCGGCGCTGATGGCGCTGGAAGGACGCATGGCTCCGGTCATGACCACGGAATTTCTGCTTTTTACAGTCAGATTCAGAAAGAAAGCGGTTTCTTCCATGGTGTCCGTACCGTGGGTGACGACAATGCCATCCGCCTCACCGGATGCGAGGATGTCATTGATTCGGTTGACCAGCCGGATCATGATTGCAAAAGACATGTCCTGGGAGCCCACCTGGGCAATCTGCTCCCCACGGATATCGGCCAGCGTGCGCATCTCGGGTACCGCGTCGATCATGACATCGATTCCCATTTCTGCGGAGATATATCCGGCCTGTGCACCAAACCGGGAAACACCGGCAATGGTGCCACCGGTCGCCAGGATGACGATTCCGGGCTTTGTCTGCTTCTGGCTTCTACCGGTTTTTCGCGTTGTTTTCATGGATGACATTCCAGACGAATTCAGATGGGGTTCGGCCGGGCCTGTTAACGATCACGAATCCTTCCGGATCAGGCGCCGGGTCGCCTGATCCCCAGTTTTTTGATCCGTGACTGCAGGGTGGTCCGTTTCATGCCCAGGATTTGGGCAGCGCCCGAGTTTCCCGATATCCGCCACCCGGTTTGTCCCAGAATACCCACAATATGGCGGCGCTCCAGATCGGCCAGTGCACTATCGTCGGGTTTGTCAGAAGAGACGGCATGATCCGGAAGATGAACAACCAGGGTGGTGCCTTTGGTAAGGATCATGGCATGTTCGATGACATTGCGAAGTTCCCTAACATTACCCGGCCATTTATACCGTTGCAGCGTTTCCATGGTCTTGCGCGATATCGTGTTGATGCGTTTCCCGATCTTCTGCTCCAGTTGTTTCACCAAAGACCATACCAGAAGCGGGATATCCTCGGACCGGTTCCGAAGTGGCGGAATGCTGATCGGAAACACATTCAGCCGGTAGTAGAGATCCTTTCTGAATCGGCCGTCTTGAACTTCCTGCTCCAGATCCCGGTTGGTGGCGGCAATGATCCGCACTTTGACCTGGATGGTTTTGTTGGACCCGAGACGCTCGAACCGGCCTTCTTCCAGAACCCGAAGAAGCTTGGACTGAATATTCGAGGGGAGTTCACCGATTTCGTCAAGAAAAAGAGTGGAACCATCCGCCACTTCAAACCGTCCGACCATGCGGGTCAGTGCCCCGGTAAAGGCGCCCTTTTCACGCCCGAACAGTTCACTTTCTATCAGCGTGGGCGGAAGACAGGCACAGTTCACCGTCACAAGGGGACGGTCCCTGAACCTGCTCAGATGATGAATCGCCTTGGCCAGAAGTTCTTTACCCGTTCCGGTTTCTCCCAGAATCAGGACGGTTGAATCCGTTCCCGACACCTGCTCGACCTGGGAAAGAACCTGTTTCATTTCATCACAGCGCCCCACGATCTCTTCATGAACATGCTGAAGCTGGATCTCCTGCCTCAGATAGAGGTTTTCCTCTTCCAGGAGTTGCCGCAGCCTGTAAATTTCCTGGAATTTTTCCTGAAGTTGCGCCTCCAGATTCTTCCGCTGGGTGATATCCCGGCTGCTGACACGAACGCCCAAAAAATTCTCCTGCGAATCGATCATCGGCCGGCAGATATGTTCCAGCCACCGAAGTTCCCCGTCCCGCCTGCGAATGCGGAATTCAATCTTGAAGGCATCCGGTTGCATTCGTGAGTCATGAAAATGCGTATCCCAGAGACGTCGGTCTTCCGGTACAACGATCTCTTTCACTTTTTCGGGGTTATCCATGTATTCCTGAACCGGATACCCCGTAATCTGTTCACAGGACGGAGACATATACTCAATGGCCCCGTCCGGATTCGCCCAGTATTCCCAGTCGTGGGTGAACTCGAGAACGGTCCGGTATTTCTGTTCCGCCTCCTGCAACTTGTCATCCGAATGTTTCCGTGCCATGGCATTGGCAAAAACATCCGCCACCAGCCGAAGCCCCTGAACCACCTCTTTCGACCATGTTTTCGGCATATGAAGGGTCGAACATCCCAAAAAGCCCAGAACATGGCCTCTGGTCACCAGGGGGATCACGATGCAGGACCTCACACCGATGCTCGAAAAAAACGCCTTTTCAGGTCCGGCTTTATCCGGCAGATCCTCCAGCCGGGAAAACTCGACCGATTGTTCTTGCTGCAATTTTTCCAGAAGCCAGGGAAGTTCCTGGTTGTCCAATTCCTTCCATGACATCGGTATATCGGGTCGGGCGCTGAAATGCGTGGCAATGCTTCGGGTGTTATTGTTCCGGAACCGGGCGACAGTAACCCGGTCAAGACCCAGAAAATTCACGAGTTGATCCAGGGTATTTTCGATTTCGTCATCCAGCCGGTCGGATGGCATCCTGACAAACCGGGCGGAAATGCGGGAAAGCATTTCTTCAAACTTCAGCCGGTCTTCCAGAAGTATCCGTGCCTTCTTGAGTTCCAGGACGTTCGCAAAAATTTCTCCCATGAGCTGAAGCCTGGGAATATAAGTCAGAGGCCATTCGCATTCCCGGGTTACCGAGGTAATAACGATAGCGTACTTGAAAGGCATCCCATCCCCTATTGGTATGCTCACCGCGGAACGGATTCCCCAGGATTCATAGGTCTGTCTGTCAATGGTGGCCTCTTCCGGCAGTTCATCCAGTGATTGAAAGAATGACACGTTATGGTCTCTGATCAGTCTGCTATACATAAAGGGAAACATGCTCGATGGCAGTTCAACGGACATCGGTACGGGTGGAATCCGGTCTGCGCACACCTGATGGATGACAATAAACATGCTGGTATCCGCATGAATCCGAAGCAGGCCAATCCGGTCCACCTGAAAAAATTTCAGAATATGAGCAAGCGCCTCATTGATGGTAGAATCAATCCGATTCAGTGGAATGTGGATGAATCGGGCCGAGATATTCGAAATCAGGTGCTCGAACTGGATCTGCTCCTCAAGGCTTTTTTGCAACTGTTCGTTATGAATTTCAGTTTCTGGCATGTTCCGGCGTGTTCCTCTAATAATTTCAAAAAAATACCGATCGCATGGATCGAATTTTACAAAACCAGTCGGGCCATTTATACCGGATGCCGATAAAAAGGCACTATGCCGATATGTCGGCATAACCGTCATTCCGGAAGTGTTCTGGTTGTGGTCTTTATGGATAAGATAGTGTTGATTTATCATAAAAAACCGAAGTATGCGAACAGATTTTTCGATCTGGTACGGATTTCGCAGATCAATCGTAAATTCCGTTGTCGGAACATCACAGGCCTGAATCCTTGATAAGAGATTACTTCCGCCATACTTGTCAGAAGCAGTGAGAAAGAGGGGATTGGATGATTCATGCAACCATCAGAATGGTGATACCGCCCAACAAGCGGGCTGAAGCGCAACGAATTCTGATATCGGTCATGGAAAGAACCAGATTCATTCCGGGATGTATCCGTTGTTGCATGTATCAGGGATTGAATGACCGAAATGTCATCATGATCGATCAATTGTGGCAAAGCAGTGAGGACCTGGAATGCCATCTTCGCTCGGAAGATTACCTGAAAATGCTTTTGGTGGTGGAAATGGCGACGGAACAACCGGATATCCGGTTTGACACGATTTTGTCCTCGGCCGGAGTCGATACGATTGAAAAAGCGAGAAAGGTTCTTCGCACTAAGAAAGCAGATGGATTTTAGGAGTCATCGTTTTGAACAATAATATATATAAACACAACAAAAGGAGAAAATCATGAGAAAAACAATCCCCATCAGGACGCTGGCCCTGACTGTCGTACTGGCCATCTTCACGGTCATCCTTACCTGCCAATCGGCCAGGGCCACCGGTTTTATCGAACTCGATTTTGAAAACATGCCCACAGTTGTCGGAATCGGTGTAGGCGTCGTGCCGGACTATGCCGGCTCCGATGACTACACTGCCGGTGTCGCCCCATTTTTCCGCTATACCTTCAAAGGGCAGGAACGCTATGTCCAGTTGATCGCCAATGAGTTTTCCGTCAACGTCCTCAATAATGACATGTTTCGATTCGGCCCCCTGCTCAACTACCGCTTTGGCCGTGACGATGATGTCGAGGATGAGCTCGTCAGCCGGATGAAGAAGATTGATGACACCCTGGAAGCAGGCGCGTTTGTCGACATTGTCTGGGTCCACCCCGCTGAAAAGCGTCAACGGTTTATCCTGGGTGCCAAAGTGTATCAGGATGTCGGGGACGAAAGCGACGGGTTCCGTGCCAATTTGAATGCCCGTTACTGGCAACCGGTGGCGAAGCCGGTTGATCTCAATATCAGCGCCGGAATCTGGTATCAGGATGACGATTATTCCGATCACTACTTTGGTGTCAATGCCGAAAACGTTGGGACATCCGGTCTACCTTTCTTTACCGCTGACGGGGGTTTGAACGAATATTATGCCGTGGTTGGGGTCAACATTTTCCTTAGCAAAAACTGGCTGATGAGCGCGGGCATCCGCGGCTCTGTCATCACCGGTGACCCGGGCGACAGCCCGATAGTGGATCTGCGGGGAGATTCCACCCAGTGGATGGGTGGCATCGGCGTTGGCTACATCTGGTGGTAATCCAGTAAGCATTAACCGGACTTATTAAGAAGTTACACAAAATTTTCCCAAAAAAAGGAGTTCATTATGCGTACCATGATTCGTTTGACTGGCATTGCAATGATGGTGATGGCCTTGATCACGACCGGCATTATTTCACCGGCCATGGCAGACAGCGCGAAACAGATTGACAAGGATGTCGATGCCGCATTACAGAAACTGTATGCCCAGACCCCGGCAGCCAAGGAACTTTCCAAGATCGCCAAGGGTATTCTGGTTTTCCCCAGCATCATCAAAGGGGGACTGATTGTGGGAGGGCAATATGGTGAAGGCGCGCTTCGAAAAGGCGGGAAAACCACCGGTTATTACAATACCGTGGCCGCTTCCTATGGACTGCAGGCCGGCGCGCAGAAGTTCGGATATGCCCTGTTTTTTACCGATGAAGCCGCTCTGAAGTATCTGGATAAAAGTGACGGCTGGGAAGTTGGCGTAGGCCCCACTGTCGTGGTCGTGGACGAAGGCGCTGCGCGATCCCTGTCCACCACGACGGCCAAGGAAGCGATTTATGCTTTCTTCTTTGATCAGAAAGGCCTGATGGCCGGTCTGGGAATTCAGGGCTCCAAAATTACCAAAATCACGCCCAAATGATGTTAATATCCCTTCAGAAACCCATTCAGGCCGACGAAGCTGCCGGCCTGAATGGGAAACCGTTTTTATCGGATTGGCCAGTGTTTCAGGGAGAATAATCATGTCAGGATTGAACACCGGAACATCGGGGCGTCTCCACCAGTCGCCTTCTGGAAACCGGTTCCGGATAATTGCCTGGATACTGGCGGTTCCCATTCTCCTGGCCGTTATCGGCTGGGAAATCCTGACGGTTTATTATTCCAATCTGCCGGATGGACTGCGGCTGCCCGGGGCCATTGCCATCGCACTGATCTCTATAGGTACGCTGATCGGTATTCGTCCGGCAGCCCGATCCTTTCTGGTATTTTTTTGTGTATTTTCGATTGTCATTACCTGGTTCTTTTTGATCCCGCCTGCCAACGACCGGATCTGGCTGCCTGAAAATGAGCGCCTTTCCTGGGCTGACATCGACGGAGATCAAATCACGGTGCACAATATCCGCAATTTCGACTATCGCACCGAAACCGATTTTACCCCTGCTTATTATGACAGGACGTTTTATCTTTCCGAACTAACATCCGTGGATGTGATCGCGGTTTACTGGATGGGGCCGGCCATCGCCCATGTATTGCTGAGTTTCGGCTTTGCCGGCGGGGATCATCTGGCGATATCCATCGAGGCGCGCAAGGAAAAGGGGGAAGGATATTCAACCGTAAAAGGATTCTTTCGTCAGTATGAACTCTATTATGTGGTGGCTGACGAGCGGGACGTTATCCGGCTGCGCACCAACTATCGCCGTGATCCGCCGGAAGATGTCTATGTGTATCGGTTATACGGTTCGATCGAGAATGGAAGACGCCTTTTTCTGGCCTATATGGACCAGATCAACCGCCTGAAGGCGGAGCCCGAATTTTACAACAGCCTCACCACCAACTGCACCACCAATATCTGGCTGAACACCCGGATCAATCCGGATCATCTGCCGTTCAGTTGGAAGATACTGGCGAGTGGCTATGTTCCTGAATATCTATATGAAAGAGGGCTGTTGAAGAACAGTCGGCCCTTTTCGGAAATTCAGAAGCAGGCTCATGTCAATTCCCGGGCGATGGCTGCGGACACCGCACCCGATTTTTCGCAACGGATCCGGGAGTAAGGTGTAATCGCTATCTGGCCGCCCGCAGATTCGAAGGGAATTTGTTACACAACGAGGAACTAAAAAGTGAAAACCCGATTTCTTTCAAGCACCATCATGGCCATTTCCGGACTGATACTGGCCGTCTTCCTGATCACCGCTGTACCACAGGCCAGAGCAGATGAATTGCCAGGCGCGTCAGGCAGTACCAAACGCCCCAAAATCGGCCTTGTATTGTCCGGCGGAGGCGCCCGGGGCGCGGCCCATGTCGGCGTCCTGAAGGTCCTGGAGGAGTACCGCGTGCCCATCCACTTCATTGTGGGGACCAGCATGGGCGCGTTGGTCGGCGCGGCGTATTCGACGGGCACCGGCGTGGTGGAGATGGAGCAGATCATATCGGGTATTTCGACCGAACTGCTGTTCAAGGAGAAACCGCCCCGCCAGGAGCTGTCCATGCGACAGAAACAGGACGATTTCAACATTTTTTTTGGCCCGGAGATCGGCATCAACAATGGCAAAATCGGCCTGCCAAAGGGGATGGTGACCGGCGTGCAGCTCGAGACAGTACTCCGTCGCCTGTCCAAGGCAAAGGGGTTTCACCGCTTCGATGATCTGCCCATTCCGTTCCGTGCGGTGGCAACCGACCTGGTAACCGGCCAAGCCGTTGTTTTCAGCCAGGGTGAGCTGGCCAACGTGATGCGGGCCAGCATGTCGGTACCGGGAGCGGTGGCGCCGGTCGAGATCGGGGGTAATCTGCTGGTTGATGGCATGCTGACCAGCAATCTGCCGGTGGAAACCGCGCTTGCATTGGGTGCCGACATCATTATCGCCGTGAATGTCGGAACCCCGTTGTTGAAGCGGGAAGAACTGAGCTCGATTCTGGGTGTAACCGGGCAGATGCTGAGCATTCTGACCGAGCAGAACGTTCAGACCTCACTGGCATTGCTGAAACCCACAGATATCCTGATTTCACCGGAACTGGGGGATTTCTCAACCGGAGATTTTGACAATCTGCCCAATATCAGCCCGCTGGGTGAGGCAGCGGCACGCAAAGTGGCCGATCGTCTGGCCCAACTCTCCATTCCGGCAGAGGATTACGCCGCGTTGCGTCAGCGGCAAGCGGTCGCCTCGGTCCCGGATCTGCGACCGGCTGACGAGATCCGGTTTGAAAATCTGACCCGCGTCAATCCCGAAAAACCGCTGGCCGTGATGGAAACGCGGCCCGGTCAGCCCATCGATCAGGATATTCTGGATCGCGACATGCGCCGCCTGTATGGCACCGGTGATTTTGAACATGTGAACTACCGGTTTCTGGAGGAACCGGGCAAGCGGGTGCTGGCAGTGGATGCGGTGGAAAAGTCCTGGGGACCGGACTACCTGCGGCTGGGATTGGGCCTCTCCAGTGATTTCGAGGGTGATGCATTTTTCAACATTCTGGTCAGCCATCGCAAGACATGGCTGAATTCACTTGGCGCCGAGTGGCGCAACGATCTGCAGATCGGCCGTACCTCCAGCTTCATGAGCGAGTTTTACCAGCCACTGGATGAACGGGGTTATTTTTTTGTGGCGCCGCAGGTGAAATACGAACGGCGAACAGCGGACATCTACCAGAGCAGCGACCGGATTGCCACCTATGATGTAACCGCCTGGACTGCCGGAATTGATATCGGCAGCCAGTTTACCCGGTATGGCGAATTTCGGGTCGGCATCAGCGGAGGGATTCTGGAACCGGAACTTGACACCGGGCCCCAGGAGCTGTCACCGGGAGAGGGCGATATCCAGCAGGGGGCGTTTACCGCACGACTGTTCATGGATCAGCTCAACAGTGCCCAGTTTCCCCGATCCGGCTGGCAGGCGGGAATGAATCTGTTCAACTCCAACAGCATCATCGGAGCCGATCAGGACTATACCAAGTGGGACATGGACGGCGTGTTTGTTCGTTCATTTGGTGAGCATACGTTCAATTTCGGGTTCAAGGTCGGCGGCAATATCGGTTCGGATGAACTGCCACGGTATGACCTGTTCCAGTGGGGCGGTTTTCTGCAGCAGTCGGGATACGCGACGGGACAGTTGATGGGAGAAGACATCTGGTTCGGCCGCATGCTGTATTATCACCGGATTCTGAAAGGAAGCCTCCTGGAGGGTATTTACGGTGGGTTTTCGCTGGAAGTCGGTGAGGTTGGCAGCCCGCTGGTTCCTGACGGTCCGGAAGGTGTGCTGAAATCCGCCTCCGTCTTTCTGGCGGCGGACAGTCCGATCGGCCCGGTATATCTGGGCTATGGACAGGCCCTGGATAACAACAACAACAGTATTTATTTTTTCCTGGGCAGACCGTATTGACAGGCACAACGCCAATCCGAAGCCGGATTTTCACCGATCGATAACGCACCCAAAATCCTTATCTGGAAAGCTATCTGTCAGGAAGATCCCTACCTGTACGAAAATGCTGGGCAAGGGTGGTTAAGCGCTGCTTTTTGCAGTATTATCAGAAGGCATTATGACCAAATCAAGAAAATGGATACAGATGAAAGAAAACAACATAACGTCCCATAATCCAAGCCGAATCTTTTGATCCTGGATGAACTCGGGTATTTACCCATTGATAAAACGGGTGCCGATCTGCTTTTTCCAATCATCAGCCACCGCTATGAACAGGGTTTCCTGATTATCGCCACAAACCGAGCCTTCAAAGATTGGTCGGGAATATTCAACCGCGACAGAACGCTCACATCAGCTCTTCTGGATCGACTCCTTCACCACACCGAAATTGTCGTTATCGAAGACAAAAGTTATCGATTAAAAGACATCACAGAATCCTGATAAACCGTTACAAAAAGCAGTCATTGAAATCTGATGGCCAGTTTCATTGACTGCTTTGACTATCCTTTTTGACTAACATTTTCAAATCGCCCATTTGGGTACATTTTCATACCGCCGCTAACATCACCTGTCCAGTTGAACGGAAACCGGTACAGGTTTTGCGATGCTATTGAAAACCGGCGAGTATTTTTGAGCCATCCTTATCAGGTTTTCCTTCTGATCCTCAGAGACATCTGCGTCGATTTTGAAGAACACCCGAATATTCTTGTAGCCGACGGGAACCTCCTCTGAAATTCCCAAAAAACCCTGGAGATCCAAGTCACCCTCATACCTGGATTCCACTTTCCTTATCTCGATTCCCCGGGCAGCGGCGTGAGCGACCAAGCTCGTCGTCAGACACCCGGAAAGGGCCACGAGAAGATATTCCACGGGATTGGCTCCCAGATTCTGGCCACAAAGAACAGGCGGTTCATCTATCTCAAATGCCAATTGCTCCCGTGAAGTATCTTCTTTTAAAGCACCATAGAAATCCTTGACAGTCGCACGGTTGTGTGTACCGTCGATCCATATGTTATTTGCCCGAAATTTAAATTGGGCAATTTCCGGGTTTCCCTTAACCTGCTCTATTGTCTTGAATAACTGATCAACGTTGACTCCATTGACTTTTTTCTCCTGTACCATTTTGTTTCTCCTTTCAGAAAGTTTTTAAGAGGGCAGTCATAGACTTTCAGAAAATTCATTTCACAAGGCAACAGGGAGGGAATCGGCCTTTTTCGGCAATCCCCGACCGATAACGCAGTGAAATTATTTTTCTGAAAGCCTATATAAACGCAGAGGAAATAGCTGTGATCAAATGGACCGCTGAAATTGCAAATTGAATGTTTTTGACAAATTACATTCTGATATCATTAATGGTTAACCGGACTCTCGTGATTTAGCGCAGTCCCATCTCATCTCAGCCACCATTGGAAACTGTACCGGTATTTCTGATCGGGGCCTGCAATTGGTAACTATCAAAGATCGTACCAGATATTCGATTTGCTCAATAAAAAATATAACTATTTGATTAATTTTGAAATAAATTATCGACCAGAATTGGCGGGAATATCCTTTGAGGTGGGCTGAACGGGTACAGATAGTCTGTTTCGGACTACCTGAAAACAAATACTATTTTAAATTAAGATAGTTATGTTGTGTGCTATTTTGGACATGGTATTGCGTTATGGCCTGTTTACGCCATGCCGGTTGTTGAGGGACAACTGGATGAATACCATACAGTGGGCACAGTGCTGTTATGGGAAAGATGGAATGAATCTGGCAAGCGGTCGATTACGTGATTCGGCTTTTTGGAGAGAGGCGAGCGATGGCTGTTCACATGCCAGAACATACAGCCCGATGACGTGATTGCTCCCGGCAGATATCATCATGTGGTAAAGGCTCGAAGCGTTTTGTGTTATTGGGGCAGGGAACTGGGCATGGCGACGGTCGAGTTGGCCCGGCAGCTTCAATTATCACAGGCAACAATCAGCCAGTCGGCGATGCCCGGGCGCCAGATCGCAATGGAAAATGCGTTGTATCTGGATATCTCTGCCTGATGAAATCCCGGGAAACATGATAATGCCCGCCGAATTCTTTAATGAATTATCAAAGGATGTCCCCACAAAGCGTAGGTTGATGCCGATTGAAAAGTGATTGTTCCGGAAAAGGAAAGTTTTCCATGAATATTTTGAATATTTTGTTTTCATGGCGAATTTTGGGACGGGATTATAAAAAGGATTGACCCGAAATCATAACAGGGTTACATGGACAGCGTAAATATCACACCTTGTACCATCCTTGTACAAAAAGCCATTTTTGACCATCTGATGAAAATAATGAAAATTGAAAAACTAAACATCAACTTGATTTAATTGGAGCCGGCGCGCGGATTCGAACCGCGGACCTGCTGATTACGAATGAGCACCTCTGATCTTCACAACATCCTGATATTATAATAACATACTGATAATATAAACGATCTCAATTCCATATTTTTCCTCAATTTATTTATTTTAGCAGATTTTGGAATAAAATTCACACACGATTCACACACGGGAAAGGTGGGCATCTGTATCCACGGTGCGCAATCAAAAACCCGCAGTGGGGTATCATAATCAACTCCCATATATCGTTTTTTCCGTTGCATCAAATCAGTGAGAAGGTAGGGGGGATCGATTTTGTCAGGCGTATTCCCTCTATTCGATTTTGGCTGTCTGTAGCCTCAATATCATCAAATCCCCCCGTTCAACAATCATTCCGACATTTTTATCTTGGCTGCCATTCAAACAGCATTACTTAGGGAACTCTTTTGGCGTTATTTCCAAGCTCGTTTGAACCGTCAGGTTTGTTTTGAAATAGATTTTGGCATCCGATTTCCTGGCAAATTCAATCAGGTTGTCAACCCATTCCCTCTTTGGTTGTCGATCTGTGTTTTCGCTTCTCTTCAACCCGCCGATTATCATCCAATCAAGTATGCCTACCTGCTGCTCAGTGTACCCAATTGATTCGAGAAGAGGTTCACATGATAGGAATTTGATGTTTCCTACATCCAGTTTATCGAATATTGACATGGCGGTATCAAAACGCTTCTGGGTGTCGGCTGTAGCGCCTAACCAGATGTTTGGGGGAAAGTCAAAGCTCAGGTAACGTCTCGGATTCTTCGTCAAGCAAATAAAATTGTATTCCGGATGTGCTCCAGCAACAGCCAGAATTGGATGAATCCAATCTTCAGGAACCCAATCTCCGTATAAATCAGCCATTGAACAAAGAAACACATTCTTGATACCGGGTTCACTTTTACGTTTCGCTGGTATTCTGTGATTATCAGGAGCTGATAACCGGTCAATGTGAAACGTAGGTCGGAATTGGGTTGGAAATCCCTTCGCGTAAAATGGGTTTTCAGCCCTTTTCATTGCGTAACAATACGGACAGCCATGCAAACACCCGGTGACAGGGTTCCATGACCACTTGGCCCATTCAATATTTTCGTTTGTCGGATTAAATTTCGGACAATATTTTGCGCTGGCTGCTCTTTGAATATAAAGGTCATCTGACAGTTTTTCAAAATTATATTCCATTCTCTATCTCTCCAAAATTAAATTGAGGTCATTTTCTTTCTTCTGAAAATCGTTTCACTATCCTGTTTTGCTGTTTTTCCTGTTAAAAGGATTACAGGTCAATACGTATTCAGCGATGCTGAAATCAAGTGAATATCGTGATTTTATCGGCACTTCCAGTAGTTTATCATCACCTCCCATCTCTTTGAAATGGTGGGAGGTCCAAAATAAAAAAGCCTCCCACCAGCGAATTCCATCGCCAATGGGAGGCTTTTTAGAAACCATAGAGGCTCGGGCCGCGTATAAATGCGTTATCCGATACCGTTTCCAGAAATTACCTCAATATAAATTTTATGATAGTGTTTTTTGCGCGAAAGTCAACACAGATTTTCAACCTGGCGCACCCTCCAGATCTTGCCGCTAATCAGAACAACTCATAACAAAACCAGACAAAATAAGGATCATCAATCTTTTTTAAATTTAGAGGTTCAGAAGGGCTTCATAATACTATAACAGAACCGGGTGGTGATGAAAGCGAGGATTGCAGATGGCGTATTGAACCGATTTTCCCATTGTATTGAATTTGGGAATGGAATAGCATGAATGAATTCAAATAGACCGATTCCAGAGACATCTATGGCATAGCATCAATCATGAATGCCGTTATATATACCAAAAAGTTGAGGCACATTGCTACGGTTTCCTGGGTAGGATCGCTTGCTGTTTTTCTGGTTCTCGCCTGGTTCCGGTTCATCCCATTTAATGAAGTCCTCCCGTTTCTGGCTTTATTTGTCGGTACGATACCCATTGCTGTCTTCATGCTGTCAAACAAGGCAACCTGTGAATCATGTGGCGGACAAATGAAAATATCATCTGGCTATCCGCGGATTGTTTACCGATGCAAAAAATGTAAAGCTGAGGTTGATACCGGTATTTATTCTGATTTTTAACGGGATCATTGTTTGAAGGAAATGAGCCATGATAAATCGATCAGCCCTGTTTATTGCCGCTTTCATTCTGATATCGATTTCTGTTTGTAATGCCCAAACGATGATCGAAATGAAAGAACAAGCCGGTGCGGAATACAAAAAGGCTGATGCAGAGATGAACCGATTTTACAAAATGGCACGAGATTCATGCGATGATGCCGGAAAAGAGCGATTGAAAAAGGCCCAATTGCAGTGGATCAAGTACCGTGACCTTTGCTGTGAGGCAGAAGCTGCAATCTACGAAGGCGGGTCAATGAGTGGTCTGGTATTTACAAACTGTATGAAGGCGCTGACTGAGGAAAGGACCGCCCGGTTAAAAGCGTATGATGTGGAAAACTCCTGGAAATGATATCCCAATTTAATTTGAACAGATCAAAAGGACTCAACACATGTCAATCACGCTCGATGATAAATCTGTAGATATTTTCAAATTATATGATGAGATGTCCGCGGCATATACCAATGATATTGAGGGATACAGGACCGTCATCAAGGCTATCGAGGTCTTGATAGTACAGAAAGAAGAGGCGATCCAGGCTATCAAGGATAAAACCGTGGCGTTGATCCAAAATAGAATATCCTCTCAACCTGTGGTGGACGTACCCAGCACCGTCGTAATCGCAGAGGAAGATCCTGTACCAATGGAGAAAAAGAAAGCAAAAGCGGTGGTGGTTGAACAGACACAGGCTATACCAGCTCCAGTGGTGAAAACCAAGCCGACCCGCGAGAAGAAAATCACCGGAAAAGTGAAATCAAAAAAAGCAGGAAAAACAAAAACACCGGATCTCATGTGTTTGTATCATCCAGATACCCCTGTATCCGATATCGACCGGCAATTGTGTACTACCTGTAAATGGAAACTGATCAATAGCGGTCTGTTGAATCATGATAAAGACCCGGCAGTAGTTTCATTTCTGAAGGGGGAAAGTAAAGAGATTCCCAATCTGGGACAATCGATGTGCCCGATTCATCCTACCGTTCCATCATACAACAAGAAAACCGGATTATGTCAACGCTGCCAAAAGAAAGCCAAGGAGATAGGTATTACAGATCGTCCGCTGACTGAGAAAGAGTTGAAGGGACTGCGTCCTGCTTGATTAATTACCATGCGAACAGGAGAAAAAACGTGAACAAGCTCGAATAGATATCAGTATTGAGACAACAGGCAGACCTATCCAAACAAGACACATAAATCACTTGCAACTCCGGTGGATATGATCGTTTGCTGGTGACTAAAGTTGATCCAGCGCCAGGATGTTATTTGATGATCTATGGATACAAAGGATTGAAATTTGACTGTTGTATTGCAGGAGGTTGAATAAAATGAGAGATGATGAGTTCGGTGAATGGTTAGAGAAGTATACATCTTTACAACCAAGACCTCGTAGCGATGCCAAATCACGATGTAGGCGTATTGAAAGATATAAAGGCAACCTTGACTCTCTTTTTATTCTTGATAAATTGAAAAGGTTGCTTGAGGAATTTACTTATACCCGTAATGATGAATTAAATGGAATAGAACCTCCCATTTCCATAGGTGGTAAGCCTGTAAATGGCATAGCTTCTCTGAAAAATGCAATAAAATTATATTCCAGATTTTGTATAGATTTTCCGCCTAATGATCAGCCGATACAAGAATGTTCCGATACTCCACCATTGAGCATAATTAATGACAGTGAAGAAAACACCCAATTGCAGAAGTCTCGTGAAAATGTTGATAATATCAAAACTGTCTCGGGAGAACAGGCACTTCAAGAACAGCATTTTAAAATTGCAGAGGAGCAAACCGGGCATACTTATGAATCTATTGTAGGCCCTTATTTGATTAACGCAAAAACATTGACCATTCAAGAACCATATATCCGTGATAACTATCAGATTCAGAATTTTGTTAGGTTCTGTGAAACTATAGTCAGACTCTCATCGATCCAAGAAATAAACCTGATTACGAAATTCGATAACACTATTCAGCAACACGATGTTTTGAACAAACTTAGAGGACTTCAACAAACCCTTTTAGAAAAAAGAAATATTTATCTGAATATTCAGGTCAAGCCTAATATTCATGCCCGTGAAATCAAAATAGATTCAGGATGGATCATCAAGATTGACAGGGGGCTTCATTTTTATCAAAGGCCCGATGACTATTTTGGTATAGGGATAAACGATTTTACTCTCAGACCATGTATGGAGACCTTTGTGGATATTTTTCGCGGGCAATAGCATAGATTGTTGTCAGCAGACTGAAACATGATCCATAAGGGATAATTTGATTGGTAAACGCGAAAACGATTGATTTCCGTTTATATTCCTTCCCCACACTCCGTATCTTACTTATCCCATTCTCATAGAGATATTATAATGGAACCTTTATATCAACCAACCCAAACGAAAGGAATCTCTATGAATCAGATGAACTGGTATAAAATCGCAAAAGCGACCCTCGAAGGAGCCTGTATTGGCGCTGGAGCATCACTGCTCTTCGCAACCAATTCCTGGACTGGAGCTCTGCTTCTGTCCAAAGGAACCATCATGACATGTGCTGGAATGGGTGCCATTTCTGGTGGTGTATCCGCTGCATTTGGTCCGACAATCGAGGAAATTGTTCGGGAATCGAGCCGGCAGATCATTGAAAACACCAAAACTGCCATGAATAATGCCCATAAAGCTTCTGAGACCCAAACTGCATAGGCGTTATCCCGTGACTTACAAATAGTCGGGGCAACATCCTGGCTATTTGTTTTTTTGAGAATACGTCAAAGCTCATTCTGGTAAATCCCCTTGATTTCATCCGGTTGGACGCATAGATATGTCAGCGTCTGCTTCTGGGTGCTGTGGTTGAAGCATGTCATCAGTGTTGGCAGATCAGCACCAAATGTGACTTAAAAGCATCAACGTTCCCTGGGGTGTAAATCAAATCCGTTGTAGATATATTATACAATAATGCAAGTTGCCGTCATTCCGTCGAAAGCAGGAATCCAGAGGCTACAACACAGAATGCAGTAGAGCATTTATGTAAACCACTCTGGATTACGGGGCAATCCGGAATGACGTCTATTCGAAATCTTAATTTTTTGAATGAGACTACAACGGCATTAATTTACACCCCGTTCCCTGTCATATTGACAACATTGATTTGACCAAATAAACAGGTAAAGAGGATGAGGAAGGCTTCATAGCGAATATCCATTGTTATATGCCTGGAAAGAAGCAATATTCCAGTTTTATGGCCCTCTTCATGTCTGAAAATAACAAATTAATGTACGTTCGGAACGAACGTCCTTCGTAACTTATTTACTTGATATTGCACAACATTAAATTTTATGCTGATATAGATCGGCGACATGTTTAAACTGTCCCAACGTAATGGGAAAGAACTTTTCTTACTGAGCGCGGCAATTCTTCATGATTAACCGTACGGAAGAGTTGATTACAAATGATCTTATTAAAAATATCATGCTCCCAATCTGACAAGGAGCACACTTGAGACCACCATAAATCGGTGGAACCATCGCGCTCATGGTCTAAACGATATATTATATAAGATTCGGGCATAAAAAGAATTTTGTTGAATTCTGCATGGTCGTTACCAAATGCTTTCAAGAAATAATCGCGTTTCGTTCCAACAAGGCCACGCGTACGGATAAGTATGCATTGTATTGCTCGAAGAAATTTGACATTCCAATGCTTACCGACATTGCCCGGAGTCGATGCAAGACGATTCTTACTCTTCAAATCGATATATCGCATTGGAAACGAAAAAATCTTCAGACTTAATTCTTCATTGAGATCAATGTTTATCTTTAGCCGGTCATAAAAATCAATCGGATGGTCTTCGAAGTTGTAGAGTATGTAGTTTGAAAGATCTGGCAAACCATACTTTGCGGCTAAACGAACTTTTTCTTCATACAATCTCCGGTAACGAATATCATCAAAGGCAATTCGTATAGGTCTGATTGCAATTTCGCTTAACAAGGCCATCTTATCTTCAGTAAGTAGACGGGCATCCAATCCTTGGTTAAAGTCAACATAGCGGCTTACTGTTGCTCTTTGTCCAGATTTGTTCCTATACGAAAACTTTGCTCCTTTTCCGAACCCCAGTGATTTTATGTCATGGATAATATCATTAAAACGATGTGATGCTAGGACATTGTTATCTAGTAGAATAAGATCTCGTTTTTCTCCATAAAGCTCTTCTATCAACTGAACTTGACGGCGAAGTGGTAAATATCCATTAAACTCCGGCTCAATTTTTTGAACTGCACAAAAATCACAGCCATTTGGACATCCCCTGGTAGCATATCCTATATAGCTGTTTTGAAGTCCATAAGTAAAATTTGCCTCATTCAGAATGCTGTAATCTGGTGTAAGCGTATCGATTTTTGTCTTGTCACCAGAGTCAAGTATTCCTGGAATATCTAACAATCCTGGTATTACTGTAGCGCCAGTAGCTGACTCTAAATCATCCTGAAGTAGAGTTGCTAATACTCCTCCAACAATAACATCGGATCGACGAGGCACGCTGTTTTGATAATATTCAATCGCTTTGACTGTCTGGTTCCAGAAATAAGTAAAGAGAGAACTCACATACACACGGTCCCAACGCTCTGTACGCATTTCAGGAATACAACCTTTGACAAAGACAATTCTGTCGTTCAGACGCTTATGGTATGCAGCGATCTTCATTAGTCCTAATGGAGGATATTTAGTTTTATATGGTGGTTCAACAAGTAAAATATTCCGCATTAGCTATCCCAATTCTCCGATTCAGACTCCTCAAATATATAATGAACAAAATGTTTAGGAAGCTCTTTGCAGCCAGTTGGGTCGAGTTGTGGGTCAGTACTCTTGGAACTCGGGAGGAGATAATCCCCAAGAAAATCATTAATGAGGATTTCCATTCCGGCATTCGCATAGCCTTCAATTGTTATAAGAACGTCTTTATCCGAGGACAGTTTTTCATAGTTGAAGTCATTTTGTTCTAATACCATGGCGTAGTAGCATGCCCACTCCCGCGGAGTAATCGTCTTTGACCAGAAACGATCATCACGTTTTTTTATTGAAGCCCGTTTATCCTTCCGGTAACCGATACATGCACAAAGAAAGAACAATTCATGAAAGTCGTCCACAGCCCCATTGCTCTTCATGTTGTTATACAACTCTTTATATATTACGTCGGTAGCAACACGAATATTTCCATCCATTTTCATTGGTATTCCTCCTCATCGCTTAGAATAGCCAACGCAGAACTGATATCCTGTTCCATGATCTCCGTATTACCATCATTGGCAGAACGTAACACATAAAACTTGCCCCATTTCCCGCTGTTCTTAAGTAGCTGTGCTTCCTGCCGTCTGAATTCTGTATCAGTTGCAAGGAGAATCCATTGGGAAGCAAAAATAGGCACCAGATTAATGAGATTCTGTCGGTGCTCATAGGATAACCGACCAAAAGGTGTATCCATAAACAGTGGGATTTCGATTTTGTTTCCTCGTGCTGCTGTTCTTGCAAGTGCGGCAATGAAAGAAATAGACATAATTTGTCGCTGTCCTGCTGAAATATTAGCGAGAAACGGTTTCGCATAGCGATCCAACACTTGCAGAGAATAATCATCATTGACGACAATAGTCCGGAGATTCTTTCGTCCCTCTTTATCCAGAAGCTCACTGAAGAGCTGTGTGGCAGATTCGCCTATTAACGCTTTAATTTCATGTGTGAATTGTTTGAAAACTTCATTGAGCGCGTCTTGGGTGTCGCGCGCCAGAATGGATCTTCGCGACAGTTCATCGTTCAGTCCAACCTTCAATTTTTCTTCTTTTAGTAATGCATGTAGCCGATCATTCTCCTGCTGAAGTTGTTCGTGCTGTGCCTGAGCGTTTCGGGCATTTGCTTCAATATTGATAATGTTATCCTGGAGTTTCTTTCGATGTTCATCCAATTTGCTGGCGTCTTGTCGTTCCGATGTGCCTATCTGGTTTCTGACATTTTCCAAACTACGATTAATATTGGCAATGGAACTGCGTATGTTTCCATATTGTTGCAGCCGTTTTTCAACTAGGTCGGCATCATCGCTGAAATGATTGCGAACATCGCTCAGGTAACGCCACAGATTAAGAGCTGAATCCTGTGTTGACACGTCACTTGTACGCTTTAGCCAATCGATGATATGAGAATAGGCTTCTGAACCATCACATATCTCACTGCCACATATACATCGCTTCTCCATCAGGATTCGTTCGATTAAGTCACGACGAATTTCTGAAGGAATTTCACCTTTTTGTTTTTGGAGATTGATATGTTCGAAAACTTTAATCACTGTCGGAGCCACAATAAGTGCGGTTACTCTACAAATAAGACTCCGCATTTCGTTCAGAGATTCCGCCGATTGCTGCTCTAAGTCATTAAGTTCTTGTTCCAGCGACTTTCGCTTTTCGAGCAAATGACGTATTTCATTAAACTTTTCCAGCTCTTTGTCAGTTCTATCTATCTCTTGCCTGGCAAGTCGAATTTCGTCGGCAAGTTCGTCAAGCTGCTTTCGGGAACGGGTTTGTTCCTCCTCGTTATCACCAAGCCGTTTCAACAACCTTGACAATTCTTCATTCGATGAGGTTGTTAGTTCTCTCCCCAGGCTCTTGGCTACGCGCCCTACTGCCTTGATTGCGGTCTCAAGAGCATCAACATTGAGTAGATTCCGAATGCCTGCACTGATTTCACGGCGCTGTTCAATACTGGCACGCGTCAAACGCTCAATTTTTTCACCGTCAAACAAAAAATAGTCTTTAACTCGTCGATCAAGAATGCTATCGATAATGATATCAATATCAGTAGTCGGAACAGGTTGGGTATTCCCGTCAGCAGGAGTAACAAAAAGCCTTTTTTCATCTTCCTCTTCAATTACACGGTCTCCATCCAGCATTCCCCGTATGGCTCTGCGCAGATTATAGGTCTGTCCCTTATGTGTGAATTCCAACTCGACAACAGTTCGTACCGGTTTGTCTGGATTCGCCTCAAGTGCCGAAACATTTACTAGTTGCAACTCTTTATGTGGCACATCACCATCTTGGCTTAAACGACGTTCACCAAAGAGGCAAAACATTATTGCTCTAAAAAGTCCAGTTTTTCCTCTGCCGTTCTCCCCAAACACAACAGTTACGTTAGCGTGCTCCTGTGAAGGATTTATGAATTCAATCTGTTGATTCCCACGAAACTGACGAAAGTTCTCAACCATCAATTTATGTAGTATCATTGACCCCCACCTTCCTGATGTTTGGAAAGTTTCCGTACTACTGACTGAAGTTGGTCAGCGACCGCCGTCTCTGGGTAAGATTCAGATAAACGGATTGCATGTAACGCCAACTCACGCACATTTTCAGGATATGAGGAGAGTTTTTCAATAATCAAGTCGTTGATATCAAGTAATAAGGTTGTATTGTTATTCATTTTCGCTCCAATCCCATCGTTTAAGAGAATGGTAAACGTCCCAAGGTTTCTCATCGAGCAGATTCAGCATTTCAGAGTGGTATAAAATATCCCGCACCACCTCCCTGGCTCTGAATTGGTTCATCGCGGAAGAGGCAAACTCAACAAAACGAGGCATCTCTCGTTTGAGTATGGCTACGTCCGCACCTACCTGCAGCAAATGTCGCTCAAGCGGAGGAGCAACGATAAAATCATAGATAACTGCATGGTCCTTTCCTTCAGCCTTTCTGAGGATTCTTCCTCGACGTTGTACAAACTCGCGCGGATTTGTACTGCTTGCTAGAATAAAGGCAATCCTTGTAGAAGGCACATCAACCCCTTCATCAAGACATTTAATCGCAACAAGAACCTGGATTATTCCGGCTTCAAATTGTGTCAATAGTTTTTCTCGTTCAGCCAATCTGACATTATGGACAAACTCATGACAACGTAATCCAAGAGCTGCGACTGCTTGGAGTACTTCCTTATGCCCCCCAGGTGCACAATAAATGAGGATGCCATTTAACTCATTGCCGCGTTGACGATAGTTTTCCATCAGGTTTCGAAGCAATTGGAGCAATGCAGGCAACTTCTGCTGCGCTGATGAAATGATTCGCGCACGCTGTAAGAGAAGTTTTAATAGTCGTTCGCTGATTTCAGATTTAGGTTTAGCTGAAGAAGCTATTGCACCAATTTTATGTGTAATCTCTTCATACTGGTCAATTTCTTCGCTGGTGAGACTCACTAATTGTGGATAGTACTCATATGGAGTGAGATACTTTCCAATAGCTTGATCCAATGAGTATTCAAAACAGATGGGGCCGAAATAGCTGAAAATGGTATCTGTCCCCTCATCATCGAACCACCTCCGCGGTGTAGCAGACAATCCGAGACGCATCCCAGCATTATCTATTAGTGCCTTTCGTAAATGCAAAGCTCCAAGGCCATGCGCTTCATCACCAATAAGTAATAAATTATCCATTGGTAGTCGTTTTATTGCTGTCGAAAATTTATCCATCGCGGCGGTTTTATGTACCGCAAGAATACAAATATGACTTTTTACGCCAATATTAAAATCCTGAATAGCTGACTTCACATTGATCCGCCAATGTCCGTGCTCACTGCTACAAAGGATGGGATCAAAGCCGAACTGATTACAGTTTCGCTCCCACTGCTCGAGTAAGTGCAGATAAGGCACAAGAATAATTAGTGCCAGTTTACCACGTTCCTGGTAGACAGATGTCGCTGCAGCCAAAGAGGTAAATGTTTTTCCGGTACCGGTAGCCATTTCAAAAACCCCAAGGCAACCTGCTTGGCGCCATTCGCTGATAGCGGTTTGTTGGTAACCATGAAGATTTATGGTGCAGTGCGGTGATAACGCACCTATCCGTTGCGGTGTAAAACGAGCATACGGAGGGATAGATGAAGTTCGCAAATGGATGAATTTATCGCGTATTGCTTCAGGAATCCGGTACACGCGAAATTGCTTGTTATGGTTGTTCCATAATGCATCAAGCCTTGTTTTATGCATCTTAACATAAGGAAGTTGGCCGAGATCCCATGATTTAAATACCGAAAAAGCTTCACCGTTCAAAGATGCCTTAATAGAGTCATTTAAAGAACCATGAATAGCTACTCGATCACCATTCTCGTCCGTAAAAATACCAACCTTGTCATGGTAATCCCCTGCGGACAAACGGTCGCGTGATAACGCAAAACGAAATTCCAGTAGCCCATCGGCAACCATCCATGCAAGAGCATTGCGAGTATCGTTTTCCAGCGTAATCGCAAGATCTTCAATGTTTCTTGCAAGAACTTCTCGAAGAATAGTATCCGTTTTGGCTGTTTCCCCTAATTTCAGAGCCTCCCAGTCAGCCGCATCAAGCGTTGGTGAAACCACGATCCTAGCAGAGCCACCTCCCGTTACAAAAGCCGCCATCCCTTGTGCAGCAAGACGCAACCAGCCGGAAGTAAAAAACCCGACTCCACGCAGATAATCCTTTGCATGCTGAAGTAACGGTACTTGTAAGTCTCGAATCAGGTCATAACATTCGCTGTCATAGACAGGCAGTAAATCAAGATCTTTCAACACGATCGCTCAACCTCGCTAATTTAATAACGTTTCCATCAATAACGACACGACTGTCAACTCCCAACATTATTGACGTTAAGCTCTTTTTAAGGATGCCAGCTTCACGCATGTCTGAAATGAATTGATCGATATTCGCTGCGCCATCGTAGCCAGAATCAAGTATATAATAGAGTAAATCATCAAGGGACTCAATGCCTTTTGCGTTGGGAATTAACACAAAGGCATTCCGCTGTGAACCAATGATACGTAACTTTTCACTCCTGGATAGTAGTTCTCTGAAGAGTGTTGCCGTCCAGGAAATTTGGTCAGGAAGTTCTGGCAATTGATCGTGCATATATTGATAAAGATATGAAATAAGGCCAAAAGGTTTACCAGCGATATTTCTGTTACTCAGATGGCTGACGGCCAACATCTCCAGTGCTGCCTGCTTATCTTCTGTCCATCCAAGTGTTTCGAAGTGAACAATAACACCTGTGCTGTAACACAAAATGCTTTTATCAGTATGAAAGGCCCAAAAAATACTATTCTTTTTATAACCTAATTCATTTACAAAATATTGATACAATTCAGCAAGATTGCAAGGTAAAGTCATTTCTCTTATGAATTTAATTACTTCTAAAGCGACACCAGATGTTTGATTTTTATCTGTGGTAACCCCTGAAAGGCGAATTTGAGGATATCTCAAAAGGTCAAATTGATGAAAATAATAAAGTTGAATCAAAGAAAACAATAGCATTGGTGACGATATGCCCAAAAGCTTGCAAGTTATTTTTTTATCATTAAAGATTTTCTTAGCAGATACATGATCATAATTTTCAAGTAGCTTATTTAGATGATCAATTATTGGGATGAGTTGGTTCTTTTCAATCCCAAGGGTACGCAAGTGTATAAATTCTCCACGGTTTATTCGTAGTAAATTCGGAATTTTCGGTAAGTAGCTGGCAGTAAACACAGCTTCATTGGCGCAAAGTTTTTCAATGGCATATCTTTTAATTTGATCTAAAGTTACAACGCCCTCTTGTTTCAAAACAAATTCTTCGAGTACAAGCGGGACGGCAAGGCGTTGCCCCTCGCTTTCCCGTCTCAAGATATATGGATAATCAGGACAATCTATTTCCTGATTGTTTGAAATTCGCAAACAAGAGTACAGTGCATGAGTATTTGGTATGTTATTTGCTAACAAAAGAGGCTGATACTCCTCAAAAATGCCTGTTATTAATAAAAAATTGATATTATTTAATATAAGTCTTTGTATGATATCATTTTCTATTTCAGAAATCAGTGATCTTGGTATTTTTATCAACTCTTTGTGTATGAATGTACCTGGACCCCAAAGCAATAGTAAAGGTGATCTATCAAGGTTTCCATATATAGATCCTTCGGATAATTGAGCGTGAATAGGCCTATTTTTATTCACTTCAGCATGTACTTCTTTGAAATGCATTGCCCTTCCAGCCATGGTAATAATCTTCTCCACAAGATCAATTCTACGCATTCCATATTTAAGACCCCATGCAAATCGTGTATAAAGTGTAGTATCATCTGCTAAAATATCTTCTATTGCATCATCAAGAAAATGGAAATACCCATTTGAAAACTTGTGTATTTTGCATAGCATTTTACATGGCTGTCTTTGACAGAATTCATTCATTATTGCTGTAGCCTTTTCAAATGAGAGCGTTCCATTTGCCTGGCTGTCTAAAGATCTTGTAACTTTAGAGCCAATTGCTTTGCAGGTAACACACATGTGGTTAGGCATAATGATACGAATCGGATAATCCCAAACCAACTCATAATTGGCAGACAAGCTAATGAGTGATGCGAGGGCTTCATCGGAAGGTAGTACTTCCCATTTCCAACGGTTTTTCAGCGATTCAGTTATTTCCGAAACACAACATACACCTCCTCCGATTGCCAGTATTTCATCTATGACAAGCCACAGAAAACTCAATTTATCTAATGTCTTTGGTTTCTTAAGAATAGGCATCAGTTTCTTTTCGATCTGCCGAATTCGTTCGCGGGTTAAATTCTCACGATGCCCTAATTCTTCAAGCGTCCATTTTCGTCCATCTAATCCTAAACGGCCTTTTAACACCATGTATTCTCGTTTATTTTTTACAATCGCTTTCACAAAAGCATCCGTAAGTTGCTCGAACCCACAGTAAACTTCTGCCGGTAATCCTTTTAATATTGTATTTTCGATATTTATTGCTTGTTCCTTAAGTTGCCAAAGGTGTTTTATGGTTTTTAATCCCTTGATTGTGAACCCTAAACGGTCAATTATACATCGTTCAGTTGTTTTTGCGATATCTCTCCAGATTAAAATAGCATTTCTATCCTCATTCTTAGTGATTAGGTTTGGAGAAGAAAACTCAGGAACCCTGAATTCTTCATACAGATTTGTTTGTATGTCAGCGTAAATAGCAGTATTTGAGACGTTTGCTGTAGATATGAACATCTTTAAATTGTCTGTAATGCCTGAGAATTGTGATAGATAGTCGAGAATGATTGAAAGCGTATTATCGCTTATGCTGGATTGAAGAATGTAGCCTGTGGTCATTGAAAACAGAAAATCAATAGGATCTTCAGGAAAAAGCCAAATTTTGCGTAAATGATCAATATCGACGACAGGAATTTCTATACTACTTATTGTGATCTTCTCGTTGCCATTAGAAAGATAGCAACTGGAAAGTGAAATCTGGAATATCTCCGGCAGTGTCTGAGACAAGAGACTCCAGTCAGCTGGGTCGGATGGCCAATGATCATAGCCTTTAGGGGGGCAAATAACTTGTGAATTATAACACGGGATATTTTGGCGTTTTGGCTTTTCGTGTTGGACAGTTTTAACTGAAACTCGACTGAAGTTTGTGTTATGAGGGTCCACTTTATCCTGAAGCCGTTTTATATCAAACACCGTTTTTTTGCCAATTCCCACAATGCCAAACAATTCCTCATCATGCAATTTCAGGAGTCTTTCACATGTCAGAATATTTTCGCGAAGGAGGACATTTCGCGCCCGGGTAGAGAGGTTTTTCATTAAATCATTAGGAATTGGTGTGTAAGGTTGTAAATCAACCGCAGAACTATCTGCTTCTTCATAAGTTTCTTGTTGCTGCCCAGGGATCGTTTGATCTATAGTACCGTCCTGATCATTATTATTATTTATTTGATCCGAATTTGTCATGTACTCGTTGAATTGGAATTGGATTCTCATCAACTCAGTCGTAATTTGCGGAGATATGGCAGCTTTTTGTAGATCTTCAGCTGTCAAGTGCAATAGTCCTGCAAGGTCTCTTACACCACAATTAAGAAGAACATTAAACGCCTGAATGCTCATCCGTTTTAGTGCAAGCTCAAAAAAATCTTCTTTCGACTTGCCTATTTGATTGCTCAAATGTATATCCACGAGGTTTGCGCTCTATCACGCCACCTTCCCAAATTGATTCACCAGGGACATCAGGCTTCCATGCATGTGGAAACCATTTCTCTGATTCTATGACTTGAACAAAATGGCGAATAATATCCGCAATTTTAAGCGGAGGACGGGGCCATAATCCACGGGAAATTCTATCTGGCATGCTGATGTGTCCACCATACCATAAAAATGTCAATGTGTTACAATCCATATATTCGATTTATTTTGTATGACGGCAAAATCAGACAATGTTTCATGTATAAATTCATATCCTATGTGTCAATAAAAAACATACATCCTATTGAATTTTTGGGGAAAAAGTGGCATTTAGATAAATTAAGTATATATCATTATAATCACATGATATCATGTCACATTTCTGCAAATTTTGATCGGAAAAGCCTGAATTTGTATTATATCAAAACGCACCATCCAGATATTGCCGCCATCCAAAAACAATCAAATATCAACAAATTTTTGATACAAAACATCAATATCAATCCATACGGAACCAATTCTCAAAATATTTATCCATCCCAAATACGTATGGTCATACAATGAATGGTAAAGATAACAATGGATTTCATCTTTCACATCACTTTTCACCAGACTTTGAAGCGTATTATGATCATTACAGTCCCCAATTCCCCATTCCAGGCCATTAATTATTGTCGGAACAGGAAAGCCACTTAATTCGATTAGGATATTGTCATTGTCATCATCGTAGCCAGGATCATCTTTCTTCAGCTCAAAAATTATGTGATAGTCAATTTCATAATCCTCAAGCCAGTCGTCAACATCATTGACTCTTTTTTTCAACTGGTCGATCAGCGTTTGACCTTCCTTCTTGATACCCTTTTCAATTTCAGTCAATTTTGCATTCAGTTTCACCAGAAATTGCCGCTCTTCTACAGACAGGTCGTCAAATGCCAGTTCATATTGATCTTTCCAAGGGACATAATCATTTCGTTTTACGGGTATACCCATTGCTACCTCCTGTTACAGCTCATTTTCATAGACACCACGAATTTCCTCCGGTTGCACACACAGATATGTCAGGGTCTGCTTCTGAGTGCTGTGATTGAAACATTCCATCAATGTCGGAATATCGGTATTGAATGTGACGCGCTGGTGATATCCCCAAGTTTTCCGCAATGTGTGAGCAGCGAAATTCCCCTTCAGGTTGATCTGCTTGCACCAGGACTTGACCAGCCGGCTGACCGATGGAATGATTAGCTTGGCACCCTTCCGGCTCTTGAACAACGGATCACCGTCCGTCAAATTCGATGATTCCAGCAGGTCTTGGATTGCCGTTACACATGCGCCGTTCAATGTGATTCGTCTGGATTTGCCGGTTTTCACCTCTTTCAGTACCAGATCCTCTCCAGATTTCAAATGTCTGACCTGACCGACGGTAATGTTCACCAGGTCACTCGCACGAAGATTGGTATTTATACCCATCACAAACAGCGCATGGTTCCGAGGGTTATCCTTTAGAAGCTTCTTGATGGACTTGATATCCTTCAGATTCTTGATCGGATCAACCCGGGTCTGACTGCCTTTTTTCGGATGATTTGGGTTCATGACCTTTTACCGGTTGAATTTCTGGGACATCTCAAAGAGTTCTTCAGTGGTGAAATAATACATAGACTCCAGGGCTTTCATAAAATCATCGGTGGATCGATTCAGCTCCAACTGTTTCCGGATTGTCGTATGAAATGCCCGTACCGCCACTGGATCAAGTGCGATGTATTTCATGGCACACAAAATCTGCCTGTCTATAAGCAGAAACAAAATGGCATTCTTGACACCACCGCCATCGGTCTCCTTCAGGTATTCCGTTATCCCATCTTTATCAGCGATCACGGCATTGAAATTGGCGTCTGCCGCTACCAAAGGATGTGCCCAGTTCCAAATCCAGAAGGCGATCGGTGGCGTGGTCCCCGACTCCAGGTATCCATAGCTTTCGAATCCGCGGTGAAACGCTTCCAGTTCATGCTCTTTCAATCCTGGAAACTGCATGACATACGATAACGAACCATCCGAATCGATGTGAAGCATTCCACCTTCCTCTTGAAATACTTCCCTGGGGAATGGTTTGCCTACCTGGTAGATCATCATAATTGATTTCTCCTGAATCTTGCCGCTCCAAAAAATAATGATAAGTTTATATCAAAATAATATTTTAACTTAGCATTATGAAAGACAAAAATCAACATAAAAAGACGGATATCAGGATAATAACTTGAAATTAAATAAGATATGAAAAATGATGAATGCTAACAAATGCCTTAAAGTTAGCATTCTGCGAGATAGATAGGATCTGTTAAAAAGAAGATAATCCTCTTCTTAAGGAAAAAATATCTATTTTTGTGATTCTGGGAAAATCACTGTCAATTCAATACTGTAATAATACCATCAATAACTGTTTTGTTGTGAACGATACATACGCCACCCCTGCCACATCTATTCTTCCAATATTCAGGAGGGGTACTAAACATCCATATTTCATCTCCTTCAACCATCTTGGATTTTATATCAACCCACGTAGCATTTTCACATCCGAATGGAACTGGGGCAGATCTACTGTTAAAAGGAGAATAGGTGTTAGAAGTTTCTGCTTCGGAAATAGATATTTTTTTTAACAGCCAGTCTGGCGGTAAATCGGATATCCTTCTTGGTGATTTTTCAAGTTTATGTTTAGATGGTATCATATAACTAAAATGCAGAAAAATAATAACTGGCCAAAGTGCAAACGAAATCAGAAGAAGGATTATGACTTTTATTATTTTAGGCAAAAGGATGCCTGATTCTATTTCTGTAATACATAAATAGATGCAGGTCACTATTGCAATCAGACAATAAATTATAATCAACAGCGTCAATATGATGATTCTCCAATAATTACGTAGTTATTCAAACACTGAATAATAGCCTCATTCACACCTCCGTCCATCAATCCAAACGAGTTAGCAGCGCTGACCATGCAATCAAACTCTGGAAGTGTTTCAAATTCGGACATCACTATCTCAGCATTTGGCAGATCGCTGAAATATTTTTGCCACGCGACACATAATGCTGGATTTGGATTTAACAAAATCAGTTTGAGTTGATTCATTATTGGCAGCTTAATATTATTTTCAATTTTGAATGAAATAATCTATAAAATTAAGTTATTAGAATCTATAAACCGTTAGAATATTATCTTCTGCCATTATGAGTGTTCCACCCTTTGCTCGTTCAAGAAGCTTGATTGTTTTCTTGATTTCACGAATTGCTTGTTCATATTCTTTGTTTCCAAAAAATATTTTAGTTGCTCCTCCGGGTGCATATGCTGTCCGGCCGAAATTTTCAATGATACCAAGAATATCACCTCTTATACCTCTATGTTTACATCTCAGTAGAGCGTGCTTTGTTGTATTCATATATCAGCCTCCATTTTTTCTTTGGAAAATACCTTAACAACTCCTTCAAAAAACCCTTCGATATATGACCAGGACATTTCTCCTCTTCTGTCTTCTGCCTTCTGGGGATCTGACTCTACCCAATCATGAAGAATAATATCTCCATCCATTAAATCTGCGAATCTTGGTGTTAAAAAAGAATATTTTGAGCCAGAGAAATGATCATTTACCTCATTCATCCGCTCGAATTTTGACCACTTTTTATAAGGCCCTTGCCCATTTAATACCCTAAATATAAATTCTTTATCTCTTTGTGACAAAGATGGTGCGGCTATTTCTCCATCCTTTATCCCTTCTATTCTGTAGATGCGACTCACTTCTGCTTCTATAATTATTTTGCCAAGCGCCTCCTGACAGATGTGGGATATCTTTCGATCTATTTTTTCATTGTTACTTTTTGAAACCCCAAATTCATCCTTTAATTCTGATAGTTTTTCAAACATTTCATCGGGTAAGCTGATATTTATTCTTTTTGCCATTTTGCAGAGCTCCGGAAAGTGTATAATTTATAATTTATTCAGACTGATTTGGATCATAGCTATGATTTCAAACAAATGTCAACATGTTTTTGAAATATTTATACGGTGGCAGATCACAAGATGCGATTTCATTTTCCACCGTCCCCCAACGGAGAGGAACAAGGGGTGGGTTAGAAAATCACAAATTATGCCCGGTTGCGATATAGATAGACATAAATAAGGAACTATCAAACGGCTAACATTCATTCAAACGATACTCGTTTATACACAATGCTCTGGATCAATCAACTTACCATCAACCCAGTATGGTGTAATAACCACAGCGATCGTTTTCCGTCCGTTCCAATTCATTCCATTTCTACTGAATCACCTCTCAACGGTAAAAACAGTACACAAATTTTCCTATTATGATCAGGCAGAGCTATCCCGACCATCACCAACTCCAAAATGCCAGTTCAACTTGACCCTCCAATTTCTTCTAACATTTGTACACCGAATCTTCCGTCCCAAGAAAAAAAGTAAATCTGGCACTGGGATCTTATCCAGCGCCAGGTTAACCTATCTTTGCAAAAGCTATTTCTTTCCCAATATTTCTTCCAGGAATGGTGATATTTTCACCGCTCTTCCCAAATAGGATGTTGAATACGACAGGTACAAGAGCTTCATGGCTCTCGATATCCCCACAAAGGCGATTCGGCGTTCTTCCTCGACATCTCCCTGACAGTTTGGCAATACCCCATCCACAAAACCAATGACAAATACAATCGGGAACTCCAGTCCCTTGGCTTTATGTATGGTCATCAGTGATACCCCGTCTTCAGATTTCCGGTTCAATTCCTTGAACGAATCGGCATAGTTCAGCAATGCGGGAATCGTCTGATACTTTGATGCCGCCATCTGTAACTGGTTGATATTGGCAATCAGGTTGTCATCTGGTCTTTGAATATCATCCTCGGTGATCCAGTTGTCGTAATCCAGTGCTTCACGGATCATCAGGATCATTTCCGCTGGTTCGGTAATGTCTTTTCTCTTAATCAGGGAGTCGATCAGTTGCGTGAACTCCCTGATGTTCTTTCGAAGATAGGGCACATCGACCGGCATCTTTTTTAACACCTGATACAGATTCCCCTGATTATCGGCATATTCCTCAAGCTGGTTGATGAACCGTTTGCCGATGTATCGATTGGGTATGTTCAATATTCCCTTGAGTGCGTCATCACCTTCCGGCGAATGCGGGTCCTGGATCAGTCTCAGGTAATCCAGCAGGGCCTTTACCTCGGGCTTTTCATAGAAGGTCATTCCATTTTCGATATGATACGGAATTTTCTCCCTGGACAGTGTCTCCTCGATCACCCGGCTCTGGTTATTGGCCCGGTACAGTATCGCCATGTCCCGGTACAAATATTCTTTTGCCAGATCCATGACCTCATTAACAATCCGCAGCGCTTCGTCTTCCTCGTTTGATGCCTGAAGTATCATCACCTGATCCCCATCAGAATTATGGGTGTTCAGCTTTTTTTCAATCTTCTTGACGTTATGCTTGATCAGATTCAGACATGCTTTCAGAATCTGGGGAGTTGATCGGTAGTTCATATCCAGAATGAATTGTTTGCTCCCGGGAAACATCTGCTGAAAGTTCAGAATATTGGACACACTGGCCCCCGTGAAGGCATAGATGGACTGCCAGTCATCGCCGGTCACATAAAAGCTGGAGCCATGATTGTTACCGATCAGGTTCTTCAGCAGCTCCATTTGCGCCGGATTGGTATCGTAGGGTAAGCCACGTGACCCTGTTTGACAGGTTACCGTTGACTCCCCTCCAAACCGTACGTGCACCTTTCGATGCATACGGCTCTCCATCATACCTTTTCCTTTATTATGTGTCTAAGATCTAAAAGTTTTCCGTTATGTAGATCGTGATGACAATGGATACAGAGAATCATTGTTTTCCGTCTGCGTTCCATCATCCTTCGTTGCCAATCATTTGTTTTTGTGGCAATATCTTTGAGTCTACGGATATGGTGGACTTCGAAATATCCCCCATCTTTTTCGCAATACTCGCAATGGTTTGCCGCAAGACGATCTTCAAGTTCAGTACAAGCTTGATAGGTCTTTGGCTGTTGATCTACAATACTTGATTTCGGTTCAATTAAGTCAATCAATTTGAAGAGTGGGTATTCATTATGTGTCCCAGTTTTATCGCTGACAATTACGAAGTGATTTTTCTTCTTGAGTCTTTTTACTATTTTATTGACTGAAGTTTGATATTTATTAGCCAATGTTCTTAGAAAACTCGTCTGGGCTATCCAGAAAGCTTTATTGAATTTGGTTTTAATATCATCAGCCAATGCATAGTAGTTGGCAATACCACGAAGTTCTGAATTGTACCTCAGAACCAATTCCACATCGCTCAATGTCAGCAATTCTGGCCTATGTAGAGCTTTTGACAGTGCCAGATCACCATATTTCTGTGTAAATTTTTGCACTTTTTCCAATGGAACTTCCAATCGCACTGCGACTGCCGCCGTCCGCTGCTTGTATCGTATCCCTTTGTTTATTTTCCATCTTAGTTTTCTATTATTGGATATCAAGATGTCATAACTCAGGAAACGGGTTCCTTCTTCTCTGGCATGTTTGATTCCCGTCTTTTCAGCAGAGATTTCTAAATTAAGTTTTTCTTTGAGGAACTGCTCAATTTTTGACATAATTTCTACTGCTTCTGAGCGGTGACAAACAAGGCCCATCAGAAAATCATCAGCATAGCGGACGTATCGCAATCTTCTACAGTTCAGGTCATTGCACATTATCGACGGAATCATCTTTTGCGCTTTATCCAGTTCTTTATACCGATCTTGCAACTCTATAATGGAGGTCTGTGTTTGCTTTCGTTTTTCATCGCTGAGCATACATTCCCATTTGCCATGTTTTTGAAAGCCTGTTTTCATCCATTCTTTTCGTCGTCTGATCTTTTCTCGGATGCACGCTTTTTCATTGGTTAATTCCCGATATTCTGGATTCGGCCTTTTTTGTTTGTTTTCTTTATTGAAATCCATCTTAAGCGATTCGACAAATCTATCAAGTTCATGCAGGTATATGTTGCTCAGGATTGGTGAAATTACTCCACCTTGCGGAGATCCGCTGTAGGTTTTATTATACTTCCAATCCTCCATGTATCCGCATTTGAGCATTTCACGTATGAGCTTGAGAAACCGTCGATCATCAATTTTCTTCTCCAACACGCACATGAGTATTTTATGATCGATATTGTCGAAGTAGCCTTTGATATCATATTCAATAAACCAGCCAGTACCATTCCATTTCTTTACTTCTTGTAGAGCTGTGTGACAGGAACGGTTTGGGCGGAATCCATATGAGCAATTGCTGAATAGGGGTTCGTATATAGTTTCAATAATCATTCTACAAACCTCTTGAACCAGCTTGTCCTGAAATGTAGGGATTCCAAGGGGTCTCAATTTCCCATTAGGTTTTGGAATGTACACTCTTCGTGCAGGTTTGAACCTGAAGTTGCCCTCTCTAAGTTGATTAACAAGCACTTTGGACAGTTCACTGCTGAATCCGTCTGCGGTGCTTTGGTCTACTCCAACGGTCATTGAGCCTTTATTGGCTCGGATGTTGATGTAGGCTTGCATCCATAAATCTTCGCAAGTTGTAATGATCTTAAAGAGGTCTTCTGCTTTCCGACCATTTGACACACAATGCCGGATTCCATTCAACTTCCTATTCGTTTTTGGCAATAGCATTCACTATCTACTTTCGGTTGTTGAAAGGTAGTATGACTGCCTCCCTTCCCCCTTCTCCCTTCGGGCTTTCGCCAGCGTCGCCGCTTTGCTTATACCCTCCGGATAGGTCCGGTTTTACGGACTGCCTTGAACCATTACAGCAAGACTTTGGGTACTACGAAGACTCCGTACCCATATTGGTGAGCGAATTGAATCGACCACACCAACTTAGGGCATCACGCGTTTTCATATAGCTGAGAATGTGGGTGTGTTTAGGTGTCCCGTCCGTTGCTTTACCTGATCATCTCAGGTGCGTCCGCCAGGCTGTCTTCAGTCAGCATACCAAGAGTACTGACTGTCCGGCTGGATACTCCGCTTGTAACCGTTTTCCGGAGTAAGGGACGATTACCTCGCACAACTAGGTTTCAACCAGTATGGGCTTCACCATGCACACCTTGCACTGAGCTTGATGGCTAAACGGTTTCATCATCATAGGCCCTTCCTCCGACCATGCTACACTCCCCACTCCCTTTCGGGATCTACGAGCCTTCCGGCATGGATAAGGTCGGCGTGCATAGGGTTTTGACAGCAACCCTAATCACCTTCGTGACACTCAAACTATACGACGAGGCGTCGCACCTGATATTCATCAACGAGAATATGCTGAAACATCGATTGGTATTTCTCCCGAATCTCAGGATGGCTTTGTAAGAGCTTGCAGGCCTCCCACAAGAGGTCGTTGAAATCCATCAGGAATTTTTTCTGTTTCTCCTTTTCGTATGTTTCATAGACCGTTATGATTTTGTTCATGGTAAAATCTCCCGGATAGAGCCCTTTCATTTCTTCCGGAAGGATCAGGTTGTTTTTTGCCAGATTGATTTCCCGCAGAATCATTGCCGGGGGCATTACCACCCGGTGTTTCCGCATGATAGCCCGGATGAATCGCAATTGTTCTTTTCCATGCAGGAGGTCGAATGTCTTGCCTTCCTCTTTCAACAGCCACATGGCCCAGGCATGTATCGTGGACAGTGTGACCCGGGGCAATTCATCATTGAGTATCGTCTTCAGTTTATTCTGCATTGTTTTGGCGGCATTGCGAGTGAAAGTCAACGCCAGAATCGACTCCGGAGGAACCCGATATTCCTGTATCAGGTTTGCGATTCGATTGGTCATCGTGAGCGTTTTACCCGATCCGGGCACCGCCAGTACGCTGGCGATACCGGTTTTGAATTTTGATGCCGCCAGTTGTTG
>Ga0351885_10108_pt1 | contig 42444 bp, 34 predicted proteins | sample TotcelFGM3001L13_FD_206771 | JGI IMG/M metagenome (GOLD analysis project Ga0351885, IMG submission 206771) | Enriched cells from coal bed in the Powder River Basin, Montana, United States - Total cells FGM rep3 HSBNCT.FGM.300.1.L13 ... | reverse complement strand
CTCCGGTCAATAATTATTTGGGGTTTGGGGCGCGGCGGGGAGCGAGAATGGGTTATTATGCCAATAACTATTGACGATCACCGGATTGGTGATAAATTTAATATGTTCTTATCTGTGGAGGAGGACCGTCAACGTGGCGATCATCGCCCCTTTCCGGGGGCTGTTCTATAATCCTGCCAAGGTGCCCAATCTCACCGAGGTGGTCACGCCGCCTTATGATGTGATCCGGCCGGCGGAGCGCGAGGCGTTTGCCGCCCGGCACCCGAATAATATGGTTCACCTGATCCTGCCCCAGGCCGCCCCCGGGGACGACCGGCTTACCAACCGCTACACCCGGGCCGGGGCGCTTTTCCGCCAATGGGAGAAAGACGAGGTGTTGGTGCGGGACCCGGCCCCGGCGTACTATTACTGGGAGACCGATTTTCAGCATGCCGGGCGCAGCTTCACCCGGGGCGCTGTGGCCGCCCTGGTGCGCCTGGAGCCTTTGAGCGGAGGCGGCATCAAGCCCCACGAGCAGACCTTTTCGGCAGCCAAGGCCGACCGCCTGGAGCTGTTCAAGGCCTCCCAGGCCAACTTCTCCCCCATCTTTTCCATCTATCCCGACCCTACCGACCGGGTGGTAAGCTTGCTAAAGGGAGCGCGGCCCGACTCCCCCCTGATGGACTTTAAAGATACCCTGGGCTACGTTCAGCGCCTCTACCGGATTACCGAGGCCGAGGCGGTCAAAGGGGTGCACCGGGCCTTTTTGGAGATGCCCCTGTTCATCGCCGACGGCCACCACCGTTACGAAACCTCGCTGAACTTTCAGAAGCTGATGAAGCAGCGCTATCCGCAGGCCTCACCGGAAGCGCCGTTCAATTATACCCTCATGTACCTGTCCAACATGTTCGACCCGGACCTGCTCATCCTTATGGCGCACCGCCTGTTGGGCGGACCGCGGCTGAAAAACCTGGAGGAGTCCTGGGTCATGGGACGCCTGAAGGAATATTTCGAGATCGTCACCCTGCCGGCGGCCCACGAATTCGGCGAGGGCTATGAAGACTTTCTCCAGCAAACCCTGGCGGAGGTCCCGGCGGGTGAGAGCGCCTACGTGGTTCTGGGTTTCGGGCGCAAGGCCTGGCGTCTGATCCTGCGTCCGGGCGTGAGGCAAACGGTGCTGGCCCGCCAGATGCACCCGGCCCTGGCCCAACTGGATGTGGCGGTCTTGAACTACCTGATTTTTGAAAAGGTCATGGGGCTCGACGCCCAGGCCCAGGATGACCAGGAAACCTGCAAGTACACCAGCAAGATCAGTGAAGCCGTGGCCGCGGTAACCCAGGGAGAAGCCCGGTTGGCATTTTTACTCAACCCCACCCGTATTGAGCAGGTGCAGGAGGTGGCGACGGCCGGCCTCATTATGCCGCGCAAATCCACCTATTTCTACCCCAAGGTGATGACCGGCATGATCCTGAACCCCATCAACCCTCAAGAAGAGATCGTCATCCCGGCTTAGCCGGCAACATGGCGCCGGTCGGCGCGTTCGGCCGTGCGAGCCCCAAGAGGCCGGCCCTCGGGAAAACCTCGAGGGCCTTGCAGCCAGGTTCATTCGCTAGTAAAATTAGTGAGTGCTCTTTTAAGGAGACCTCCCCATGCATGATCAGGAAAGGTGCAGTCAGGGGCGTATCCTGGTGGTGGACCAGGAGGAGTGGTGCCGGGCGTTTTTATCTTCGGTGATCAAACTCCTGGGGTTTGAGGACTTCAAGCTGGTAAACACGGTTCCCGAAGCTCTGGCCGCCCTGGAAGAATGCCCCTTTGACCTGGTCATTACCGACCATCGCCAGCCCGATCATCAGCATCTCCTGGAAACCGCCCGTCTCCGTCATCCTGCCACCCGCTTCATCGTCATGCTGCACCAACGGAACCTGTCCTCGCAATTGGTTTATTTTGAGCAGGTGGACATCGTTTACAAGCCCCTGAGCATGGACGAAATCACCCGCAAGATTCGCTACGCCATGCACCAGAAAAACCTGCGCCAGACCGAAGACGAACTGAAGCGCATGAGACAGGCAGCCTTTCGGATTTTCCTGGGTTAATTTCCGAAAATTTTCAAAGGAACGGGCTGGGGGTCAGGCCCTTTCCTCCCACCAGTTTGCAGTCGAAGGGTGGCACAGGCTTTCCAGCCTGTGTAGGCGCAAGCTAAGCGGTCACGGCTGGTAATTCGCCCACCTCCCAAAAAAGAAATCTTTTGTAGGAGCGAGCCGGTGGCTCGCCCTGGGGTTGGGACTTTCACGGGAAACGTCCATGAACCACAAATGTTTCACCCCGAGGATGGAAATCCCCCAAGCCCCCTTTTTCCAGGGCGGGGTTAGAGTCCCCCTTTGGCGAAGGGGGATTTAGGGGGATTTGGGCCTTTCACATGTAGCCTGCGACTACGGAAGATTGCCTTTTTCGCACAACTCGGTATCAAACCCTTTTTGCTGAAAGCTGATAGCTGACCGCTGAAAGCTCTCAAGAGAATGACCATGTCCAGCCTCAAGGAACTGGCCCGGCTCATGGGCGAACTGGAAGGCCAGTTGGTGAGCTGCATGCGCTGCGGCCTATGCCAGGCGGTCTGCCCTCTGTTCGCCGAAACCGGGCGGGAGGCCGACGTGGCCCGGGGCAAGCTGGCCCTCTTATCCGGCCTGGCCCAGGAAATTCTCACCAACCCCCAGGGAATCCAGGATCATCTGAGCCGGTGCCTGCTGTGCGGCTCCTGCGCTGCCAACTGTCCTTCCGGCGTCAAGGTCCTGGATATCTTCATCCAGGCCCGGGCCATCCTGGCGGGCTACCTGGGGCTGTCCCCGGTGAAAAAAATTATCTTCCGGGGACTCCTGAGCCAGCCGGACTGGTTCAACCGCATCCTGGCCTGGGGCGCCAAATTCCAGGGAATATTTGTCAAGCCGGTGGACGACCTTTTAGGCTCCTCCTGCGCCCGGTTCATGTCGCCGCTGCTGGCTGACCGGCACTTCACTGCCCTGGCGCGAACCCCCTGGCATGTTAAGGTCCCCCGGCGGGACACCGCTCCCGGGGCCGCCAACCTCAGGGTGGCCTTTTTCGTCGGCTGCCTTATCGACAAGCTCTATCCTCAGGTTGCCGACGCCGTGCTCCAGGTTCTGGGCCACCACGGGGTGGGGGTCTATCTCCCCGCCGGCCAGGGCTGCTGCGGCATTCCGGCCCTCTCCGGCGGCGATACTCAGACCTTCCGGCAACTGATGCGGCTCAATCTGGAACTCTTGGACGATCCCGGCGCGCCCTGCGATTTCCTGGTCACCGCCTGCGCCACGTGCAGCGCCACCATTAAAAAGCTCTGGCCCCTCATGATGGCCGACGCTGAACCGGCGGTGCAGGAACGGGTGGCGGCCCTGGCGGCCAAGACCCTGGACATCAGCCAGTTCCTGGCGGATAAGCTGGGGGTCGCTCCCGCTGCGGCCATTAGCCCGGCAGCCGGCCGGATTCCCCTGACCTATCATGATCCCTGCCATCTGAAGAAATCGCTGGGGGTGGCGGCCCAGCCCCGGGTCCTGCTCCAGGCCAATCCCGCCTATATCCTCACCGAGATGCCCGAATCCGACTGGTGCTGCGGCTGCGGCGGCAGCTTCAATCTCCAGCACTACGAGGCCTCGGCGGCCATCGGCCGACGCAAGCGGGATAACATCGCGGCCTCGCACTGCCAAGTGGTAGCCACCGGCTGCCCCGCCTGCATGCTCCAAATCACCGACATGCTCTCCCAGGCCGGAATGCGGGTGACGGTGAAACACGCGGTGGAGATTTATGCCGAGTCTTTGGAGTTCTCCCGTAGGGCGGGAAAGCGCAGCGCATCCCGCCTTTAGCCGCTATCATCTGCCCCACTATTTTTGCGCTTCTTGTTCCTGGCGGGAGGTTTTTTCACGGTTGCGTTGTGGGAAGGCCCCCGGCGTCAGATAGATTACATCCACTGCAATTACAATCCTGCAAAACGCAGCCAGATTTCGAGGGCCGCAGATGATAATGTTCGAGTTCTAAAGATGCATTAAGGCAAAAGGCGGGATGCGCTGCGCTTTCCCGCCCTACCTGCCTTCCTCCGATGCGCCGGCAAAAAAATTGCCGCAGGACTGGCGGCGGGCCTTCCAGCATCTTAAAATATGGAGGATTCGCGAAATCAGTTCTCCCGGGATCCCGAAAGGACGGGGGTATGGAAAGCGCCGGGATATCAGGAAGATAGGCCCGCCAATAACGTTTAAGGAGGAAGATACGACCTTGGACACAGTGCAGGTAGTAATTTACGACGCCCCCGCGGCCCAGGCCGGAAGCTGCGCCTGCGGCTGCAGCGGCCATGGTCATGACCACTACGGCGCCGGCGACGACCCCCTGGCCGGGGTCAGCCTAGAGATGCAGTCCAAAGCCCTGGCCATGACCCTCAACCGCGCCTTCCCCGGCCGGGTGGAGGTTACCTATATCAACGTCCTAACCGACCCCCGGGGGCCGGGCCTGCCCCAAACCGACCTGCTGAAATCTCAGACCTTTCCTGCCCCGCTGGTCTACATCAACGGTCAGGGGCGGTTCGCCGGGGCGCTCATCCCGGAGCGCATCCGGGATGAGGTGGGAAAAATCCTGGAGGAGCAATAATCGGCTGTACGAAAAAGTTCAAGGTTCAAAGTGTTTAATGTAGGTGCGCAACGCGCACCAGATAAAAAGCCACCGACTTTTCATAACTTACGGGTGGGCCGACAGGCCCATAAGGAATTGTCCTGAAAAGTTCTCCGGTGGCACAGGGTTTCCAGCCTGTGCGGACCGCCTGGCGGGCACGGACGCCCGCCCCAACAACCCGTGACTTTTCTCTTGAGCGATTCGCGGCCATCCGCCGCCGGCTGCAAGGACGCCTCAGTGACCGCAACCAGCCGCCCCCTCATCACCCTGCTCACCGATTTCGGCACCCGGGACGCCTACGTGGCCAGTATGAAGGGCGTCATCTTGAGCCTTAATCCCCAGGCGGTGCTGGTGGACCTCTCCCACGAAGTGCCTCCCCAGGATATCCGGGCCGGGGCTTTCCTGCTGGCCGAAGCGGCCCCCTGCTTCCCCCGGGGCGCCATTCACCTGGCCGTGGTGGACCCCGGGGTGGGCACCAGCCGCCGGGCGTTGGCGGCCCGGTGCCGGGAACATTACTGGGTGGGACCGGACAACGGCCTCTTCCACCTCATATTCAACCGGGCCCCTGATCTCGCCCTGGTCTCTCTGGAAAATCCGGCCTATTTCCGGCCCCGGGTATCGGCCACCTTTCACGGCCGGGATATCTTCGCCCCGGTGGCGGCCCACCTGTCTCTGGGGGTGAATCTGGACGAGTTCGGGCCCCGGGTCTATGACGCTGTTGCCCTGGCCTTCTCCGAACCCGAATTCGGGCCGGAAGCAGTTTTCGGGGAGATCATCTACGTAGACCGGTTCGGCAACCTGGTGAGCAACATCGACGCCGGGGAGTTAACCTCCTGGTCCGGAGACCGGGACCTGCGCCTTCAGGCCGGCCAACTTACCATCCAGGGCCTGGCCCGGACTTACGCCGACGCTGCTCCCGGAGAATTCCTGGCGTTGGCGGGCAGCCACGGCTTTGTCGAGATCGCCTGCGCCCGGGACAACGCCGCCCGGCGCCTGAAGGCCGGGGTGGGGCTGGGACTGGAGGTCCGAAAAAAGGGTGAAAAAGGCGCTAGAAAAAATAGCGGTGATTAAACCCGTTTAATTGACAGAGAAAAAACCGGTCTTAAGATAATTATTATTAATTAGTAGTCATCTGTGAATGAGGACTTCCCCGGCGGCCGGCCTGAAGCGGATCGACCCCGGGTCCTGGGTGACCGATTCAAGCCGAAAGGAGGTAATCATATCTGATGGACGTTCTGATGCTGTCCCGCCTGCAGTTTGCGGCGGCCACCTTTTTTCATTTTCTTTTTGTGCCCCTGACCCTGGGCCTGTCTATCCTCATCGCCATCATGGAGACCAAGTATGTTCGGACCGGTGACGAGGAATACCGGCGCATGGCCAAATATTGGGGCAAGATCTTCCTGGTGAACTTTGCCGTCGGCATAGTGACCGGGATTACCCTGGAATTCCAATTCGGCACCAACTGGTCCCGTTACTCCCGGTATGTAGGGGATATCTTCGGGTCGCTGTTGGCCATTGAAGCCACCCTGGCCTTTTTCCTCGAGTCCACTTTTCTGGCGGTCTGGGTCTTCGGCTGGAAGCGGCTCTCGCCCCGCATGCACTGCGCCTGCATCTGGCTGGTGGTATTCGCCTCCAACCTCTCGGCCCTATGGATCATCATCGCCAACGCCTGGATGCAGCATCCGGTGGGCTACGTCCTCAGAAACGGCCGGGCGGAAATGAGCGATTTTATGGCCGTGATCACCCAGCCCTTCGCCATTCAGCAGTATTTCCACACGGTGAGCGGCGCCTATATCCTGGCGGGCTTCGTGGTCATGGGAATCAGCGCCTATCACCTGCTGCGGCGGCAGCATACGAGCTTTTTCACCAAGTCCTTCCGCCTGGCCCTGGGGTTCGCCCTGATCTTCTCGGTAGCCGAGGTCGTCCAGGGGCACATCCACGGCGCCGAAGTGGCCAAGATCCAGCCCACCAAACTGGCGGCCATGGAATCCCTCTGGGACACCCAGGCCGGGGCCCCCATGTGGCTGCTGCTGATCCCCGACCAGAAGAACGAACGAAATCTGGTGGAATTCGGCCGCATCCCCGAGGCCATGAGTATGCTGGCCTACCACTCCCCCAAGGCCGTGGTCAAGGGGCTCAAGGACTTCCCCAAAGAGGATCGGCCGCCGGTGGCCCTAACCTTTATCGCCTTTCGCCTCATGGTGGGCTTGGGCTTTCTCTTTGTCCTGCTCACCGTGGTAGGCTGGTTTAAGCGCCGCAAACTGGAGTCCAGCCCAGGTTATCTGAAGGTGATGCTCTATGCCATCCCCCTGCCGTATATCGCCCTTCAGGCGGGCTGGATAGTCACCGAAGTGGGCCGGCAACCCTGGATCGTCTACGGCCTGATGCGCACCAGCGATGCCGTGTCTCCCATTGCCACCTCGCAGGTGGGGACTACCCTGGCGGCCTTCATCCTGGTGTACTCGCTGTTGGGCGCGGTGGCGTTTTACCTTATGGCCAAATTTGCCCGGCAAGGGCCGGAACCGGCGCCGGCCGTCGCCGATTCGGGGGAGGTGGCATCATGACGTTGCCGATTATCTGGTTTATTCTCTGGGGTGTCTTGTGGGCCGTTTATTTTATGCTGGACGGCTTTGACCTGGGCCTGGGGACCCTGATGCCGTTTCTGTCCAAAGACGATACCGACCGGCGGGTTATCTACCGGGCCATGGGGCCGTTCTGGGACGGCAACGAAGTCTGGCTCATCACCGCGGGCGGGGTGACCTTCGCCGCCTTCCCCACTACCTACGCCGTGATGTTCAGCGGCCTCTATTCGGCCCTGATGCTCATTCTGTTCGCCCTGATCTTAAGGGGCGTGTCTATGGCATTTAGGGGCGAAGTTGACGACCCCCGCTGGCGGCGCGTATGGGACATGGGCCTGTTTCTGGGCAGCTTTCTGCCGGCCCTGCTGTTCGGGGTCGCCTTTGCCAACCTGTTCAAGGGCATCCCCATCGACGCCGATGGCATCTTTCAGGGGACCCTCTTTACCCTGCTCAACCCCTACGGCCTGGCCGGAGGCATCCTGTTTGTCCTGCTGTTCCTGGTTCACGGCTCCCTGTGGCTGGCGGTCAAAACCCACGGCGAGTTGCACCACCGGGCGGGGCGCCTGGCAGCCACCCTCTGGCCGGTGCTTCTGGGCATGGCCGTGATCTTCCTGGCGGCCACCCGGCACTGGACCACGCTCTTTGACAACTACGCCGCCCGGCCGGTCCTGCTCATCATCCCGGTGGTGGCGGTGGCGGCCCTTATCGCCATGCGGGCTTTCATCAAACGGGCCCAGTGGTGGAAGGCCTGGTTCGCTTCCAGTGTCACCATCGTGGGCATCACCCTGTTCGGTGTGGTGGGCCTCTTTCCCGACCTGCTCAAATCCAGCCTCAACCCGGCCTACAGCCTGACAGCGTTCAATTCGGCCTCCAGCCCCCTGACCTTGAAGATCATGCTGGGCGTGGCCTTGACCTTTGTGCCCCTGGTCATTGCTTACCAGGTCTGGGTCCATTTCCTCTTTAAGGCCAAGGTGGAGCCCGAAGACATCGCCCCGGAAGAGGGTTATTAATCTGAAATTACAACGTAAACCTGCCGAGGCCGCCTGTTCCGCCACCGGGATGAGGCGGCCTCTTCACGCCGGAAAAATCTTCCCACTTAGCGTACTTCCATGACTGATCATTTGGCTGTCTGGCCTGTCATGCCTTATACTGAGTAGCAATCAAAAAGGTGGCATAGGCGTCTCGCCTGTGCAGGCGCAGGCTAACTATAGCGTTTGCCATAAATTCCTTCTAGGCGCCGGTTCCTAAATCTCCTTAACCCCCCTTTTCTAAAGGGATACTTTAATAACTATTCCTTATAGTTCCCTCCTTTTTTAAAGGGGGGTTAGGGGGGATTAGAATGATGCGTTATCGGAAAATGGTTTTGGCAAACGCTATACGAGCTGCGGCAACCATATAGCGCTTCGAACACAACCAGCCTCAGGTCGCCTGCGGCCCCGGAAGGCGGACCATCTCCATTCCCCGGCTGTCCCCGTCCGCAGGCTTAAGGGATAACTGCATCAGTTTCGGAGACCCTGACGCCGGAGCCTATGACTTTTTTCTTGTATAAACAGGCGATCCATGTAACATTGTATATACTTCTTTCCTTATAGAACGAGCTATGGCCCGAGGAAAAACTAAATATATCCGTTGCGAAGGCGATGGCGGAGAGCTCTGTCTCATCAACGAGGTCTCCCGGCTGGTGAACCTTTCCCAAAAACGCATCCGGGAATATGAAAAAGAGGGATTCATCAAGCCGTTACGAGAGAAAAACACCAACAACCGGCTCTATTCCAGTTTTGATGTGGCCCAGATCGGCCAGATCAACAGCTTGATCCATGACCGGGGCTTTACCCTGGCCTGCCTGCGTAACCTGATGGTGCTGGCCCCCTGCTGGAATATCTACGATTGCGACAAGAAAGAGGAATGCCCGGCGTTTCAGCTTCCCTGGCGACCCTGCTATGAAGTGCGGGAGTATCGGGGTACGCTCTGCGAGGGGCCGTGCTCCCGGTGCGCTATCTATCTCAACCGCAACGTCAAAAGAGAAAAAATCCTCGAAAAATACCTCCCTGAACCTTGATCTCCTCTCCTCCCGGCGCGTCAACTTCCCCCGCTTCCCCCGCACTGAGGCCCAAAGCCTTTGCCATGGCGGGGTCATCTAATTCCGGCAAGACCGAGCTCATCTGCCGGTTGCTGGAGTGGTTTACCGCCCAGGGGCTCAGGGTCGCAGTCCTGAAGCACTCCCATCATCAGCAGATAGGGGATGACGGCAAAGACACTTGGCGCTACCGCCAGGCCGGGTCGCGGCTGGTGGCCCTGGCGGCCCCGGGACTGCTGCAGATAACCCGATCCAGCGCCGAGGAGCCGCCGCTGGACGCCATTCTGGCCGAACTGGCGCCGGGGGCCGATCTCATCCTGGTGGAAGGGTACAAAACCCGCGATCTGCCCAAGATGGGCCTGGCCCCGCCGGATGCTGCCTCCCCGCTCCCGGACTATCCCGGCCTGCTCGCCTGGGTCAGCGCACGACCGCTCCCTACCGGCCTGCCGGTGTTTAATCCCCTGCAGGTGGCGGAAATCGGCCGGTTTATCCTGGATCACCTGGGAGGCCGGTGATGGCGCCCGGGCAGCCGGACCGCGCCCCCGGCGCCGCGCTCCTCACGGGGGCCATCCTGGCCGGAGGATTCAGCCGGCGACTGGGGCAGGACAAGGCGGCGCTGCAACTGAACGGCAAGCCTCTCGCCCTCTGGGTGCGCGACGCCCTGGCCCCCCTGGTCGCGGACTGCTGGCTCATCACCAACCATCCCCTGGCGCATCAATCCTTCGGCCTGCCCCTCATGACGGATTTGCGGCCTTTCCAGGGACCGGCCGGCGGCCTGCTCACCGCCCTTTTCGCGGCTCGGACCCCCTGGGTGCTGGCCGCGGCGGTGGACAACCCCTTTCTGGCCCCGAACCTCCTGGCCGCACTGGCGGCCCGGGCCCGCCACACCTCCCGCCCCGCGGTGGTGTGCCGGTCCCCCCGGGGCCTGGAGCCGTTTCCCGGGGTCTATTCCGTCCGCCTATTGCCCGCCTTGCAAAATTTCCTCCAGACCGACCGCCGCCCCACTCGTTTTCTGGAGGTGTGCCGGCCTCAGGTTTTATCTGAGACGGATGTCCTCGGCCTGGACCCTGAAGGCCGGAGTTTTTTCAACCTCAATACCCCCGGGGACCTGAATCGAGCCGAGAACTGGCTGGCCGGAACCGGATCGTTGCGAGACCCATCCGGCCGAGCGGGTAATACCGGGAGCAACTCCGGCGCCTAAACCGGAAAATCACCTTTTACCATGCCGCCCCCAATTCCTCCCCTTGACACCATCTGATCGCTGCGATATAAAAACGGGTGCGGTCCCATCGTCTAGGGGCCTAGGACACCGCCCTCTCACGGCGGAGACACGGGTTCGATTCCCGTTGGGACTACCAAAACCGCACTTAAGTACCTGAATTAACGGTAAATATTTTTTAACCCTAGCGAAACGTTTCGCTTTTTTGAACCGTCCCCAGCAGCGCCTGCCCATCCAATCGCGTCAGATTAGGCACAAAACGGTTGTACCGCTCCAGGGTGATTACTGGGCTTTTGTGCCCCAGCATCCGGGCCACCCAGTTGATGTTCTCTCCGGTGGAAATGGCCAGGGTGGCGAAGGTGTGCCGCATCTGGTAAGGCGGCCGGTAGCGGATCCCCAGGCGCTTCAGCAGCGGCTCCCAGACCTTCATCCGGAAAAGTTCCTGATTGACTGGCCGTTGCTGGGGATCCATGAAGACGTAATCTCCCAGCATCCAGCTCAGAGCCTTCTGGGCCACCAGGGCCTCCCGGGCCGGATCCAGCAGGTCGATGTCCCGCAGACTGCCCGGCGATTTGGGAATGCCCGTTTGCCCCAGCACCCGGCCTTCCCGGATCAGGATCTTCCCCTGCTGAAAATCCACCCGCTTCCATTTCAGAGCGCAGGCTTCATTGGGGCGCCAGCCGGTCCAAAGGCTGGCAATTACATAATTGACATAGAGCGGCGCGTACCGCCGAAACCCGTGAATGACCTCTTCTCGTTCTGCAATCGTGAAGGGGTCAACGTCGGTCATTCCCTGGGCCAGCCGCTTCACCCCCAGAGCAGGGTTTTTGGGGATGATCTCATCAATATAAGCCTGGTGCAGCATCATCCTGAGCACCTTCATGGGCTTGTCATTGATGGTGCTGGGCTCCAGGCCTTTGTCCGCCAGAATCCTCTGGAACCGGCGTACATCCGCCCGGGTAATGGCGGAAAGGAGCCGGTCTTTAAAGTACGGGTAAAGGTGCTTCCAGAAGGCACTCTCCCAGTTGCGGCGGGTGCTCTCCTTCAGGACCTTCCCGGCCATCCAGTCGGCGAAGTACCGGTTGAAGGGTTGGTCTTCCCTCTGGGGTGCAAAGAGCTCGATTTTGGTCCCATGGGGAAAATGTCTTTCATACTGAAAGACGCCGTTTTGAATCTCCGCCTGAATCAGGCGGGCATACCTCTTGGCCTTTTTCAGGTTGTCCTTGGTGGCTTCGAAATCAGCATTCTCAGTGCATCTCACCCCCTTGAAATAGAAATCGTAGTATACACGGCCCTTGATGATCCGGATGGTTGCCATCAGTCCTCCTTGATCCACTCTTCAAGGGCCTGGACAGAAAGCAACACCATCCTACTGCTCTTCTTGAACCAATGCAAACCTTCTTTGAGGTCCCCCCGCATCATGAGTTGGCGCACCTGGCGCTCCGAGATGCCAAAAAGCTCCGGCGCCTGTCGGGGCCGGATATAGAGGGGTCGAGGGGTTCCTGGAATGGTTTTCTGCTTCATGCCCGTGGATGTTTTTCTTTCACTGAATCATGGCGCACGCCCCCTGTAAAGATAATTGAATAACAATATCATATAATTACATGTGACAGCTTCCTCCCCCAAAGGAGAATTTTGTCACACTTTGGGTGGGTGGAGTTCAGTCATCTCTCGCCTTTTCCCGGTACCTCCGCCGGCGGGCCATCTCCCGTTTCACCGGCAAGCCCAGATGAGTGAGCAGCAACTCGGTGGCCCGGGAAGTTTCGGAGATCTTGGCTTCTGGCACAAACGTATCTAGTCTCAAGTCCACCAGGTAGATAATATCTGGCTCTCTGAAAAAGGGCGGAATTTTCTCCCGCAATTCGTAGAGCTTTTTCCGAGCCGTCAGGATTCTTTTCTTGAGCAAATAATCACTGGCAACCATGGCCAGGGAGATGATTTCATCGAAGTCTTTCAGCACTCGATCATAAGGCGCCTTAAGAGCAACCCGCCCCAGCTTGCCGGTGGCGTGCCTGTCAAGATCCGAAGCCAAGAGCATCACCAGGCTTTCCAGATCTTGAATAGGAATGGATTTGTACTCGATCTTGCCGGCAACCGGCAACTTCTTGCCCCTTAAACCACCCTGATAAAACATGGGCGACTCCATGATCCTGATGGCCCAAGAGCGCAGCTGGGGAGTCGGTGCCGGACGCCTCAGGGCAGATATATGCTCAGGCTCTGTAGTGCAGACCGGTTCGTCATTCTTAAGGCGGTCCAGCAGTTGGTTAAATTTCTCCTCTGGGTTCATCACGACTTCCTCCTCGTCCAAGCAGGGGTCACGGTCCTGCTTTAGTTGTTAATTAATTTAAAGATTTTGGCCCAGCAATGCACGGATAACTGGTCTTGGCAGGGAATTAATTAACCCCTGATGCTCTCTACCTGATGAATCTAACCTTCCTGGTTCTGAGTTGGAGCCCGGTGATGGTCTTGGCGGTTTTGCCGGTAGGCAGAGGGCGGCTGGGGCTTTGTTAAGCCGCGTCATAAAAAATTGTTAACTTGAGAATTAGTTTCTTGACGCATGAAGGAAAAAGTAGTAATTAGATTACTTAATCAGACGAGCCTGCCGAAGTTATTCCCCGAAGGCTGGGGCCCTGCCAGGGACACCTCCAGCCCACTTCTTCCACAGCTTCGGTGGACACCTCGACCGAATTATTACGGTGGAGGTGTCCCCATGCATACACCCAATTATCCTTACCCGCCTCGCGAAAAGTTCGACCCAAAAGCCGCCGCAAACTATCTCGGGATAGCCCCGCTGACCCTAAACAAGTTGTCGTTTTCTACGACGTGGCCCCGCCTATCACCGCGTCGGCCGCCGTATTTATTACTTGCGCGCCGACCTGGATTTCTTCCTCAGACAGGGTCGAAGCGTTCCCTGCGATCAGTCTTTAGGCAGGAAGGCGAGATGAATGCAGATCGCCAAGGACTTTTCCTGGGCGCGGGTCCAGTTGCTGGGGCGAACGCGACGCGGCCAGAGCTTCATGACCTCTTGCCCGGCCTCCCAAGATCCTTTTCTGTCAAAACTGCCCTTTACCGGCCAAATGATTTGATGGGTTGGGACAGAAGGCCCATTGGTTTAGCAGTAAGGAATGTCGAATTTTTATCCAACAAATCTTAGATCGGGAGGGGCAAATCGTGCCATACAAAGACGCTGTACAAAGACGAACTTATCAACGTGAATATCAGAGGAAACGACGAGTGAAAGCGGGGTTGACGAATCCTTGTCAATCCCTAACTACGAAAGCATATGTTTGCATTAAAATCCCACAACTACGTCTCCCAGGTATTGTCTTTAAAGGGGGCCTGTTTGTGACTGATCAACGTACGGAGCAAGAGAGGATCGAGATGGATCCATTGTATGGGAATGGAATATTTAGCTGGATAGTGCAGCCATAAGTATCAAAGCTGAGGGTTTTATGTAAAACCCTGCAAAACCCAATGATCATCAATACTTATATTTACTAAATAACTTGTTTGTTGTTATAATTGCATTTTATGATTAAATAATACCGAAATTACTTCAAAGGGGTATTATTTTATATTCTCAATTAAAATTAGGCGCTACTTGGTAGATTACGGGATTGATGTTTATCCCGTCAACCCCAGGGCCAAGATCAGTCTTCTGCATCTCAGATAATTTAGTAGCCGGAGGTTAGGCGCCACGTATGCCGATTATAAGTGCCGCGCCAATTCGCTGATTTTAAGGGGAACCATAGCCTCAGTCATGGTACCTGGCAAGAAGCGCTGGTGTGATTTTATTTGCTGGTAGTGAAAAGATTTGGGCACTTCGAGACCATAGGTCTCCCGGATGGCAAAAAAATATAAATATCGTTTGACTAAAATAAGCCATTGGCTTATATATTAACCTGAGAGGAGGGAAACCATTTTGGAGTCTTCCCCGAAATCTGAGAAAGACCGGCTTTTTTAAAACTGAAAAGATCACTAAGAGTTAGGAGGGGGCACATGAACGAGCAACAAGGTAATCGTAAATTTGGCAGTTCATTTAGAAAAGCCCAGCGCCTGCCCGAGGTTCTGACCTATGAAGAGCAGGAGGCCCTACTGGGCCAATCCAATGCTAAAAATCTCATTGGCCTGCGAAACCTCTGCTTACTGCGATTGATGTTAAATACGGGACTGCGAGCCGCTGAGGTGCTCAAGATCAAAACCCGGGACATCGATTGGAGCAGTGGCAAACTCATGGTGCGCCAAGGTAAAGGCAAAAAAGATCGTAGTCTATGGGTCGGAGACGAGGATCTAGCGCATCTGAAACTTTGGATGGCAAGAAAGGCCAGGTTGCCCGAAAGTGAGTGGCTATTTACTACCCGCGATGGCAAACTGATCCTGACTCGGTATCTCAGATTCATGGTAAAAAGGTTAGCAAAGAAGGCGGGTATCTCAAAGGACGTCCACCCGCACACGCTCAGGCACACATTCGCCACGGACTTGTATCGGCAAACCAAAAATCTGCGCCTGACCCAAAAGGCTTTGGGGCACTCCCAGATCTCCTCCACCATGATTTATACGCACATCGTGGACGACGAACTGGAGGAAGCCCTGAAGACTTTCCGCTATGGCGGCAAGAACGGGTGAATTGACAACCGATATGAGAAGGCAAAAATAGGATCGTTTGAGTGGTCTGAAAAATCAGCCCATCCAGCGTTTTCATGGTACCATGATCTGAGTCCGGTAGGCTTCATGACGCCCTGCCCGGAATATTCAAAAAACGGGGGGCCAAGGTGAAAAACGCCATGACTGCCGAGGAGCTGAAAGCCAAGCGTCTGGCCCTGGGATTTCTTTCCCGCAATGCCCTGGCCAAAGTCCTGGGCGTCAGCAAATACGCAGTGGAGCACTGGGAATACGGCCGCCGGGCCATCCCAGGCTGGGTGCCTCGTTTTCTCCAATGTCTGGAAACATTGGCAGGGAGCCCCAGGATTAAAACACAATTAGAATAAGGAGATTTCGAAAAAAACCTTCCCTCCATGCCTTGCTTCTTCTAAGACTGGGGCTAAAATAGACCGTTTATCCACCTTGATTGGTCAAATAATCGAAGCCGCCTCATAAAGGGAGCGGGAATGAAAAAGACTGGCCTGGCCGACCTTTCATAGCATTGCCAAGGATCGTAAACTTACTATATATAGCGTTTGCCGAAAATTCTTTCCTCAACGAGGGTAAGTGGGTATCACGAGAATCGTTCCAGGGAGCAGGTTTTTTGATTGTCTCCGTTCCGATTCATGACCCATAAAAGTGCCTGATCGATGCGCTCCAGCAATTGTTGCCGGGTTTTGGCGAAGAAATCAGTGAACCATTCTGCTTTGATCAACAGCCATAAGCGTTCGATGGGATTTAAGTCTGGAGAATAGGGTGGCAAAAACACCGGCTCGAAGGCGCCCCATTTCAAAGATTTCTTTTTATGCCAGGCGGCGTTATCGCAAATAATGATATTTCTTGGCCTTTCACGTTTCACATCTTGGTTGGCATGGTCCAAAAACACTTGAAAGACTTCGCTGTCGGTATGGGTAAATTCCAAGGCATAAAACTGGCCGGTGCGAGGACTAATCAGGCCGGTGACATTCATGCGGAGATGCTCGCCGTAATAGGGCACCCGAATCTTGGCCCCTTTCTGGGCCCAGCGTCGCCTGGGGCGAGGATCGCCTTCGATGCCCATCTCGTCCAAGTACCAGATATCTATATCGTCATCGAGGAGATAGGCCTTGAGTCGCTCCAGAAATAGCTGCCGCTGTGTTTCATCCTGGCGGTCCGGCCAGGGTTGAGGCACTTTCAGGCGAAAATTATTGTCGTGCAGCCAGCGCACCACGGTGCGATAGCCGATCTCATGCTGGAGTTCTTGCCGGAGATAGCCATGAAATTTCACTGCCGTCCAATGAAGTTGGTCGGCTAATTCCGGCTGTTCGATGAGTTGGCGGTAATGGGCGCTTTGCTCCGGGGTGATCTTAGCCGGCCGCCCGGTTCGCTCTCCTTCAATCAGGCCGTCGAGGCCTTGTTGATTGAAGCGTCTGATCCAGTTGTTCAAGCTGCGCCAGGAGATGCTTTATAAAGCGGCCACCTGCTCTGGAGGGATGTTCAAGGTCAAGGCCCTTATAGCCATCAGACGATTATGGCTCCGCTGGGAAGGAGCAGCTTTGGCGGCAACTTCCAGTTCCGCCAGAGAACAATTCTCCAGGTTGAGCGCAAGTCGTCCGGGCACGAATCAATGAAAGCATACGTTCCATCAAAAGTCTAGTTTTTTGTAATCTTTTAATGCCTTCTATCGGAAAAAACTTTTGGCAATCGCTATAGGCGCGAATTCGTGCAAATTAGTCCTGTTTAATAGCGCAGGAGGGTTTACAATTTCTCGTTGCAGTCTCCCAAAATTCTCTCCATTTTTCATGGAAGAAATTTTCTGACCCTAATCAAAGGTAGGCCCAAGGCCCCCCCGAAGCCATCTATGGAGCGCCTGAGACCCCCCAGGATGAATACTCAGGGCTTACAACACCCCTTACCCTCCCCCTTTGCGCTGGCGTGCCGCCTCGTGAGCCGAGATTTATTGACTATGAGACCCATTTAGGAATATAGGTATAAATGCAGGATATTCAGGTTGCTGATCGGAAACTTTTGTGGAAGAGCATAACCGGGTAAAGGGGACCATGGCATGAAAAACGTCGAGATGGCCGTGGAGGGGAACATCCTAATCATCAAGGTGGACCTGACCAAGGACTTCGGCCCATCATCGTCCAAGAAAAGCATTATCATCGCCTCCACCGAAGGCAACGTCTCCGTCCCGGACCGGCAGGAGAAGGTGGGGCTGAATGTTTACCGCACGAAGTGAGGAAGGGGTCGGGGTACGAGCCACAATCCCATATATGGGCCGGATTTTTCACTGCGGTGGCCAACGTTGTGCATAATCTTGGATAGAACATGACCAGCCTCGAAGACCTCACGCCCAAAGCCGCAGTCAGAGGTATTCTGCCCGACCAGGTTGTCACAGTGGTCAGCGTACTGTGGTTTGGCTCTGAGGCTTTGGAACTGACATATAAGGACGCCTCTGGCCGCGTTGCAAACGAACTGCTCTATCGCCATGACGAGCGGCGCCTCCAAGTCGTGGAGCATGGCCGCCCATGGAGCTTCGACGGTGATGGGCATTTGTTCCGCCTCGTTTCGGAGGCCCATCGCATCCGCTTGGCGCATCTGTTCGATCCTGTGCTCGCCGTACATACTTCGCTTGTCGAACCGCTGCCACACCAGATCACGGCCGTCTACGAGGCCATGCTCCCGCGGCAGCCACTGCGCTTCCTGCTCGCCGATGATCCGGGGGCGGGGAAGACCATCATGGCCGGATTACTCATCAAGGAACTGATCGTGCGCGGCGACTTGCAACGCTGTCTCGTCGTCTGCCCCGGCAGCCTGGCCGAGCAGTGGCAGGACGAGCTTTACCGCCGCTTCCAGCTTTCCTTCGAGATCCTGACCAATGATAAGCTCGAAACGGCCCGCACCGGCAACTGGTTCCTTGAAAATAACCTCGTTATCGCCCGTCTCGATAAACTCTCACGCAACGAAGATGTACAGCAGAAGCTTCAAGTCCCGGACTGCCGTTGGGACCTGGTGGTCTGCGACGAGGCCCACAAACTCTCAGCCACATTCTTTGGTGGCGAAGTCAAATATACCAAGCGCTATCATCTCGGGCGACTCCTCTCAGGTCTGACGCGCCACTTCCTCCTGATGACTGCTACCCCACATAACGGGAAAGAAGAGGATTTCCAGCTCTTCATGGCCCTGCTCGATGGCGACCGTTTCGAGGGCCGGTTTCGTGACGGCGTGCACCATGTGGAAATTTCCGACCTGATGCGCCGCATGGTAAAGGAAAACCTGCTCAAATTCGACGGCACGCCGCTCTTCCCGGAGCGCATCGCTTATACCGTGCCGTATAAGCTTTCCGACGCCGAGGCGCAGCTCTATAGGGAAGTCACTGAGTATGTGCGCGAGGAGTTCAATCGTGCCGAGACCCTTGCCAACGATAAGCGCGCGGGTACGGTAGGGTTTGCACTCACCATCCTGCAACGGCGCCTTGCATCCTCCCCCGAAGCCATTTACCAGTCATTGCACCGGCGCAGCGAACGCTTGCAAAAGCGCTTGTGGGAACTCGAACTCTCCCAACGCGGTGCTGCAGCCGAGGTTATCGCCCCCACGATCCCTGATCTGGATAGTGAGGATCTGGAGGACCTTGAGGATGCGCCAGATAACGAGGTCGAGGCTTTCGAGGAAGAGATCCTCGATCAAGCGACAGCGGCGCGCACCATAGGCGAGCTCAAAGCCGAAATAGCCACCCTCGCACGTCTTGAGTCCCTCGCACATGCCGTGCGCCGTAGCGGTGAGGATCGTAAGTGGAGAGAACTCGCCAGCCTGCTTGGGGAGATCTTCACGCCTGCTGCCGTCCCCAAAGAAACGCCCGACGAGGATTCATCTATCAGCGCCAGCACCATCCCTCCGCCTAAGCCTTCGCCTAGCCAGAAGCTTGTTGTCTTCACCGAGCATCGCGACACGCTGAGCTACCTCGTCAATAATGTCGCTACATTTCTGGGGCGCAGGGAGGCGGTGGTTGTCATCCACGGCGGCATGGGCCGTGCGGAACGGATGAAGGCCCAAGAGTCTTTCAAACATGACCCGGAAGTGAACGTGCTCATTGCCACTGACGCTGCGGGCGAGGGCATTAACCTGCAGCGTGCCCACCTGATGGTCAATTACGATTTGCCCTGGAACCCAAACCGGATTGAGCAGCGCTTCGGCCGCATTCATCGCATCGGCCAGACCGAAGTCTGCCATCTCTGGAACCTGGTGGCCGAGGGAACCCGCGAGGGCGACGTTTACCACACCTTGCTTGAAAAGCTCGGGCAAGCACGCCGGACCCTGGGCGGCCAGGTCTTCGATGTGCTCGGCAAAATCCAATTTGAGGGCCGGCCACTGCGCGACTTGCTCATTCAAGCGATCCGCTACGGCGAGCGCCCTGAAATCCGCGCCAAACTGACCCAGGCCATCACCGACGCGGTGGACCGTCCTCAGCTTCAAAACCTGCTTGATGAACGCGCTCTGGCCCACGATGTAATGGATGCCAGCCGTGTCGCCCTTGTGCGAGAGGACATGGAACGCGCTGAAGCTCGCCGCCTGCAACCTCACTACATCGAGTCATTCTTCCTCGAAGCATTCAAGCAGCTTGGCGGCACAGCTCGGCAGCGGGAGGCGCGCCGCTATGAGGTTACCCATGTCCCCGCAACGGTGCGCAACCGCGACCGCCTGATTGGAACGCGAGAACCGGTGCTTCCTCGCTACGAGCGCATCGCCTTTGAGAAGTCTTTGATCGCACCGCAAGACCAACCTCTTGCCGCGTTCGTCTGCCCTGGTCACCCTCTGCTCGATGCCACGCTTGACCTGACGCTCAACCGCCACCGCGACCTGCTGCGCCGTGGCACGGTATTAATCGACGAGGGTGATCCGGGCACCACACCGCGCCTGCTCTTCTACTTGGAGCACGCCGTCCAGGACGCGACCGTGCTCAAGAGTGGTGATCGCCGCACGATTTCCAAGCAGATGCTCTACGTGGAGATGGATGCCACAGGCCAAGCCCGGCACCTCCACTACGCGCCCTATCTGGACTACCGCCCCCTCCGGGACGACGAGCCCAGCGTAGATGTGTTGTTGGCTCGCCCCGAGAGTGCCTGGATTACCCGAGACCTGGAGCAGAAGGCGTTAGCGCACGCCGTCGCCGAGGTCGTGCCGGGCCATCTGCAGGAGGTGCGCGGTCGACGCCGTGTCTGGATTGACAAGACCCGCGCTGCGGTCAAGGACCGGCTCACCAAAGAGATTGGCTTCTGGGACCATCGGGCTGAAGACCTGAAGTTGCAGGAGCAGGCCGGCAGACCCAATGCCCGCCTCAATTCCCGGGAAGCCCGCCGCCGGGCTGACGACCTACAGGCGCGACTCCAGAAACGTATGGAGCAGCTCGATCTCGAAGCGCAGGTATCGGCGCTGCCGCCTGTAGCCCTGGGCGGCTTCGTGGTCGTGCCAGTCGGACTCCTTGCCCAGATTGCCGGCCGACCTCTCCCCCAATCGACGCAACCGATAGACACCCAGGCCTCGGCCGCGCGGGCGCGGGCCATCATCCTTGAGGTCGAGCGTCAACTTGGCTTTGAACCTACCGACCGCGAATACGAGAAGCTCGGCTACGACATCGAAAGCCGCGATGCGAATACTGGCCGATTACGGTTTCTCGAAGTAAAGGGCCGCGTTACAGGTGCCGCCACGATCACCGTCACCAAGAACGAAATCCTTTACTCCCTCAACAAGCCCGACGACTTTATTCTCGCCATCGTCGAGTTCCTGGATGGAGAGGCGCACCGCGTGCACTACGTGCGTCGGCCTTTCCAACGTGAGCCAGATTTCGGCGTGACCAGTGTCAATTACGACTTCACTGAGCTATTAACCCGGGCGGAGCACCCGGCATGAACGAAATGGAGAGCGCTTGACATTTAACAAGAAACTCATTGAAGTTGCCCTGCCTTTGGCCGCAATCAACAAGGCATCGGTGCGAGAAAAGTCTATTCGCCACGGGCACCCGAGCACGCTGCACCTCTGGTGGGCGAGACGGCCGCTGGCGGCAGCGCGAGCGGTGATCTTTTCGCAAATGGTGGACGACCCCTCAGCGCACCCGGACTTGTTCCCGACCGAGAAGGCGCAAGAGAAAAAACGTCAGCAGCTGTTCCGCATCATCGAGGATCTGGTCCAGTGGGAGAACACGACCAACGAAGCGGTCCTGGAGCGGGCCCGGGCTGAGATCTGGCAGAGTTGGCGCTACACCTGCGCCGAAAACGCCGACCACCCTCGGGCCAGGGAGCTGTTCGATCGGTACAAGCTCCCCGCCTTCCACGACCCCTTTGCCGGCGGCGGGGCGCTGCCTTTGGAGGCCCAGCGGCTGGGGCTTGAGGCCTACGCCAGCGACCTGAACCCGGTGGCGGTACTCATTAACAAGGCGATGATCGAGATTCCACCGAAGTTCGCGGGGAAGCCGCCGATGAACCCGGAGTCGCGCAAGGACAAAAATCTGTTCGAGCACGAATGGCGCGGGGCGCAGGGCCTTGCCGAAGACGTGCGCTACTACGGCCAGTGGATGCGGGACGAAGCCGAGAAGCGCATCGGGTACCTCTACCCGAAGGTTGAGATCACGGCCGAGATGGTAAAAGAGCGGCCTGACCTGAAACCCTACATCGACAAGAGGCTCACCGTAATCGCCTGGCTCTGGGCGCGAACGGTAAAGAGCCCGAACCCGGCCTTCGCCCAGGTAGACGTGCCGCTCGCCTCCACCTTCATGCTCTCCACCAAGCCGGGCAAGGAGGCCTACGTCGAGCCGGTGATCGAGGGCTGCGGCTACCGCTTCACGGTGAAGGTGGGCAATCCGAAGGATACCGAGGCGGCGAAGAACGGTACCAAGCTTGCGCGAGCAAACTTTGTTTGTCTGATGTCGGGAGCGCCAATCCCGGGTGACTACATCAAGGCCGAGGGCAAGGCCGGGCGCATGGGTGCGAGAATGATGGCGATCGTCGCCAATGGCGATCGTGGCCGTGTGTATCTCGCACCGACGCCAGAGATGGAATCCGTCGCGTTCAAGGCCGAACCTACGTGGCGACCGAGTGGCGACGTACCAGCCAGGTTGACAGGTGGAACCTGCGTGCCTTACGGCTTGCGAGAATGGGGTGACCTCTTCACATCTCGCCAGCTTGTGGCGCTGACGACTTTCTCCGACTTGGTTCAGGAAGCGCGCGAGAGCGTGAAGATCGACGCTCTCCCTGCGGGCTTGCTCGATGATGGCAAGCCGCTCGCCGCCGGAGGCACCGGCGCCGCAGCCTACGCCGATGCGGTGGGGGTGTATCTGGCGTTCACGGTTGACAAATGCGCGCACTACTGGTCGGCAATCTGTAGCTGGCACAACTCGGGCGAGAAGATGCGCAATACCTTCGGTCGTCAAGCGATTCCGATGGTTTGGGACTACGCAGAAGGGAACCCTTTCAGCGCATCGTCAGGAAACTGGATTGCGATGCTTGACTGGGCATGGAAGGCCCTTGAGACAGCGCCAGCGACAGCGCGAGGCATTGCCGGACAAGGCGACGCACAGAGCCAATCTATCAGCGCGGACAAGCTCGTCTCTACCGACCCGCCCTATTACGACAACATCGGCTACGCGGACCTGTCCGACTTTTTCTATGTCTGGCTGCGCCGCACGCTGAAGCCCGTCTTTCCCAACCTTTTCGCTACGCTCGCCGTGCCCAAGGCCGAGGAGTTGGTTGCCACCGCTTATCGCCACGGCAGCAGGCAGAATGCAGAGATTTTCTTCCTCGATGGAATGACTCGGGCAATGCGTCAACTCGCCCAACAGGCCCACCCCGCCTTCCCGATTACCATCTATTATGCCTTCAAGCAGTCCGAAAGCGACGGGAATAATGGCACCGCCAGCACCGGCTGGGACACCTTCTTGGCCGCAGTAATCGAGGCCGGATTCGCGATTAGCGGCACATGGCCGATGCGTACTGAATTGAGCAATCGGATGGTCAGCTCCGGCACCAACGCCCTCGCCTCCAGTATCATCCTCGTCTGCCGCACCCGCACCGCCGATGCGCCCACCGCGCCGCGCCGCGAGTTCTTTACCGCGCTCAAAGCCGAGCTGCCCGTGGCGCTCGCCCACCTGCAACGCGGCAACATCGCCCCGGTGGACCTGGCGCAGGCAGCCATCGGCCCCGGCATGGCGGTCTATACCCGCTACGCCCGGGTGCTCGACGCCGAGGGCAAACCGCTCTCGGTACGCGAGGCGCTGGCCCTCATCAACCAGACCCTCGACGAGGCGCTGGCAGAGCAGGAGGGCGACTTCGATGCCGAAACCCGCTGGTCACTGGCCTGGTTCGAGCAGTCTGGCTTTGCCGAGGGCGAGTACGGCGTAGCGGAGACGCTCTCCACAGCCAAAGACACCAGCATCTCCGGCATGGTTCAGGCGGGCATCCTATCGGCGAAAGGTGGCAAAGTGCGCCTGCTCAAGCCCAACGAATTACCTGCCGACTGGGACCCGGCTACCGACCCGCGCCTCACGGCGTGGGAAGTCGTCCATCAAATAATCCGCGTACTGGAGGAGGGCGGCGAAAGCGCAGCCGCAGAGCTGGTATCAAAACTCGGCACTAAAGCTGAGCTGGCCCGCGAGCTGGCCTATCGGCTCTATACACTGTGCGAGCGCAAGAAGCGGGCACAGGAGGCGCTTTCCTACAACGGCCTCGTGCAAAGCTGGCCCGAGATCACCCGCCTGGCGCGTGATGCTCGCACGCGGCAACCATCTAAGACCCCACTATTCGATCAGGAGTAACGCATGGCCATTACTAATCACGACCGTGTTGGAAAGGCGATAGACTTCGTCAAACAAGGGCTGGGTCCTTTTGTTGAACGTGAGTTCAAGAACGCTTACAAAGATCGAGCCTCTGCCGAGGCCGCCCGCTACCTCGGGGAAGATCGCCTGTTAGCCAATAAAGCCATCGGCGAATGGGACGCGGCAGCACTATTAAAGCTCATGTGGGACACCTGGAACGAGGTCTTCCGCCGCACGTTGGGGCCGGCGGAGCGTAGCCTCGTGAGCGAATTGCGTGACCTGCGCAATAAATGGGCTCACCAGCAATCCTTCTCCAGCGATGACGCCTATCGTGCCCTTGACTCGGCGGGGCGCCTTCTTACCGCCGTCTCGGCCCCGCAAGCCGACGAGATCGACAAGATGAAGATGGAGCTTTTGCGCCTGCGATTCGATGAGCAGGTAAGGACGGAAAAACGCAAAAGCGCCGGCACAGCCATCGAGGGCACGGCGGCTGCCAACCTGAAACCTTGGCGCGAAGTGGTGACGCCACACAAGGATGTGGCCAGCGGTCGCTACCAGGCGGCCGAGTTTGCTGCCGATCTGTGGCAGGTGCACCTGGGCGAGGGCACGGACGAATACAAGAAGCCGGTTGAGTTCTTCCGCCGGACTTACCTTACCGAGAGCCTGAAGCGGATGCTTATTGGCGCTGTCCAGCGTATCTCTGGCCAAGGTGGTGACCCCGTAGTCCAGCTTCAGACCAACTTTGGGGGCGGCAAAACGCATTCCATGTTGGCGCTTTACCATCTGTTCTCGGGTACGCCCCCGAGCGAGCTGGCAGGTATTGACGCCGTGCTCCGGGAAGCAAATACCGACAAGCTGCCGACAGTCAAACCTGTGGTCCTGGTAGGCACCAAGATCCCCCCCGGCAACCCCGTCACCAAACCCGACGGTACTATAGTGCGCACCCTGTGGGGCGAGCTCGCCTGGCAGCTCGGCGGCAAGCAGGCTTTCGAGCGCGTCCGCGCCGACGATGAGCAGGCCACGAGCCCAGGCGACGTTCTGCGCGAACTCTTCAATGAATACGGTCCCTGTTTGATCCTGATCGACGAGTGGGTAGCCTATGCACGTCAACTCCACGACCAGAGCGACCTGCCCGCAGGCGGCTTCGAGACCCAATTTACCTTCGCCCAGGTCCTCACCGAGTCAGCCAAGCTGGTAAAAAATTGTCTCCTGGTTATAAGTTTGCCAGCATCGGATACCACGGGTTCACCCCACAGTCAGGCGGATGATGTGGAGGTCGGCGGAATGCGTGGGCGCGAAGCGTTGGACCGGCTGCGTAACGTTGTGGGCCGGGTAGAATCCTCGTGGCGACCAGCGAGTGCCGAGGAGGGCTTCGAGATCGTGCGGCGCCGGCTATTCGAGCCGCTTGTCGATCCGCGCAGTTTAAGGACCGGGACGTCGTAGCGCGGGCCTTCGCCGAGCTCTACCGGGCCCAGCACCAGGAGTTTCCGCCTGAGTGCCACGAAGCCGATTATGAGAAACGGATTAAGGCTGCCTATCCAATCCACCCGGAAATTTTTGACCGCCTCTACACCGACTGGTCCACGCTCGCGAAGTTCCAGCGCACCCGCGGGGTGCTGCGCCTGATGGCCGCAGTGATCCACAGCCTGTGGGAGAAGGGCGACAAGAACCCCCTGATCCTCCCGGCCAACATTCCTATCGACGATCCACGTGTGCAGTTCGAGCTCACGCGCTATCTGTCCGACAATTGGGTGCCGATCCTGGAAAAGGACATTGATGGCCCCAACTCCCTGCCACTGCGGCTCGACGGCGAGGTGCCCAATCTTGGCAAGTATGCCGCCTGCCGCCGCGTGGCCCGAACCATCTACTTGGGCTCTGCACCCACGCCGACTGCGGCCAACCGGGGCATTGAGGACCGGCGCGTAAAACTGGGTTGTGTCATGCCCGGTGAGTCTCCCGCAGTGTTTGGTGACGCCCTGCGACGGCTCGCGGCGGCGGCAACCTACCTGTATCAGGACGGCCCGCGCTACTGGTATTCGACGCAACCCACGGTTACGAAACTTGCCGAGGATCGGGCCGAGCAGTATAAGCGAGACCCCGATAAGGTGGTGCAGGAGCTGGACAAGCGCCTGCGAGCCGACCTAACCGACCGGCACAAAATGGGCGATTTCAGTCGCGTCCATCCGATGCCGAGCTCCAGTGCTGATGTGCCTGACGACCTTGACGCGCGACTTGTCGTTCTTGGCATCGATCACACTTACAGCAGAGAGGGTGACAGTGTCGCCGAAACGGCGGCCAAGGCAATTTTCGAGACGCGCGGCTCCACGCCACGCCTCTACCGAAACACAATCGTATTCCTTGCCGCCGATAAGACGCGGTTGCAGGACTTGGACGAGGCGGCGCGCAAGTTCCTTGCGTGGGAATCCATCCTCCATGATAAGGATACCCTTGACCTATCGCCACATCAGGTGAGGCAGGCCGAGACGCAGAAGACGGCGGCCGATCGCACCGTAACGGCCAGGCTTCCCGAGACCTACCAGTGGCTGCTGGTGCCCACACAGGAGAACCCGCAAGCTCCTGTCACGTGGCAGACAATCCGCCTCTCAGGGAACAACGCACTTGCCCAACGGGCCAGCAAGAAACTCAGAAACGATGATTTGCTGGTGGTCAATTTTGCCGCCTCACTCCTCCGCATGGAGATGGACCGCGTGCCCTTATGGCGCGGGAAAAACCACGTCGCGATCCGACAGCTCGTCGAGGACTTCGGTCGCTACCTCTACCTGCCGCGCTTACAGACCACCACCGTTCTCCTGAATGCGATTAGCGCCGGGCTGGCGCTCTTGACGTGGGAGCAGGATGCCTTCGCCTATGCTGAAAACTACGACGAATCTGCTGCCCGTTATCGCGGACTGCGCTTCGGCGCGCACGTTACTGTCACTGGGGACGATCCCGGGCTACTCGTGCGGCCTGAGGTAGCCCGACGGCAGATCGACCAGGAGACCAGCCCAACTATCCCTGTTGGCCCAGAAACGGGCGACGTAACATTACCTGGATTTCGGCCAACGGAACCGACTACTCAGCCATCAGAGCCGATCCAGCCGCCCAAACCCCAGCGTTATCATGGCACCGTTATCCTTGATCCCGAGCGGGTCGGACGCGATGCTGGCAGGATCGCGGATGAGGTTGTTACTCATCTCGTCGGACTCGTCGGATCATCGGTGCGGGTGACCCTGGAAATCGAAGCTGAGATTCCCGGAGGCGCTCCCGACAATGTCGTGCGGACAGTCACGGAGAATAGCCGAACACTGAAGTTCACGAGCAATAGCGGCTTCGAGACGGAGTAACATGGCTACAGTCATCACACCCACACCTCCTCCGATCACCGCTTCAATGCTGTACGACCTGGTGGGCTGCTCGCATCGCGTAGCGATGGACTTGTTCGCCGACCCGGCCGACCGCGACAAGGTGAGTCCGTTCGTGCAGCTCCTGTGGGAGCGTGGCACAATGTACGAGGAGCAAGTCGTCGCAGATATCGGCGAGCCGTTCGTTGATCTCTCCATGTACGCCGGCGCGAGAAGGAGCGACGCACCCTCGAAGCGATGGATTGCGGTGAGCCGCTAATCTATGGCGGGCGCATTACCGTCGGCGACCTGCTTGGTGATCCTGACATGTTACGGAAGGAGGGGACCGGCTACATTGCCGGCGACATCAAGTCGGGCGCCGGTGAGGAGGCAGCCGGGGACGAGGGCGAGAGCAAGCCCAAAAAACACTACGCCGTGCAGCTGGCCCTCTACACGGACATCCTGGAGCGGCTCGGGCGGTCGGCTGGTCGCCGGGGCTTCATCTGGGATATCCACGGTAAGGAAGTCCTCTACGACTTCGTGGTGTTGCATGGAAGGAAGAATACGTATCGGCTCTGGGATGTCTACCAAAAATACCTTAGCGAGGCGCGAGGTATCGCGAGCCACGTAGCCAAAACGCTGCCGGCCTATAGTTCGGGTACATGCAAAAACTGTGTGTGGTACACCGCTTGTATCAAGAGCCTTGAGGCGACGAACGATCTCACGCTGATCCCCGAGTTTGGTCGCTCGAAGCGTGAGGTGATGATCGACCGGATAGATTCGATCCGCAAACTCGCGGAGATCAACCTCGCCGACTTTATCACCGGGGGAAAGACGGTATTTGCAGGAATCGGTCCTTCGACCCTCGAAAAGATGCACGCGCGTGCGAAGCTGCTGACCTCAGAAAATGGCAAACCGTATCTTCGCACACCCGTAACTCTGCCGGTCGCCGATATCGAGTTGTTTTTCGACATCGAGGTCGACCCCATGCGCGATATCTGTTACCTGCATGGGTTCGTCGAGCGTCGAGGCGGCACCAATGAAAGCGAACGCTTCGTCGCGTTTTTCGCCGACGCCCCCACGACTACATCGGAAGAACGCACATTTGCAGAGGCTTGGCAGTACATACAGGAGACACAACCCTGTACCATCTACTACTATTCAAAATACGAGAGGACGATATATCGGAAACTCCGCCAGAAGTATCCCCATGTTTGCACTGAGGCTGAAATCGAGGCATTGTTCGATCCGACGCGGTCGGTCGATCTTTATTCTGACTTGGTGTTGAAGGCGACCGAGTGGCCAACGCGCGACTTCTCTATCAAGACCCTCGCCAAGCACCTCGGATTTTTCTGGCGCGATACTCATCCGTCTGGGGCAGCGTCGATCGAGTGGTTTTATCGCTGGGTTGAGACGGGCGACCCGGCCATTCGGCAGCGCATCCTGCATTACAACGAGGATGACTGCCGTGCAACCCGTGTCCTGCTTGACGGCATTCGGCAACTCGACGTTCAAGTATCTGGGAGGTAATAACTTGATGTTCTCACATGATGCTCATAAGACAATTGCCGACTTACGTGATCACTTGGCGCGTCACGATAAGCCCATTGCATTTCTCTTCGGAGCGGGCACGTCTTGCTCTGTAATGGCTATGCATCCTGAAGGAGGGAAGCCGGAAAAACCGCTTATACCAGCCGTTGCGGGCCTGACCCAGATTTGTGCTTCCGAAGTCCAGCGCCTTGGCAAGGAATACGAACAGGCATGGACGAAGGTGGAGGCACAATGTGAGAGCGATGGAAAATCCCCAAATGTGGAAGCCATTCTGTCACGACTTAAAATGATGCTCGGAGCGATGGGAAAACAAGATAAGCTTCTGGGCCTTGACCACACGGGAATTGCTAAACTCGAAGAGACAGTAAGACGTACCATAGCAAAAGTTGCTAATCCAGACAAAATAATTATCCCTGAAGAGACGCCTCACCGGCTGCTCGCACGCTGGCTTGCGAGCACCTCAAGACAAAACCCCATCGAGATTTTCACGCTCAACTATGATGTGCTCATTGAAATGGCTTTTGAGGCCGAGCGGATACCGTTGTTTGACGGTTTCGTTGGTTGCTATCGGCCATTCTTTCTGCCAGATAGTCTTCGCAGACCAGAGACTGCTCCCGGCTTGAATTGGGTTCGCCTTTGGAAGATGCATGGATCGGTCACATGGCGACGCGAAAATCAAGACGGACGAGCCCGCATAGTACGCGGCGAACCGGATGACTCAGGCGAAATGATTCTCCCATCTTTTCATAAGTACGATGAATCCCGCCAGCAGCCCTACACCGCAATTATCGACCGACTTGGTCGGTTTCTCGATCAGGACGACGCTCTTCTCATCACAAGTGGTTTCAGTTTTGGCGATGAACACATCAATAACGTGATCTTTTCTGCGATCGAAAATAGACCTCGCACACATGTTTACTCTTTTCAATTTGAGGAACTCGCCGATGACCATGACCTAATCAGGCGTGCTTTCACTCAGCGGAATCTTATCATAATCGGGCCGAAAACTGGCATGATCGGTGGTCGTCGTGCTCAATGGAGACTTGATGAGCCAGCGCAGTTTGTCGATATCGCATTTGAACTGGCCCCAAAGACCGAGGCAGACCCGCAACCGAAGAACGGGCTAATGAAGCTCGGAAATTTTGTGAACTTTTGCAAATTTCTGCACTCCATGGGCGACCGCTGAGGAGATTCAAATGGCCCTCTCCGATCCAACATTCATTGGTCAGGTTGCTTCTGTAAGCGGAGGAGTCGTGCGCGTCCGCTTGCGGGAGGATATGCCCACGACCCTTGTCATGATTCAGGGTGAATCATACCGGGTCGGTCAAATTGGAGCCTTCTTCCGAATACCTCTTGGTTACACCCAGCTTTATGCTGTTTGCACTCAAGTAGGCGCCGATGCAGCACCTACCAACATTGATGAGGCCAACCGGGGAAGGGCTCTTGAAACTTCCATCACGGAACGCCTCGCGGGATATCGATGGATGACCGTCGCTCTATTTGGCGAATCCATCAGTGCTCAATTTGAACGGGGGGTCGGGCAGTACCCAACTGTGGGCGATGAAGTGCATATCGTCACGAACGAAGACCTCCAAGTTATCTACGGGTGGTCTCGAGCGAAGAAAGGAACGGTATCGGTCGGTACCATAGCCGCGGCATCCGGGATATCAGCGGATCTTAATATAGCAGGGCTTGTGAGCCGGCATTGTGCCATCGTAGGATCGACAGGCGCTGGAAAATCCAATCTTGTTACTGTCCTTCTTGATACGATCGCCAACGGTGACTTTCCTTCTGCTCGTGTCATTGTAATTGATCCTCACGGGGAATATTCGACCGCCCTCGGAGATAAGGCGCGTGTATTCCGGATCAGACCGAACAAGGAGATAGGAGAGCAACATCTGAGGGTGCCATTCTGGGCTCTCCCGTTTGATGAACTGCAGTTGATGACGTTGGGCGGCTTACAGCCTAATCATGAGGCTGCAATTCGGGAACAGGTTCTCGACCTTAAGACTTCCTCCGCTGCGATGTTACAGACCCCGCCGCCCACCGAGACTCTGACGGCTGATACTCCTGTGCCATTTAGCATCAAGCGACTCTGGTATGAACTCGATCAAGTAGAACGCAAGACGTTCAAGACCACCGGTGCCAATCAGAAGGAGGAGGAGGCTTACCCAGCTGAACAGGTTGGCAATCCGGATACTTTGACCCCTGACCGATATCCCATTGCAAGCCCATACAACCAGCCTCCCTATAAGAACAATCGCAAGAGAAATATTGAACGGCACTTGGACCTCATGCGAAGCCGACTACGTGACGGCCGCTTCGCCTTCTTATTCAGTCCTGGGGGGGGATATGAACCGGATTACGACGGTAGGATAACGTCAGATCTTGACCATCTCGTTCGCGATTGGGTTGGACATGATCGCCAAATCACAATCTTCGATGTGTCGGGTCTCCCATCGGAGATACTATCAACGATAGTCGGTACGATGCTACGTGTCGTTTATGACACTCTTTTCTGGGGGCAGGATCTTCGTGTCGGCGGTCGCCAACAGCCCCTTCTCGTCCTTATCGACGAAGCTCATCGCTTTCTTCCCGAAGGGGGGAATACACCGGCTCACCGCACTATTTCCACGATCGCAAAGGAAGGGCGAAAATATGGAGTGGGTCTTACTCTGGTGACCCAGCGGCCATCCGAGATCGATAGTTCCGTCTTGAGCCAATGCGGGTCAATGATCGCCTTACGCATCACCAACTCTGCCGATCGTGCAAAGGTAGCAGCTGTGTTACCAGATGACCTTGGAGGCCTCGGGGATCTCCTGCCATCCCTTCGCACCGGCGAAGGACTGTTCCTTGGGGAAGCGATGGCCATTCCATCCCGAGTCCGAGTGCGCAAAGCTCTGAACAAGCCGGTTGGTGACGATCCCAAGCTTCCGGAGTCATGGCAGAATGCAGAGCGTCCATCGGGAGAACTCTACACACAAGCACTTGCAAACTGGCGCACGCAATCGACTTCTGCTGTTGTCCAAGTGTCCACTGAAGAAAAACAGGGGAGGTAACATGCCTGAGATGATCTTCGTCGATTCCTCCAATGTCGAGGCCATAGGATACGATTCCGCTACTCGAGAACTGCACGTGCGGTTCGCGAAATCCGGCGAGACCTACGTCTATTACGAAGTCGAGGAATGGGTGTTCGAGGACTTCAAAAGAGCAGATTCAAAGGGAATTTTTCTCAATAACAATATCAAAGGCAAATATAATTTCGGCAAATTATGACCCTCTATACCGTCACCTATCAGGCAAGAGAGAAGCGCCAGCCTGACCCCGGCCCCAAGAAACCGGGAAAGCCTCACTGCCAAGTGCCCCACGGAACCGCAATCAGACCACTCAAGGGGCAATCGAGACCGCCCACAGCCGCGCCAAGAACGGGTCAATAGAGAAATGTAGAGGTGCCCCCCGAAGAGTCAGGAAATCGCTCCATGAAGGCCCCAACCCCGACGGATTTTTGCTTTTAAAATTTTTGGGGCGGGTCCAATCTGGGGGGTAGGTATTTTTTCGGATTTATAAAAAGATATTTGGAAAAAATTTCCGTTGCGAACATATTATATACGGGGGGGTACTTACCGCCCCCCCCCCTTTTCCCTTTTTTTTGTAATACGATCACAGCATGGCCATGGGGGCCAGGCGTGGGGTTGCACCCATGCGGGCGGGCGCACCTGTTGCGCAGGCGTGAGGTGGGTGGGCGACGGCGGTCGGCGTCCGCGTAGGCGAGGAAGTCCAGGCCAGGGGGCGAACCGGAGGCAGGGCCGTCCACCTCAGCCCTCGTAGTCTTCTTCCATCTTAAACCTCCTCACTACTTTGTGATGCTCAGCGTCATGGGCAGGGCCAGCCAGCAGGGACCTTATCGTCTTGGTGCTGGTGGAGCGCCTGGGGCAGTTCTGGGTGGTAATGGCTGTTGGCTGGGGTTTGGGAGTTAGGGTGCGCAGGCGGTCTTGAGGTCGTTGGTGGGGGCCTTGGTAAATGGTGAGACTCGACCGCGTGCGGGTGCGGTTGGTGGCGCGTTTGGGTCAAGGTTTACATCAAGGTCGGAATCAAAGTGGGTCATGGGGAGGGGCTCTCCTATGGGTTGAGGTCTTTATCAATAAAATTCCTATCTCTTCGCAGGGGCAGCGCGCTGAGAATCGTTTTTAGCGGGGTGGTCATAGCTGGGACCGTTGTGCTTTGGCGCCGGTCGGGGGAGGCCGGACCCTGGGGCGAAGGTTCAGTGGCAGTGGTGGCGGTGTCGGGCTCTTGCCTGGGAGGGGCAGGGCTGGGGCATGGCCGTACCTGGGGCCGGTCAGTAAGATGTGGAACGGGTTGGGGGGTGTGGTGGTCACCTCAGGGGCGGGTTCACACCGCCTCAGCCTGTCCTTTAGCCAGGTCGTGAACAGGCCCTCCGGGTTGGGGCGGGTATTCGGAGTCGATGGGTGCCCGGGCCATAGGTGCAGGCGAGGGAGGGCCGGTCACCAAAGAGCACATATATTCTGTATATGGAGAAGTTTTTGGCCCGGTGATAAGTTTCTGATCATAGCAGATAATTGGCATACCAGGGTCCGACATGACTGACGATATCAACATCCTGCCATCTGTCCGGATCGTGCTATAGCCGAGAAGTTATGGGGTTCGGCAGGGTTTCTGGACGGATGCAGGGTCTTCCACTGACCAACCCAGGATACAGGAGAGTAAGCCTGCAACCTCATAGCGACAGGAGAAAATTCTCCCGGAGCGTCAGGCAGTCTAGTTCAAAATAGCCGGCATCTTAAAGGCGCAGTCGAGGTGGTATAGTATATGACCCAAAAGAAGGGCCGGGGGGTGTGATTTTGCTAACCTAAAAATGACCCCCCTGAGCAAGTTTTGACAATGCAAAAATGACCCCCCTGACATCGACTCTGATACCACAAGGACTAACGCCAAGTGGGATCAGGGGTGGAAGGGATGATCAAGATGGATCAGTATGGGTATATCCGCACGGCACACCGGGTTTATAAGAAAAGCATCAAGCAGATCTGCCGAGAGACCGGTCATTCACGGGAGACGGTGAGAAAGGTGCTTCGGAGTGAACCATTTGGCTATTCCCCCAGAACTACCCAACCGTATCCGGTCCTGGGGCCTTATCTCCCGGTCATCGATCAGTGGCTGGAGGAGGATAAAAAGCGACCCAAGAAGCAGCGGCATAAGGCCCGACGGATTTACGACCGATTAGTGCGGGAGTATGACTTTACCGGAGGCCGGTCCACGGTGCGGCATTATGTGCGTGGAGCCAAGGTGCATTTAGGACTGAACGTGGCCAAGGCCTTCATTCCCCTGGACCCGGAAGTAGGTCGGGAAGCCGAAGTGGACTGGGGCACAGCGCTGGCGATCATTGGGGGCAAGCCCACCACCGTCAAGTTTTTTGGCATGCGTTCCCGGTATTCGGCCAAACACTTCGTGCGCTGCTACCCTTGTGAGCGGCAGCAGGCCTTTTTTGACGCCCACCTGCACGCTTTTGTCTTTTTCGGGGGCATCTTCCCGGTCCTGGTCTACGACAATTTGACCGCCGCGGTCCGTCAGGTCTTGCACGGCAGAGGACGGGTGGAGCAGACCGAGTTCACCAAGTTCCACGCCTACTACAATTTTAGGCCCCGCTTCTGCAATCCGGCGGCGGCCCACGAGAAAGGTGGCATCGAGGGCCTGGTGGGCTACGTTAAGCGCAACTACTTTGTGCCGCTGCCGGAGGCCGACAGCTTCGAGGCCTTGAACCAATAGCTTCTGGCTGAATGTCTGGCTTATGGCGACCACCGGCTCCAGGGCAGAGAACAGACGGTAAACGAGTTTTTCCTGGAGGAGCAAGCCGGTCTCCTGCCGCTGCCGGCCGTGCCCTTCACCGTCACCCAGATCAGCGGCGGCAAAGTGGATCCCTATGCCACGGTCAGGGTGGATAAAAACCGCTATTCTGTCCCCAGCCGGTATGTGGGTTTCAAGGTCCAGGTCCAGATGGAAATTGACCGGGTCGACCTTTTCCACGCTGGCAAAAGGCTGGCGACCCACCCGCGGATCTTTGGCAATAATAAATGGCAGCTGAACCCGGATCATTATCTCGAGCTGATTCAACAACGTCCCGGCGCCTTTCGGGAAGCTCGGCCCCTGCGTCAATGGCGGCAGAACTGGCCGCCGGCGCTGGAGCGACTCCTGGCCCGGTTCCAGGCAAGCCAGGGAGAAACGACAGGCATTAAGGATTTTATCAACGTGCTGCTGCTTTACCGGAAGCACACTGCGGTGGAACTGGCTTTGGACCATCAGATCAGTACCAGTGACGGGGTGAAGCATATCCTGCTGCATACCCACGGGGTGCCCACGCCGGCGCCTCTGCGTCATTGGCCGGCCACCCTGCTGCCGGACCTCTCCGTTTATGGCCAGTTGGGGGTGGTGCCATGAAGGCCACCACGGAGATGGTGCTCACCGAGAACCTGAAAGCGCTGAATCTCTCCCATATACTGCGCCAGTTGGAGCCGCAGCTTCGGCAAGCCCGGGAACAAAGCCTGGACTATGGCGACTTCCTCCTATCTTTAACGGAAATCGAGATGGAGGGCCGGGCCGAGAACCGCCTGAAACGGCGCCTCCGAGAGGCCAAGTTCCCGTTGCTGAAGACCCTGGAGACCTTTGACTATCATGCCGCCCCTGGTCTCGACCGGCGTCTGCTGCATCAACTGGCCTCCGGAGAGTATATCAGCCGGCAACGCAACGTCATCTTCCTGGGCAAGAGCGGCACGGGCAAGACCCATCTGGCCACCGGTCTGGGAGTGGAGGCCTGCCGCCAGGGCATCACCACTCGCTTTGTCACCGGCTGCGGTTTGGCCAACGAACTCCTGGAAGCGCGCCAGGAACACACCTTGAGCCGGCTGATCCAGCGCTATGCCCGATACGGGCTCTTGGTCCTGGACGAACTGGGATACGTCCCCTTCTCCAAGGAAGGCGCGGAGTTGCTGTTCCAGGTCTTGGCGGCGCGGCATGAACAGAGGTCGGTGATCATTACCTCCAACCTGGGCTTCGCTGACTGGACCCAGGTCTTCGGAGAGCCCACCCTCACTGCGGCGCTGTTGGATCGCCTGACTCACAAAGCCCATATCGTCACTTGCGACTGGGAGAGCTATCGGCTCAAAGAGAGTTTGCAAAGCAAAGGCATCAGCTCTGGCAAAGCGGCGAAAGGCCTACGGCAATCCACCAACGCAAATGCCTGTGGGGGCTCCGCCCCCACACCCCCGGAGTTTATCGCTTTGGAGGCCACCGGAGAGGCAGGAAAGGAAAAGGCAGGGTGAGTGCCCTGCCTCTCCGTATGGCCACCTGCGGCGGCGCTCAGGTTGCTCTCCAGCAGAGCCTTATCCTCCGCCCAGGCAATTAACAGTTTATCAAAAATCTAAACAGGGAGGGGGGTCAATTTTGGGTTGTCGCGGGGGGTCATTTTTCGGTTGGCATTAGCAGGGGGTGGCCCGGTCCGGTAAATTTGGCTATAAGAGGAAATCTTGCGGCTACTTTCTAGTAATAAAAGACCACATATTCTTAAGAAACGTCATACCGGCAGAGGCGGCGGCTAAAGCTGCAACTTGGTGCCATTCGCTATTCTTGGTAGCATCCCCATAATCACATATTCCCCTGAAAATACACCATGGGATTCTGTTAATTTTGGCGACTTGGGCGAATCCACTGTCCTCTTGGTCACCTGCCCTGATCCTTTCATCGAGGCTCCTCCGCATCCTGCCTAATCTGCCATCTGCGAAGAGCTTTTCACCAGAAGCGATAGTCCCATCATGTATCTTGGGAGCAAAGGGGTCTGACAGCGATTTCGGGAGAGAATCTTTGCCAACGTGGGTTAACAACCTGCCAAAAAGTGGCCGCATCGAGCTTTTATCATATCTTTCAAATGCAATCTTTAATTTCTTTTCAACACCAAAATATCGAGGGCGAGGTAATTCTCTTAATCCAATTTTATAAAGTAATTTATTAAAATACAATGTACTTAGAGACATTTCCAGTCTCATGTGCTCATAGTCCAGTACCTGTTCAGCAAAAACGACATCTCCCAATGAAACTTTGTCTCTTGGCCCCGCCGCAATGCCGACCAACATAATTAAATCGATATTAAAATTATTCAACAAATGGGCACTAGCAATAGCACAAGGAATATTCCCAGCCTCACCGACCATCGTTACAACAACGGAAAGTGGAGGACCATCATCTCTATTCAACTCACCGAACCAGTATGCAAAGTTTTCACTTGACATATCTTCTTTAGCAATATTTGGATGAGAAATGGACCGCAATACGGATTCCAATTCCACACCTATAACTGTTATTATCGCAATATTTTTATGTTCTTTCTTTAAGCGTAAAAGATTAACAATTTCATTTAGCTTAAATTTATCAGGACTTATTTGCTCTTTTAGCTCTCCTGGTAACTGGTTGTACCATAATTCAGCAAGAATTACTGATTTATCTAGTGCTGGAATGCGACTAGCCTTCCAAACAAGATCTTTTAACAAAAGGTCTTTTATATTCCATCCATGATCTATCTCTTCAGAATGGCCGAGAAAATAAGCTATAGTCCGACAACTATCTGTTAGGTTTTCGGCTATTGGTTTAATAAGAGTTCTCCTGGCGATTTTACTAGTAAATCTCTAGGGTTATACCAATCATACAAACTAAGCTTCCGTAGCCCATTAGGCCAAGAATAATTGCCTTGAGGATCAAAATCAATAAGACAGATATAGGCAAAAGGGTTTTTATTAAAATAGCTCATTAAAGAATATAAGGAGCAGCATGTAGAACCAGAACCATTGTATATATCTAAAATTAGTCCCCCAGCACTGCCTATTGAATCAAGTTGCTCTGCCCAGAATTGCCCTGAATAGGATACTTTTTCCCATGCATTCTCCATTCTCTGGGCTTCTTTAATTAATTGACGGGGAATTTTAATCACGGTTAATTTATTGTCGAATTGCAACTGTAATTTATCACTTAATGCGCCTGAATATGCCTCCTCAGGATGGACAACATACCAATCATCCGGGCAATTCTGTGATTTGAGGAGACAGTTCATTTTATATGCAATCCAATCGCCAAAATCCCGAATCATATTTGATAAATTTGGCACAATACGATATCCATACCCAATATTATCAGGAATTTCTTCTCTTGGTTCTTCTTCCCACCCTGCATTCTTTATCATATTAAAAATATCTAGGGCTCTTAGTTTTAGATAAACTTCGTGCGAATCAGGTGTAATTGGCAAATTGAGTTTGCATTGTCCGCATTCATCTGATGAGTCACTTCTTTTTGAAAGTAGCCCATGAACTATATATTCTCCAACATTCGTTCTCTCGGTTCCCCCTTTATTAATAGCTGTTAAGATATTTGTGTGAATTCTTATACCTTTTGTATTCAATCGATCAATATAGTATTTGAGTGTTGAACCTGAATCGACAACGTCCAATATCAATACAGATTCTCCTGCTTGAGAAATGGTACGAACAATAGCCTCATTTTCGAGGACATCAAAAATGCGGTCGCAAATAATAGAATTCTTATCACAGAAAGCTAACATGGCATTTTTAAGTGATGAATTGTTTTTTAAATCGTACATTATTACGTTACAATCATTCCCAAATTGCTGCCACCATTCAGCGAAAAGAGAATAAAATTCTTCATCGCAATCCTCGAAATAATATGAATATATACGGCATTTACTAAAAGCCTTATCAGGATGATAGGTCTGAAAATGACCTAATCTTCGTATACATTTCCTTTCTAACTTTGCTGCGGGAGAACCGTAAAGTCTGTCCAATAGATCAGTATATTCTGAGCCAATTTTGGGAACTATATAAGTCGATGATTTGAATAATTGGCAGTGGTCTGGCTTCGCCATCATTAAAACTGTATATTCATCCTGGAACATGTCCTCTTGAATTCCCTCAAATAACTCAACGACAGGCGATTTTGGGCCTGGCAAATTAGGCAGAAGGATAAGGAATTTATTGCAGAGCCCATTCATCAATGAATCTAAGATAGCATTGCCTATTGCTAACAAAAGTGGGTCCCGCACAATTACAAATAAATTACTTGTAAAGTCAATAAGACATAGTTCGGGATTATAATTTCTTATGCTTTCAAGTAGTTGGTTATTTAAGCATCCTGGATTATGAACATATTCATAATGGTCAATGTTTAATGTGTTCTCAATTCCCAAGCGAACAGGAGAACCGGCTGTTGGAAATAAAACTCCAGTTATATCTTCATGAAATTGAATCTGTTTGGATTCAATCCTCTTAATACCAGCGGAGCCAATTCTGATATCAAAGGATACGAATCTCATTTTTTAAGCAGAGTCACGGATGGGCAATTGAATAGTAATGAGATTGCCCCTAAAGGGAGGATAAGATTCAGGATACAAAGTTATTCGGCATTTATATCGGACATTATGTTCGATACGATAGGCATCATGAGCGACTGCCATCCAAAGACGACAGTGACCACTGCGGATTCTTAATGTCCCTTGATACTGATCGAGTGCCGTCCTTACTAAAGAATACAAGCCCATCCCTGGGCTAGCATGAAAAAGCCATTCTTCTTCAAATGGCTCTTCTCCTTCTACATAGGGCTCTGGCTTTGGAACGCTCTCACTGACGGTCCGTGAAATTCCAGGGAAAAGACTACTAAGTAATATTCGTGGTTCTGTAGCCTCTTTTGTAGGGCATTCCGATTGTTTAACTACTAGAACTCTTTTCTTCTCTTCATCGAAGGTTTTTATTAGAACATGAATCTTCTCACACATGTAAGATGGCAATTTAAAGTGTTGAATCGGCTTACCTTGCTGGACCAACTCTTGAAGGGTATTAGCAATGCTTTCCCCATCATCCCATATGCTAATTCCCAAAGAACCTTCAAGTCTCTTTGATATATAATTATCTTGCTTTGATTCATCCGTTATGCTGATTGTCTCTTTATATTTAATTTTTCGATTAAATTTTGAAACTACCTGTATAACCTTAGCATGGGGGTGACGCACAGCATTACTGACAGCTTCATATATAACTACTCTGCCCACATCATCTCGCGGAGAATTCGAACCTAGATGTTTGCTTAAAACTTGCTCGATAAGTGGCCCAGTCCATCGCCTACTTTCTTTACGGGGAACAGATGCAAATGGACCATCGGCTACAATCGCATCTCCAGTTTCTAGCGCAAATGTGGTAAATTCGAAAAAATTGCGCCGAGTAATCATTTCACTCTTCCAATCGGCATCGAATTCAAGGGCATCGAGTGCTGTCCCTCTCCCAGCAAAAGTTTCTTGGTTTTCGACTAGATATCGATGGTCTTCCTCCAAAAGAAAAATTTCAAACGGGAGCTTAGTTGCCCCCTGGACTGCTTCCGGGAAACGCCAAACCTTAAGGAAATCGCGAACTCGTTTTGATTCGGGAAAAGCCAAAAATGTTTGCAGAGAAGATTCTTTTCGTTGAACTAATGTTGAGATACAGACAGCTAAGGCCGTGATATCAATGAACGCAGCCTTGGAAAAATCGAAAAGGAGTGGTTTTATCCCGCCTGTTTTTTTATAAAATTGGGCTAATTGAGTTTCGACTAACTCTGGCAAAACTATCCTTTTTAAGCGCAAAATCGAATCCTTAGCAGAATTTGAAAAGTATTCGCGACTAAAAATTATTCTTTGCTCCAATGCTTCCGCTTGCATGTTATCGCCCACTTGAAGAGGGACATCCCTCTTGAATAAATATCTAAGAAACAAAATCCAGGTTCTTAGCCTGGATTTTGCTCCTCCCAGACACCAGTGTCTCAGTCAAGGGGATGAGGGGGTAATTTGGGGGCCTCGGGCACCCCTCCTTGGAAATTACTTCATCGGCCTGTAATCTGACCTTCTTCTCCTCGGACCATGTGGCGGGCCACATAGAATGTTCAATTAATACGAGTAATTTTATAAGATGTCAAGGCCTAACTTGTATTTCTCTCCAGTCCATGTCTTTCTCGGATAACCTGGTCATCGCCTTGCCCAATTATCCCCTCCCATTCCTAAAATTTTTCATGGCGTCTTCCAAATCCTCGTTCACGATATAGGCATCGATCCGCGTAGTGGCCAGATCCTTGTGGCCAAGGGTCTCTTAAACCAGTCTTATGTTTTTAGTGGTTCGGAGCAGGCCTGATACCAAGTTGCGTTCATACAGGTAATTAACATTTTTCTTGGTTAGAGGCGGACATAGGGGTTTGCCTACAAAGGGCGACCAGGTGGGTCGCCCCTACAAAAGCTTTTATTACTTCTATGAGCGCTACTTTATATGAAGGGGTCACCACCAGATAAGGTTACGTCCAAGCCCAGAAGGAAGCCCCTTGTGCCCACTGGCTGCAATATACCTTGCCAATAGCCGCTCTCTCGCTAATTTTTCCATATGGTTCATATATTAGAACCCTTGCAAAGGGGATTGGAGATCACATTGACTTGGGGAGAGGGCTGTCCCGAGGTGTTCCGGGTTTTGACCCAAACCAAGGCCATAGGTGCGGAAGCGCACGGTTCTAAAACCGGAACCAGCAGGCATTAAGAAATCACCACATGGTGCCATCGCCCTTCTTTTGGCCGACCTCGCCCGCCGGGAGCACCGGCAACCTGAAATGCGCCCCAAGCCCTCCTCCACCCGGAAAGATAAATCTACGGCTCTGAGGGTCACTCACAGCCCCGCCACGGCCCGCAAAGGGGGAACCCATCAAGCTGTCAGCTTTGCGAGAAACGATTGATCCCCAACAACCCAAACACCGAACAGCGGGATGAGCGACCTCCCGCCGAGGCGCTGAACCTTACCCTGCATCGCATCGACCCCAAAGAGGCGAGCAAACGCCTGGTAGTCCGGCCATCCGACCAGCGCCTCACTGAAGGAATGAACAACGAAGACTGCGGCGGCGGCACGATATTGCTCGCCGGTGATGATGGCTGACGCGGCACGATGCAGCAGCTGATACCGGATGGCGCCCTGTGGTTGCGATCTGAGGCCGAGCAAGCGCATCAGAAAACGGAGGCGCTCCTGTCTGCCCGGGGAGTCCTGGCCGATCCACCGATGGAGGGTCGGGCCGAAGGACTCGTTCACCTTGCCCTCGACCATAATAGAAACGGGCCCGGCGGCCGACCGGGCCAAGACGAAGAAGTCGTTTTGGGAGGCGCGCGCCCATCCGGGCAGCGGCACCTTGAACTCAGGCACTGCAAGAACGGGCGTGATGCCTGCAAGCAAGGGACTATCGCTCTGGCTAAGCGCTTGAGCGACCTCTGGAGGGAATCCGTCAACCGCCTCCCAGCAATACGCCGACGTTCGGGCGGAGTAGGTGGACCGCCAGTGCTTCGCGGGGTTGGCCAGCAGAGCCTGCCAGTCGTTAGGTCCTGAAGTGAACGCCAAAATCTTAGACACAGTCCTTCTCCTATGGGAAGCAGGATAGCACAAAATTCGCTGGAAAAGTTAATTCCAAAAAGTTTAATAAACCATGCCTTCAAACCCCGGTACCTCATTGCTGTAGAGCCCCAGGCTTTGGCCCGGAACCTATGG
>Ga0351885_10098_pt2 | contig 44351 bp, 35 predicted proteins | sample TotcelFGM3001L13_FD_206771 | JGI IMG/M metagenome (GOLD analysis project Ga0351885, IMG submission 206771) | Enriched cells from coal bed in the Powder River Basin, Montana, United States - Total cells FGM rep3 HSBNCT.FGM.300.1.L13 ... | reverse complement strand
ACACTCCGGGAATAGGAAGAGACCATGGGCTTAGTAGTTATGGCCAGCCCGCTTAAAAAGGACAAAGCTACCATGATCAGGCTGGAGAAGGCCACCCCCTTAAAGATGCGCTTGATATCAAAAATTGACAGGTGGCGGATCAGGGTGTGATAAAGGCCGAAGTAAATAAAGATGGGGAGGCGCACCAACACTGCCAAGGGGAGGAGTATGAGAAAGACCTGGAGAGATTCCCGGCTGGAGAAGCTCTCATATCTTAAAAGGTGGGCCAAGGTGAAAGAAGTCTTGGTGGCTATCCCTTCGGTCACCTTGGAAGAATTGCAAAAAATCATCGCTTTTTGCCAGGAGTTGGGTTTGGAGGCAAACCTGTTTCAATTCAGCCCGATGGCCTGCACCAATCTTCACCAGGACTCTATGCAACCGGTTAATTCCGTGTCAGGTGTAGCCTCAGTGCCCTGGATACCTTCTCTCGATCACACCGCCGGAAAAATTTAAGGAGAAGTGAAATGCGCGTGATCATTTTAGCCGGCGGGAAAGGTGTGCGGTTAGCGCCCTTAACGGATGTGATCCCCAAGCCGCTGGTGCCTATCGGCGGAATGCCCATCTTAGAAGTGGTCATCCGGCAACTCCGTCACTACGGCTTGCGCCATATCACCCTGGCGGTAGGTTATATGGCGGACCTCCTGCAAGCTTATTTTCAGGATGGGTCCAAATGGGGGGTGGAGATTAATTATTCCTATGAAACCGAACCCATGGGCACCGCAGGTCCGTTGTCTCTGATTCCGGGCCTGGACGATACCTTTATTGTCATGAACGCCGATGTCTTGACCGACCTCAATTTCCAGGCGCTGGTTGAATACCATAAGACCCATACCGCCGTCGCCACCGTGAGCGCTTATGAACGTCAGGTTACCATTGATCTTGGAGTGATTGTCAAAGACGGCGACCACCACATCAAAGATTATGTGGAGAAACCTACAACTACCCACTTGGTGAGCATGGGGGTCTATGTCTTTGAACCTGGGACTTTAGAGTTTATCAAAGGGGCTAAGTACCTGGATTTTCCAGACTTAGTCAAATCCCTATTGGGAATCGGACAGACCGTAAATTATTACCCTTTCGATGGCTACTGGCTGGATATCGGGCGCCATGAGGACTATGCGCGGGCTGCAGAAGAATTCAACCAGTTTCGCGACCAATTCCATTTATGGCCGGATGGCCCCGCCAAGGCCAGTCCGTCTTCATGAGCATATGGACACCACCTATGGGCTCGCTGGGTTTTTCAGTGCCCGTTTAATTCTCCCATGACCCTCATTGGGAGTGGAGATGTAACCGATCTAATCCGAGATAATGAATTTCTATCCCTGCTATGGAATCCCGCTATCCCCAACCTTGCTCTTATCAGGTTGAAGACCGGCTCCTTGTTATGAGAAGTAGTCTTGCCAAGGCCTCGGCGCCGTCGTCTCAAGACAAGCCTGCGCCGCGCATCTTCACCGTCATCGACTGGGATATTGGCACTAAGGGGAGGGCATTTATGGTTAATTATAGCCACTCAGGATTAGCTAACCCATGAAAGATTTCTTCACGGAAAAACATGTTCTGGTCACCGGCGCTTGCGGCACCGTTGGCAGCGAACTGGTCCGTCAACTCCTGGAAGAATACCATACAGGAGAGTTAGTTGGTCTGGATAACAACGAAAGCCAAATCTTCTTCCTTGAGCAGCGCTTCTCAAGGCATCCCAATGCCCACTTCTTTTTAGGGGACATTCGTGATCGCGACAAACTTTGCCGCAAGATGGAAAACATCGATGTAGTCTTCCACGCTGCGGCATTCAAGCATGTCATCCTCTGCGAGCGCTCCCCCTTCGAGGCAGTTCAGACCAATATCTCCGGAGTGCAAAACATCATTTATGCCGCCTGCCAGAACAACGTGGAGCGGGTCATTTTTACGAGTTCAGATAAAGCTGTCAACCCCACCAATGTGATGGGTACCTCCAAGCTCATGGGGGAGAGACTCATTACCGCTGCCAATAGCAATCTTGTGGACCGCAGACCCATTTTTGCCTCAGCCCGCTTTGGGAACGTCCTGGGTTCCCGCGGTTCGGTTATCCCCATCTTCCGTGAGCAAATACGCCGCGGCGGTCCGGTGACTCTCACGGATACCCAGATGACCCGCTTTATCATGAGCATTCAAGAGGCCGTGCGTCTTGTGATCGCCACCGCCTTTATTGCGAACGGTGGCGAAGTCTTCATCACCAAAATGCCCGTTATCCGCATTCCAGATCTCGCTGAAGTGATGATCCAGGAACTGGCGCCGCAATTCGGTCAAAACCCTGAAGACATTGCTATCAACATCATCGGTAGCAAGCCGGGTGAAAAAATGTACGAAGAACTGATGAGTCATGAAGAGACGCGCCGTGCCTGGGAATTGGAGCACTACTTTGTAGTGTTGCCGGCCTTCACTTCCATCTACCGAAACATCAAATACGATTATCGCGATATCATCTCCAAAAGGGTTGATAACCCCTACCATTCAGCCAACGAGGCCCCATTGAGCCAGGCTCAATTGCTTCACTTCCTGCGCCAGAATGACTTGCTTGCCGAGCAACGATCCTACTGACCGGCTAAACGGTGATGGCCGGCAGGGGGAAGACAAAATGGACACAAATTGCGTTCGCGAGTTGCTGAAACTCAGCAAAGCAAAGGCATGGACACTCTAATTATTGGCTTGGCATAAAAGGAATTCTTGATGCCTCATATCTTGATACTAGGTGGTGATGGCTACCTCGGTTGGCCCACCGCGATGCATTTTTCCAATCGTGGTTACAAGGTAACGGTAGTTGATAACTATTTCCGCCGCAACGCCTGCACGGAACTGGATGTCGGAATGCTCTACCCTGTGCCGACCCTGGTTCAGCGCGCTAAAATATGGTATGAACTGAGCGGCAGGGAAATCAGAGTGGTCATCGGCGATTTGACGGATGCGAACCTGATGCGGGCTCTTTTCGCCGGCTCTGTGGAATACGCCTGGAGTCTCAACCAAGGCTTCATCGGTAGCCCTGAAACCGTCATCCACTATGCTGAGCAACCTTCAGCCCCCTACTCTCTTATCAACTACAAGTACGCTAATATCACCTTGGTCAATAACCTGCTCGTTACCAACAATCTTATGTTTGCCGTGAGAGACTATTCTCGCGATACCCACATCATCAAGCTCGGTACCATGGGAGAATACGGCACCCCTAACATTGATATCGAAGAAGGTTGGATCGAAATCGACCATAAAAGCCGCAGAGACAAATTTCTCTTTCCGCGCCAGGCCGGATCCCTTTATCACACTACCAAAATTATGGACACAGACCTTCTCTGGTTCGGTGTGCGGATGTGGGACCTTCGAGTTACCGATCTGATGCAAGGTCCGGTCTACGGCATTGACACCGAAGAATCAGCCCTCAGCCCCGATCTAAGAACCATATTCAATTATGACGAGATCTTCGGCACCATCCTTAATCGTTTCATTGTCCAGGCCGTGGCCGACTACCCTCTCACCGTCTACGGCAAAGGCGGCCAGACCCGCGGCTACCTCAATATCAATGATACCCTGCAGTGTGTGCAGATGTCAGAAAAAACTCCAGCTCGTCAAGGGGAGCTGCGGATCTTCAACCAGATCGTAGAAACATACTCGGCCAATGAACTCGCTGAAAAGGTCCAGAAAGTCGGCCAATCTCTAGGTTACCGCGTTCAAATTAAGCATCTCGAAAACCCCCGCAAAGAGGCCGAAGATCACTACTACAACCCCACATATCAGGGGCTGATCGAATTAGGCCTGGAACCGCATTACCTTACTGACGATATTTTGGCGGCAATGTTCAATGTGATTGCGTCGTATAAAGAAAACATCCGCAGGGACGTGATCATGAAGGGGATCAAATGGTAAATGACAAGACTGAAAAGTGAGTGATTGTTATAGATTATTCGTTATACATCTGTAAATTGAATACTCTTAATAAGTGAACCTGCTTATTCAACGCAAGCTGCGTGATGGAAATATCAAACCATGATAGGTGGCAAATAAGCTGCCGGAAGGTTACAATAACATAATGGAAGCAGTCTCCACTATATCTATTGCATTAGCTAAGCCAGAGAGAAGATTAAGCCTGCAACTTGGATATCTCATCTTCCCATGTGCTTTGATGATACTTATCTTATTTATGGGATATGGTAAGTTTGTTGAGCTTGGTTCTGAAAGACGGTGGTTGATAACTTTAGCGGTAATTGCTCCAATTATCATAATGGCGTTACGTGACCCTGCTCAAGGTCTATGTATTTTTGCTGCCGCTATTATTCCGATTGACATCTTGATGGACAATGGCTATGTAAGCTATGCAACTATACATCTCATCATAGTACCAGTTACCCTGCTTTTTTTCCGCAAAACTAAAAAAAATAAAACATTTCAAGGGGGCAAAATTTTCGCCTTTTTGTTTATGGGTCTGATAATTATTCAATTGGGTCGGGCGCAAGATTTTATAGTTGGGGTGCAAAAGGCTTTAGCCTGCCTTGATACTTTACTTGTATTATATTTTTGCATTACGTATATGTCAAATATACAATTAAAAAAAGTTTTGAATTCTTACTTTGCGGGATTAGTACTCAGTATATTATTTGTCCTGGTAACTCATGACTGGAGTTTAAATGTAAGACTTGGAGATGATCTCCTGTTAAACCCAAATAATATTGCCCTGCCTTGCGCTCTCGGTTTAATCTACTTAAGGTATATCCAAACTACAATGCGTGTTGGACAGTGGACCTGGATAGCTGCGGCTATCCTCATGATAGCCTTGATGCTGACCTCAAGTCGTGCAGCCATCATGGCTCTCTTGCTAGGAATATTGGTACTTACCAATGCGCAGCGCAGATTCTCAAAATTGATTGGGATATCTCTCTTGATGACTTTAATCATTTTTATTTTGTTTAAAGCTTTTTTCTTTGAAACTGCCACAGGGGTTCATATGCTACAAGGTCTCGATGTATCAAGTACGTCGGTCGATGTCGATAGTACGATGGGCATCCGTGCGAAACTTTTTAATGAAGGTATTTTCCTATTTCTGACCAACCCCATTGTTGGCATCGGATGGACTAATTTCGCACCGACTGCAAATATTCAAGTGGGCAAGCGTGTTTTGCCGGCCCATAATATGTTCCTCGAAATCGCTGCGGAGATGGGCCTAATTGGTCTATCTATCACAGTAATTTGGCTCTTCCTGATTTATCGATATGCTTTGCGGCAAAACCGCGATCTCGGATTGGCAGCGACCGCCGCATTGTTGGTTTGGGCTTTTACGCACGGCAATTTTCTCAGCGGCGAAATCGCGATCTTTTGGCCTATAGCGCTCGGCATCATTGAAAGGAAGCAATCACCGCGCTTGTCCTTCCATCACCCATTGAATGCAGTTGTGGGGCCAAGGATGGGTCACGTAAATTCTCATGTTGGCCATAATAATTCACGGAAGGCCAGCTTTTGATGCGGATTCTTTTTGTTATTAATCAGTTAACCTATGGGGGGGCTGAAAGGCAGCTCATGTATCTGGTTAAAGATTTAGAGGCTCAAGGTTGCCACGTGGATCTCTGTTCCTTGACTCCTGGCGGAGACTTACACCCTGCATTCGCGGCCTCCGGGGTCAATACGATCTTCTTGAGAAAAGTTTTGCCTCGAATGGATCTGACCAGGGCCATCCGGCTGGCTACCCTGATAAAACGCCTGGGACCGGATATTGTCCACGCCTTCATGTTCACGGCCAACCTCTACACTGCCATGGCTAAGGTTTTGCTGCCGTTTCCCCTGATTGTGAGTGAGCGCAATGCCGAGCCCCAAAAACCGCTGATACAGCGCTTCCTTGAACCCTTTGTATTCGGCCGGGCTGACTGCGTGATCTGTAATTCAGTTGCGGGGGCTAAGCTGCTCGAACAACGCGGTCTGGGTAAGAGGAACGAATTGGTGGTGGTGCCCAATGGTATTGATACGTCCCGGTTCGCAAACCTTCCATCCTCCGAAGCGGTGCGCCGCTCTTTGGGACTTGATGGCCGCGTCGCCCTGGTAGGAATATTTGGCACCTTAGATGGAATAAGGAAGGATCACGCTACCTTCTTGCATGCCTTTAAAGCGCTGCAGAACTGCGGTGATTCCCCGATCCGGGGACTCTGTGTCGGCGGTGGTTCCCAATTCTCCGCAACTCGTGATCTGGCTCGCCGGCTGGGGCTCGAAGACCGCGTCATTTTCACCGGTTCTAGATCTGATGTGCCAGAGTTGATGGCTGCAACAGACGTCGTTGTGTCCAGTTCCCGATGGGAAGGAATGCCTAATGTGATCATGGAGGCCATGGCCGCGGAAAAGCCGGTGGTAGCAACAGCGGTTGGCGGCACTCCCGAATTAGTTGTTGATGGAAAAACCGGTTTTCTGGTGGAGCCCGGAGATGCTGACTCCATGGCTGGCCGCATCGCCGAACTTTTAGCTGATCCTGAGTTAGCGGCCAGGATGGGGCGGGCGGGAAAAATCCGCATCGAAACAGACTTCACCATCGACTCTATGGTCTCCAGGACCGCCGCGGTTTATGAGAAAGTCCTCCAAAGAGAAAATGCCGCCCCGCATCCATCATGGAGAATGCAGTGAGTTCATTGGTCCCAGGACCATAGAAACATGAGCCGTGGCCTTCTTTGCTAAATAGAGTGGTATGCCTTATCTATAAAGGTAATTTACTTTCTCAACAATATTTTTGCTATTGTCAAGTTCTAAAAGAGCTGACCTTCTCTTGATGCTGTTCACGGCAGTAGATGGCTAAAAGAATATAGGTGATGAGGCCGCCCAGGATGTAAACCATTAAGGCGTCCCGGTTTCTGGAAATCAGGTGATAGACCTTGAAGTGGCTTTTCCATTAGCCCCAAAATATTTCGATCTGCCGGCGGAGTTTATAAACCATGCCTATATCTAAGACGCCGAGAGTTGAGAAAAAGTATAATTCCCCATTGGAAAATGTGATATCTATTATAAAATTAAGATACTTAGCAGACCGCAATTTTCATAAAAAATCGAGGATATCGGCACCATGAAGAATTCCCTGCGCGAGAACCTCTTGGCTCTTTCCCTGCGAATGCCTCTCCGTCACCGCCTTTCTTCCACCCGGCCTATCTGTTTACTATACCACGGTGTTCCCCAGATAAATCTCAAGCCACCGGAAATATCATTAAATAGTGAGACATTTGAGGAACACATAATATTTATTAAAAAGCATTTTCAAGTTATTTTTCCAAGAGATATTATGCATCGGCGCCATGCTTCTGATAAAGTGCAAGTGTTATTGACCTTTGATGACGGCTTCCAAAATAACGCCACTGTAGTAGCTCCAATTCTAAGGCAATACAAGGTTCCGGCTATTTTTTTCGCATGTACTCGACATATCACCCCGGGCAATTACCTCTGGTTTAACCATTTGTCTATATTGGAAGAAAAATTTCCGCATCGCGGTTTTTGTTTCTATGGTGTATTTATGGACATGTCTCCAGAGCGGCGATCTGACACGATCACGCGACTGCAGGAGCACCTGTTGAGTCTGCGGCCCCATCCGGCAGCCATGTATGCGGCCATGGAGCACTTGCCTCACCCGGAGGAATTCCTTACCGGTCAGGAAATTCTCGATTGGTGCGCCGGTATGACCCGGGAACAGATTGCCGAACTCGATGCTGACCCATTATTTACCGTAGAAGTGCATTGTCATGACCATCCCTTCCTGACAAAATGCGACCCTGATGAACAAGCCAGACAGGTAAAGGAAAATCAGAGGCTCTTGGGGGACATCTGCGGGAGAAAATCAGCCGTCATCTCCTACCCTCTGGGAGATTATAACGATGCAGTGCTCAGACTTTGCCAGCAGGCGGGTTTCACTCAAGGGTTTGCAGTGAATTCGAACCGCCTCAATGGCCTGCACATGGAAATTCCCCGGGTGGGCGTTTCCAAGCCCTCAGTAAAGATTCTTGCCTTCAAGATTTTGTGGGGGAACTACTTAAGGGCCTTGTCCCTGAAGGTAGGCTGATCATGCGCTTGGTCTTATACACCTCCAAAAGTATTCTCACATCCGAATTATTTCTATATATCTATGCCCATGTGGCTTCACAATTCCAAGATGTCAAGTTGGTGGCCGTTGTCTCGTCGGAAAGCCTTCCCCAAAAACTCCGGCGCTTTATTAGAAAAATTAGACGGTTGGGCGTATGGTCCGGTCTGGAAATCCTCACTTCCTTGCCTTTAAAGAGATCGTTGGCGGGGCGAGACCAAGAGAAAATAAAACTCATGCTGTCACGATTGCCCCGCCCCCGCCTGGCACCGGACTTGAGGTCAATAATCTTTGTGCCCACGGTCAACGGCCCGGAAGCAGTGCAGGCCATAGGACGATTGTCCCCTGACATCATTATTCAGGCCGGTGCCGGTATCCTGCAATCCCAAATTTTCACGCTGGCGGATATCGGCACCCTGAATATTCACCATGGCATTGCGCCCCTCATCAAGGGCATGGATTCCATATACTGGGGCCTTTGGGAGAGGCAATCTCAGTGGTTAGGTTCAACCCTTCATTGGATCGATGCGGGCATAGATACCGGCGGGGTGCTGGCCTATCATTTTGTTGCTCCCCGCACTCCCAAGGAAGGTTTCCCTGAGCTCTTCGTCCGGGCCACAGAAGGCGGGGTGGCTAATTTAGTCCAGGCCCTCCGGCGTCTGGAACAGGGAGAACGCTGGGTCTTGCCGCCCATGCCTGATCCCAGCGTGTATCGGTCCACTTTCTCAGGCTGGAAACTTTTGAGGTTGTGGTTACGTTAGGGCGTCGCCAGGCCCAATTACTCAATGGTCTGAGCAAAGGGAACTTCATTGGATATTATCTTTGTGAACCCTTTTCACATCATCATTTATTTATGATGTGGTAGCCAGTCCCTCAAACTTGGAAATGATATGTATAAAGAATATCATCATCCGGACAGTCCCATGAACTGCGGTTTAGATGCAAAAAGGTGGGATTTGCGCTGGAGCAGGATGATGAGAGGGGCGCGACCTCAGGAGAATGCCGCAAGGGATATACCATGACTCCTGCCAGCATATTACTCCCGTATCTGCTGCTGGTCACGTTTATGTCTGGCAGCATCACCGAGTTCAATGCGGAGAAGATTCAAGCCATTAATGCCTCTCCCTATCAGGGAGTAGCCGTTCCGATGATCGACGCCTATGATGCCGGAAGTATCGCGGTGCATGATTTCCCTGCAGCCATCAAACGCATTAAGGAACATTCCAGGAAACACGTGTGGCCGTGGGTATTCATCAATCGCATGGTCGGATTTGAGGACCGCCAGCGGTCCCATTCGCCCTCTGCCGACAAGCCATATTTCCGAAGCATCCAAGGAATGGCCCTTGACGAAGGCAGTCAACCTTTAAGAGATTTTTACCAGATCTGGAGGCTGGCCCTGTCTTCAGCAAAGGAGATGGGGACCCCCGGGATCGTCGTTGATCTTGAGCCGTATAACCATTACCTGGCCAACCGGATGGCTTATGTTATGAGCAAAACGAATATGAAAAAACCGGAACTCATCGCACGGTTCAAGCAAATTGGGGCCCATTTATGTGATGCGGCAGATGAGATTTACCCGGGGGCAGTCATATGGTTTTTATACACGGGTGTAGTTAGCCAGGCACGGGGGGAAAGCTTCTTCGAACGGGAGTACCGGCCGGATACGTATATCGTATTTGGTATGCTTGAGCACGCGGTCAAGAAAAACTCACGACTGGTCTTGGTAAGCGGTGGAGAAGTGTCCTTGGGCTATTGTAATAAAGACCTGCAAGATATTAAGACCAGAATCACCCGGCGAAATCAGAAGTTTGAATCGCTCCTGACTCAATACCCCCAACTTAAGCTTGGCGGTACCATTGCGCCTTGGCACGACCGGAGTATCCGGAAAGGCTGGATGCTTAAAAAAGAATATGCCGCCTGCGCCAATTCGACCCTCGATACGGCTGAGTCTTTCCGGCCCCTGCTTAAAGAATTGCTCGCCGCCTATTCCTATGTGTGGGTTTATGCAGCCGGTGCCGCTCGCTACAATCCCTATGATAAACCCACGGCCGAGGTCTATAATAAGGCGTTCGCAGGCTTGCCATGAAGTTCCTTTGGGGTTCATGGGCGTGATGGAGATGGGCAGGTAATATCAAGTTCACCAAGAGGTTTACCTTTGGACTTCATCAAAGAATATCCTTTTATTATCGCCGAAGTTGCGCAGGCGCACGACGGCTCCCTGGGCAATGCTCATGCCTTTATCGATGCCATTGCGTCAACGGGTGCGCACGCCATAAAGTTCCAAACCCATATCGCCGCGGCGGAGAGCACCTTGGACGAGCCCTGGCGGGTCCGTTTCAGTCCCCAGGATGATACCCGATATGATTATTGGCAGCGGATGGGGTTTACCGCCGCTCAGTGGGCCGCATTGGCCGATCATGCCCGCGGCGCCGGCTTGATATTCTCCAGTTCGCCCTTTTCCACCGAAGCGGTTGAATTGTTGCAAAAATTGGCGGTGCCTTTCTGGAAGGTGCCGTCCGGCGAGGTGAGCAACCGCGAAATCCTGGAGGCGATGTGGCGGACCCAAAAGCCGCTGATTTTTTCTTCCGGAATGAGCGGCTACGATGAACTGGACTGGGCCGTGGCCCAGACCCGGCTCAGGAATATTCCCCTGGCGCTGCTGCAATGCACCACCGCCTACCCCTGTCCTCCCCAAAAATGGGGGCTCAACCAGATCGCGGCACTAAGGGAACGCTACCACTGTCCGGTGGGGTTCTCGGATCATTCCGGGGGCATCTACGCCCCTTTGGCGGCAACTGCCCTGGGGGCGGACATCCTCGAAGTGCATGTTACCCTGAGCCGCCAGATGTTCGGTCCTGACGTGATCGCCTCGGTGACCATCGAGGAGCTGGCGCGCCTGGTGGAGGGGGCGAAAGCAATCCGCCAAGCCTTGGATCACCCGGTTGACAAGATGCAGATTGCCGCCGAACTCAGCGGCATGAAACAGATTTTTGGCCGCAGTTGGGCCCTGCGTGCTGACTTGCCCGCCGGCAGCATATTGGAAGCGCAGCACCTGACCCTCAAAAAACCGGGAACCGGCATACCTGCCGGCGACCAGGAGAAAATTCTCGGTCGCAAACTCAGGCATGACAAATCGAGACAGTATCTGCTCACCTGGGATGATCTGGAATAATAAATTGCTGAATTTTCGTGAGGTTCTCCCGGTCCTTGAGATAAGATGCGGTTTTTATGTTTCTTTTCCCTGAGAAGCTAACGAAGTAAAAACATTTTAAGGAGACTACGTGGAGTCTATCGTCTATCTTGGTCCGGAAAGCAGCGGCTCGATTGTCAAGAATATCCTGGGAGCCCACTATCGCGTGGTGCTTTGCCAGCCCGTTCCGGAGCAGTTTTGGCCCCATTTCAGGGAGTGTACGGCATTTCTCGATGCCTCGATGAAAATACCCATAACGGCCGAGGAGATCGGGCGAGCCGATAGGTTGCGCCTCATAGCCACGGCCACGACCGGGGCAAGCCATATCGATTCGGAAGCTCTCCAGAAGCGCAAGATTCCTTTGTTGACCCTCAAAGGGGAAACGGAACTGCTGCGCAATCTGACTCCCGCGGCAGAACTCTCCTGGCTTTTGCTCATGGCCTGCGCCCGCCACCTGCGGGCGGCCATCCGCCATGTGGAACAAGGGGAATGGGAAAGGACCCTCTTCCCCGGAACGATGCTCAAGGGCAGAGTCCTGGGTGTTGTAGGCTGCGGACGCCTCGGATCGTGGATGGCGAAATATGCCCAGGCCTTCGGCATGGAGATTCAGGCCACCGACCCCTTCGTGACCGAATTCCCCCCGGGGGTTCGCCGGGTGGAATTGGAGGAACTTTTAAGCACCTCCGATTTCATTTCGGTCCACCTGCATCTGAGCCCGGAAACCCAGAACCTCCTGAGTGCAGAAAAGATCCGGCAGATCAAGACCGGGGCCGTTCTTATCAATACCAGCCGGGCCGAGCTTCTGGATGAGGAGGCGGTGGTGCAGGCTCTGGAGGCCGGCCGCCTGGCCGCGGTGGGGGTGGATGTCTTGCTGGACGAACCCAATATCGTCAACGATCCCCTCTGGCAATATGCCCAACACCATGAGAATGTCATCATAACCCCGCATATCGGCGGCTTTTCACCCCAAGCCGTTGACTTGGTGGTGGAATTTACCGCCCGGCGCATTCTCAGCTTCTTGGGTAACCAGCCATGACCTCCGGTCACATTGCGCAACTCGCCGGGCAGCTCAAAGCCCACGGCGTGGCATACGCTTTCGGAGTGGTGGGCAGCGGGCCCAGTTTGAGACTGGTCTTGGCCTTGGAGCAGGCGGGGGTTCCCTATTATCCGGTGGCCCACGAAGCCGCGGCAGCTCTGATGGCCGGGGCCTGTTGCCGTTTTGGCACTACCCGGGGGGTGGCGATCACTATTAAAGGCCCGGGGTTTATCAATCTGCTGCCCGGAGTGCTGTCGAACCTTTACGAGAATCGCCCGGCTCTGACCATCAGCGAAGCTTACCCTCCGGACACACCCCGGAGCCGGACCCACAAAAGGGCAGAGCACCAATTGCTATCCGCTTCGCTGGCCAAAGGCTTTGCTTTTGCCGACGGGGAAGCGGGGACAGTTACCGCGCTCCTGGCGGTGGGCGAATGTGAAGTCGCCGGCCCCGTGCATCTTGAGCTGGCGGCAAATCCGGTTGCCGGTGTCAGCGTGGTCAATACGCCTTGCCCGCCGGTTCAAGCCGTGGATGATGCGGCGCTGGAAAATGTGATTCGAAGCATCCGGTCGTCGAAACGGCCGGCCTTGGTTCTGGGTTGCTCGGCCTGGCGGCGGCTGCCCGGGATTAAGTGGGATAAGGCAGGGGTTCCGGTGTGTACAACCGCGCCCGGCAAAGGGGCCGTGGATGAAACCAGTCCATTTGCCGGGGGAATCGTCACGGGGGAGGTGAAAGAGCTGAGTCCGGAGAAGGCGGTTTTGGATCAAGCCGATCTGATCATCGGCATCGGTTTGAGAAACACCGAGGTAATTCTGGCCAAACCCTATGCGGCCCCTCTCATTCTCCTGGACTTTTTAGATGGCAATCTGCATCAGGGCTTTGAACCGGTCTTGCGCCTGATTGCCAGCGACCTTAACGGCGCCGCCGAACGCATCCTGGAAGAACTGGCCCGGAGAAGTTGGGGGGGCGTTGAGATCGCGCAGCGTACCCAAAGGCTTTCCGAGGCGCTGCTTTCCGAAAAATGGATGCCTGCACCGGTTTTTCGGCGCCTGCAGGCGGCCTTGGGACCCGAAGCGGTCTTGTGCCTGGATACGGGGCTTTTTTGCACCGTGGGCGAAACTGTGTGGCAGAGTACGTCGGCGGAAACATTTTGCGGTTCCAGCGTCGGCCGGTTTATGGGAACGGCGCTTCCCACGTCCATCGGGGTGGCTATTTCCGCCCCATCACGTCCGGTCGTTTGCGTCTGCGGTGATGGCGGCATCAGACCCTATCTGCCGGAGGTAAAACTGGCAGTGGAGCACCAACTGCCGCTGCTCCTGGTGCTCATGACGGACGGGCGTTATGGTACGATAGCCGCGGGGGCCCCGCCGGAGGCCAAGGACCACCCGGGCCTCACGATCCACGATCCCCACTGGTGGCGGGTTTTGGATGCAATGGGCTGTCCCGCCCGAGCGGTTTCAAGCCTGACCGAGCTCGATAGGGCCTTAAGTGAGTGGAACTTCAGTGCAGGACCCCTTTTCCTGGAGACTGGCTTTGATCCGTATCTCTACCGAGCCATGACCGAAAAATTGAGGTGAATTCAATGCAGGCGAAACATATCCTCGTCCTGGGTTCCGGTTCTGTGGGCAGGCGGCATTTGAGTAATCTAGCCAACCTGGGCTGCAGGACCTCGGCCATGGACCCCCGCGCAGATCGTCTGGCCGAGGCCGCGGGCGCGGTAAAGCTGGAAGGACGGTATCTCACCGTGGAAGAGGCCTTGAAGCATGCCGGTGGCTTCGATGGCGCAGTGGTGGCCTCCCCGCCTAACGTCCATTGTGAACAGTGCCTGGCCCTGGCAAAGGCCGGCCTGCCGATTTTGCTGGAAAAGCCGGTCTCCCGGCATCTGAAGTCCGCCCTGGACTTAGAGGACAAGCTGGCCCGGATTCCCGGCGTCAAACTGCTTTTGGGCTATACCTACCGCTGGTGGCCGCCGTTGACTGACTTCATGCATATGCTCCGGTCAGGCCGCATCGGTAAGCCGCTGCACGCCAAATTCGTCATGAGCGCCCACTTGGCCGACTGGCACCCTTGGGAGCGTTATCAGGATTTTTTTATGGCCAGCAAGGAACTGGGCGGTGGGGCGCTGTTGGACGAGAGCCATTTTCTTGACCTCATGCTCTGGTTTTTCGGGATGCCCGACCGGATTTCGGCCAGAGTCGAGAAACTCAGCAATCTGGAGATCGAAACCGATGACAATGTCGACATGGTGGCAGTCTACCAGACCGGGTTACGAGCCGTTATGCATCTGGACCTCTTCGGCCGGCCGCATGAAAAGTACATCAGTGTAACCGGCGAACAGGGGACCCTCCTCTGGAGCTTCGAGCCCAATCGGATCAGCTTCAGTGGGGAAATGGAACAGAAGTGGGACACCACTCCCTACGATTACCAGCGCAACGACATGTTTATCCGGGTGGCCGAAGAATTTCTGCAGATGCTGGACGGGACCAAGGCAGCAACCTGCACCCTCAGGGATGGCATTGATGTGCTCAAAGTAGTTGAGGCTTGCAGAGTCAGTTCTGAAACGGAATCCACGGTGAGCCTCAAAGGGATAACAGCCTGATGCTGAAAGATCATACTATCCTGGCCGTGGTGCCGGCAAGAAGCGGTAGCAAGGGCATACCCCATAAAAACCTGCGGCCGTTGCTGGGGATTTCCCTGATTGGCTGGGCGGGCCTGTGTCTTGCCGGGATAGATTGGTTGGATGGCAAGATTATTTCCACCGACTCGCCGGTTCTGGCCGATGACGGGAAGCGCTACGGCCTCGAAGCCCCCTTTTTGCGCCCCGCGGATCTCGCCAGTGATACGTCAGGTGCAGTGGAAACGGTTATCCATGCCATGACCGAGGCTGAAAAATATTACCAGACCAGTTTTGAGGTTATTCTCATCATCGAGCCCACTAGTCCTCTGAGGACTCCCGACGACCTCAAAGGAGCAACGTTGGCCCTCCTCGATTCCGACGCTGATTCGGTAGTCGCCGTCAGTCCCCTTGATCCCAAGTGGCATCCCCACAAGGTCTTGACAGTCTCTGGGGGGAGGCTCGGATACTACTCCACCGCCGGCAGCTCAATTGTCAGCAGGCAGGAACTCAGCCAACTTTATTGGCGGAATGGCGTCTGCTATGCCTTGAGGCGCCGCTGCCTGTTGGAGAAGCATGCCATTATTACCGGGAACACCAAAGGCTTTGTTATAGATCGTGAGGTCATCAATATTGATCGGGAAATCGAACTGGAATGGGCGGAGGCCTTAATGCGAGCCCGCGGATTTGGAGAGAGATGAATTTGACCCAGCGGAAACTGAAAATTGCCTTGGTTTTAGTTGATCGGGCTAATTACGGTCGCCTTAAACCCGTCATGGAGTTTATGCGTGAGCGGCCCGAAATCGACTTGCGAGTCGTGTGTGCCGGAACCATGCTGCTTGACCGGTTTGGACTGACCCGCAATATTGTCGAACGTGATGGCTTCGAAATTAGTGGGGAAGTCTATCTGGAAGTGGAGGGCTCGCTGCCAAATACGATGACCAAGTCCATCGGGTTGGCGATCATCGAGTTCTCCGGTGTCTTTCGAAGCTTGAATCCGGATTTTGTGCTGGTGATCGGCGATCGTTATGAAGCGCTGGGGGCTGCCATCGCGGCCGTTTACCAGAATTATTGCCTCATCCACGTTCAGGGTGGGGAAGTGAGTGGTTCTATCGATGAACTGACCCGGCATGCCATCACCAAGCTGGCTCACTATCATTTTCCGTCCACCAAGCGCTCCGGCGACTATATTGTCGCCATGGGGGAATCACCTGAGACCGTCTTTCCTCTCGGCTGTCCGAGTGCTGATGTTGTCGTCCGCGCCAACGGCAAACTCCCTCTGGATACCTTGCACCGGCTGGGTGTGGGGCCCAGCCTCAACTTCGACCGGCCCTACCTGCTGGTTCTTTTTCACCCCGTCACCACGGAATTTGCCGGGGCGGAAAAGCAGATGGAAGCCGTGCTGAGCGCAATCCGGAGGACCGGCGAGCAGATTGTGCTCCTGTGGCCGAATATTGATGCTGGGGCTGACGGAGTTTCCCAGGCCATCAGACGTTTTAGAGAATTTCATCACGAAATTCCCCTGCACGCCTACAAGAACTTTCAACCCGAAGAATACGTGCCGATCATGGGAAATGCAGCTTGCCTGGTGGGCAACTCCTCCAGCTTCATCCGGGATGCCTCGTTCCTGGGTGTTCCGGTGGTCTTGGTGGGCTCCAGACAAGACGGGCGGGAATGGTGCGAAGCCGTCAAAAGGGTTCAACCGTTCGAGGAAGAGATTTTTACGGCCATAAAGGAACAACTAAAGAATGGCCGCTACCCGGCTAGCACTCTCTACGGCGAGGCCGGTGCCTCTCAAAAATTGGTAGAGAAAATCCTAACCCTGTTACCCTACACTCAAAAACGATTACACTATGCAAAGGTGGGTTCATGCAAAACTGCAGAATCTGTGGTAGCACCAAGCTCAGAGCCTACTATACGGGTCCCATCAGATTGGGAAAATTCGGTGGTGAAATAATTGAAACGGCAGAGTTACATCAATGCGACCGATGTAAAGCAGTTGCACTGCCGGAATCCTTGGTTCTCCCGGTTGACTTCTATGAGAGTGAGGCCTATCGCCTAAGCTTGGGCGAAAATGCTGATATTGAGAGCTTCTATCGGCTCCACGACCCCGAGCAATCTGAGCGGCTGGCATTCACGGGGACGGCGATTTTTCGCAATAAACTGACTTGTGATGTCGGCTGCGGCGGAGGCTCCTTTTTAAGTCTCATTAAAGGGTTATCCCAGTCGATCATTGCCGTCGAACCTTGCCGGCTCTTCCATCCGGCCTTGAAACAAAACGGATTTCACGTATACCCATACGTTCATGAGGCCGTCCGGGATCACCGGGGCCGCGTGGAGGTGGCCGTCAGTTTCGCCACGTTGGAGCACGTCAACGATCCCTTAACATTCCTTCAAGATATCCGTGATCTGCTGCGGCCGGGCGGAAGGCTCATTTTGAGCACCCCCAACCTGGAGGACATCCTCCTGGAAGCCCTTCCGGATGTCTATCCCGGCTTCTTTTTCCGCGCCCAGCACCTCTGGTATTTTTCCCGGACTTCCCTGCATAATCTTCTCGAATTGGCCGGATACACTCGGATCAAGGTGATTGGACACCAAAGGTTTGGAATAGGGAATTTCCTGTCTTGGCTGCTCCATAAGAGTCCCAAAGGCAACGTTGAATACGACTATGTCACGCCTGCCTTGAACCAAGTCTGGAAAACCGAACTGGAACGTACTTTTCGTTGCGACTTCTTGTATGCCACGTGTTCGTGTCCTGAATGATGAACCAGTTCCTGTCGAGACCTGCGAGGATTGAGCATAGATGAGTAAGCAAAAACGCTCTGAATCCAACCTCTTCAGGGACATCTTTTCTTACGGCATCACGGGGATGTTGCGGTATTTTGTTCCGTTCCTCTTATTGCCCTTTTACACCCACTTTCTAGATCAAAATGAATTTGCTTCCCTCGACTTGATTATCTCAGCCACTGTTATTGTGTCAATTTGTGTGCTTGAGTTCAACAATGGTTATGCCCGTTATTATTATCAACACGGTACCGAAGGGGACCAGGGCGACTTCTATCAAACCATGTTCTATGCCTTCCTTGTGGGAGGAGGCATTCTTACTGTGCTTTTTATCCCCCTCGGGTATTACCTCGGCCCCATACTTTGTCCCGGTATGCCCCAGGCCGGCCTTATCGTCGTTATCATGGTGGCCGCCCTTTTCCCCCAGATCATTATGGAATATAGCCTGGTTAACGCCAGGCTTCTGCATCGGAAGATCTTTTTCGGCATTCTGGTCCTGGCAGACTCTGTGATAAAGGGTCTGCTGGCCATTTTTTTCATCGCGGTCCTGGGAATGGGTGTGATGGGGTATGGCCTCAGTGTACTGATAAGCTATACCGGGATGGCGATCGGTGGAACCTTATATTGCCGAAAAATTTTCCCCGGCAAGGTCCGTCCCGAGCTGCTGAAGAAAGTCGCCCGGTATGTTTTGCCCCTGCTGCCGGGAAACATTTTCGGCTACCTCAACGAGTACGGCGGCCGTTTTATCATGCTGGCGTATCTTGATCTCCATCAGATTGCCATCTACGCTCTGGCGATCAGACTGGCCCGGGTAGCGAAAATGTGCCTCGGCGCCTTCAACCAGGCCTGGCAACCGGTCTCCATGGAACACATCAGTACGGGAAAAACCGATGCTATTTTCGCCCGAATTCTCGACCGGTATGCGCTGATTTCCCTCATCATGGTACTGGTGGGCGGGCTGGCATCGGGTCCCCTGGTGGCCCTGATCGCCCCGCCCGGTTATGCCGATGCGGCCCGGCTTCTGCCTATCCTCATCGGAGCAACGCTGCTGAGTGGAAGTTCTTATGTTCTGGAAATCGGCAATCTGGCGGCAGTCAAAACCCATTGGACTTCCATGGCCAGAGGGCTCTCCATGATAACCAACTTTGGCATCGCCTTCTTGCTGGTCGGCAAGTTTGGCGCTCTGGCAATTGCCATGGGTATGCTCGGCGCCGCCATCACCCGGGCCGTGGTCTCATACTTTACGGCCCAATCATCGCATCGCATTGCCTACCGTCCGATCTCGGTAGCAATGCTCATCGTGGGCATACCCGCAGTAACTTGGCTGATGGTTTCCTGGCGCCAAGTGGCGGCGATGGATTTCAGCTTTCTAAAATAAAGGAGCCGTTATAGCCTTTGCCAAAATTTTTCTCCTCCTATGCCCTCTCCCCCCAACCGGGGAAGAGAGTCAGGGTGAGGGGGGGATAAGAAATAATGAGTGGCAACGAGTATAAGTAAGCTCAATGAGGGAAACGCGATCATGAACCTGCTTCTGCTGCACCCCACACCTGGGCTGAAACGGCAGCGGCCTTATTATCGTGCTGCCTTGAAGATCCAGGAGAGAACCGGTCATAAGGTCATCATGGCTTACAACGGGCCGGTTATTCCAGACCTTGGCAGTGATATTCCGGTGTATAATTTTAATGCATGGGTAAAGCCCAACCGGGAGCGTATTGCCGCAACGGATATCCTGGAATTGGAAAAAAAATATCCCGCTTCCAATCTATGGCTCGCCGTGGTGGCGGAACGGCGCGTCACCAACTATAGTCTTCTGCACGGCAGCTATCCGACGTTAAGATATGATTACGAGGAACTGATCTTCCTGCTTAAAGCCCTGGTTCTCTTTTATGAGGAGATTATCCGGAAGCACGACATCAAGGTTATATTTGCCCATCACCCTGACAACATCCATTCGAGTCTGCTCTTTGAGATGGCCCTGTCAAACCAGACCCTTCCTCTTCTCATGTTTCCAGACTACTATTGGGACAACCATTGTTACTTTCTTTTTGATGATAAATACTTTACTTCCTCGACTTTAACCAAATGTTATCAAGATAATCTGGCTGATTACGACCAGAGAGTGAAACCTTTGGAAGCCGAGATCCGGGAATACATCGCCCGCCGGGTGGAGGAAGACCCTTCGGAAAAACGCCGAGACATTCTCCCGCGCCTGGGTTTGATGAACAACGCGGTGAACGCCTTCAAGACTATTAGGCGTCAAGATCTCAAATTCTATGTGCGTAAACCCGAGGTGGTAGAAGGCTTTGGGCAAGTATGCCTGCCTACGAGCATCTGGAGCTTTTTACGCCGCAGTGTTAATCTAATCCGCAACCGTATGAGCAGGATTTATGCGACCCAGCTCCCAACCGGACCCTTCGTCTACTTCCCGCTGCAACGGGTGCCGGAAGCAGCGATGCTCTCCAGGGCCACTGCTTACCTTAACCAGCAGGGGGTGGCCCAGGCGCTATCCGCAGCCTTACCCGCCGGCTTCAAACTGGTCATTAAAGACCATCCGCGCAGCGTCGGGGTTCACCCGCCGGAGTATTATGCCAAACTTTTAGAACTTCCGAACGTTATTGTCATGCAGGCCACGTATCCCAATGCCCGCATTTTTGCCAAAACCGCGTTGGTGGTCACCATCGCCGGCACGTTAGGATTCCAGCGGCTCCTGCAGGGGAAACCGGTGGTGATGTTCGGACGTAAATTCTACGAGTGCATGGAAGGTGTTATCCGAGTCGCGGACATGAATGACCTGCCTTATGTTATGAAGCGGATCCTGGTCCAGGGCGAAGTCCCTGAGCGTGAGGCGATGAGAAAATCGGTCTATTGCTTCATTGGGGCTCTCTTGATGAACCGGTACCTTTCAAACCAGGATCTCTTCAAGCTTCGTATGGACTCCGACGCCTTAGGTTCCCTGATGTCGGAAATGATCGAACGGGAAGTCCCAGGACTCCTTGAAGCCATCAACCGCTGAGGTTGAAGAATATTGGGGAACTTGGGGAAAGGAAACTTCCATGAATTTCACTGAAGCAAGATATCTAATGAGGTCAGATTTGCACCGTTATGCCAGAAAATCTGATATATTTACTCTTGTCAAGGTATTTCTGACTACTCCAGGATACAGGTACTCATTTTTCATGCGATTATGCCATTATCTTAAGTCTAAGACTATAACAAGATACTCGATATTTCCTTTTATCTGGCTTATGTATAGGCATTATATGATAAAATATGGCATCATTATTCCCTATGAGACTAAAATTGATAGTGGTTTTTATATTGGTTATTGGGGAGGCATTGTAGTAACGCATTTAGCTAAAATTGGAAAAAATTGTAACATTTCGCCGAATGTTAATATTGGCAGAGCCAATAGAGGCAAAAGAAAGGGATACCCAACTATTGGCGATAACGTTTATCTGGCCCCAGGAGCCAAGATAGTGGGAAATGTTAAAATCGGTAATAATGTAGCCATTGGGGCCAATTGCGTTGTAGTTGATGATGTTCCCGATAATGCCGTGGTCGTAGGCGTCCCGGGAAAAGTCATTTCTTACAAGGGTTCCGAAGGTTACATCAACAATACCAATTATTAATTGACCTCGACAATGGGTCAGCATCAACCGCGGAGGGAAATTATCATGGTTTCGTTAAAAGAATTTGGCTATGAGAATAGATTGGGGCATTTTACCATGGCGAATAGGCCCCAAAACCATTTTGGAACTCCAGTGGGCAAGGCAGCCGCATAATATCAGATTGAAAATCTGAATAAAATATCTAAGTAATATAACTGTAATCTCTTAAACAACTTTGAGGGTATAATGCGCCTGGCAGTGATCCATGATCAACCATTTTGGTTCGATGGGACTCAGTATTCTACTAATGCTCCTTTTATCGAATTCGTATTGAGCTTTACTGAATGTGTCGATGAACTTCAACTTTATGTTCCGGTTTCCGTTACTAATCTGGAGCGAGGGAATTACAATGTAAACATAAACTCAAAAGTAAGAATAATTGCGTTACCTTTTTTTGCTAATGCTACAGAATTGTACTTACACGCCTATAGATTAGTTCCTAAAATTATACATCTTTATTGGCAAGGTTTAAAGTCATGGGATGTTGCATGGATTGTGGGGAATCATTTGCCCCATATTTTATTTCATTTTCTGGCTAAATTTAGAAATAAAAAGACCTTCTTTTATATCAGAAGTAATATACATAATGAAATTAAGGCTCACAATTACCACGGGGCAAGACTCTTGGCAGCAGTGTCGGTGACCAAGGCTTGTGATTGGCTTATGCGCCTGGCAATTTCTCATGGTACACCAGGCTTTATGGTTGGTGATGAATTATTCGAGATTTATCAGAGGGGGAGAGGAAAGATTTTTCCAGCATATCCTTCCCTTATTGCCCGCAATAACATACTGCCTGAAAAGATTATCAGAAATAAACTCAATGGCGAGTTGAGACTACTTGCTGTTGGGAGGCTGACGCCTGAAAAGGGTCTAGATCTATTGCTTCAAACGGTGCAAATATTATCTGAACATTATAGCGAAGCGGTTAAATGTAGGATTGTTGGTGCGGGTAAATCACAAGTCCCTTTGCGTTTACTTACTGCACAATTAGGCATAGAATCACAAGTGGAATTCCTTGGCTTTGTTCCTCCAGGAAATTCTCTCTTTGCACATTATGATTGGACTGACCTGTATGTGCTGACGTCTTATACTGAAGGACTACCACAAACGATCTATGAGGCTATGGCTAGAGGAGTGCCAATAGTCTCTACTGCCGTGGGTGGCATTCCGCAAATGCTACGACATTCAGAATGTGGGGTTATAGTGGAGAAAAGAGACGCAGCTGCCTTGGCAGCATGTATTCTGACATTGGCCCACGAAAACCAAAGAAGAAGAATGTTATCTGTGAACGGGCTAAGAAACGCTTTTAATTATACTATCGAGGAGCAAAGGGATAGAATGTTTGGGGTTATTAAAAAAGAAATAGTTGGTTAGTACGGACAAGTTTAAATCTATTTATATCAATTTTTATTAAAAAACACTTAGAAGTAAAACGTTTATAAAATACAGAAAAAATCAAGGCAATATTGATGGAATATGTATTTTGGATTTGTCTTATTGCACTTTACTATATTTATGATGGATATTTTCGTATCCTTAAAATTCTGCATTTCTTCATGCCGCAATACTCCGAGCTTTACAAAAAAGGATACCCACTCCCTCAAGTGACGGTACTAGTTACCGTATTCAATGAGATAGATATTATCCAAAATAGGATTGAAAATATTCAGAAATGCGACTATCCGATACATTTAGTCGAAATTCTCGTTGCTTCCGATGGGTCGACTGACGGCACTGATGACATTGTGGCTGCAATGCCTGGAACCAACATTAAGCTTTTCAGACCAAACCGCCGGATCGGCAAAACGGATACCCAGAATCAGGCGATTGCGGTTGCCACGGGAGAGATCATAATCTTTACCGATGCCGACACCAGCTTTGATAAACATTTCTTGCATAATATGGTGAAGTACTTCTCTGACCCTAACGTGGGTGGTGTGGATGGACACCTGCTTTTCATTACGGAGAAGGCCAGCGGCGTCTCCCAAGCTCAGGGTTACTACTGGAATTCCGAACTGAACTTGCGCCAACTGGAGAGCCGTTTGGGATTTCTGGCGGTGGCCTCCGGAGCCTGTATGGCTATTCGACGCCAGCTTTTCAAGAATATGGAGGCGGCATACGGGGAAGACTGCATTGTCCCCTTAGATATTGTGAGTCAAGGCTATAGGATGGTTCACGCTTCGGACGCCATTGCCTATGACCGGATGGAATACAATCCCCGTAAAGAATTCAAAGCGCGTGTCAGGATGACTCTTCGCAATGTTCAGGGGACTTTAAGTCGTAAGTCACTACTAAATCCGTTGCGCAATCCCGGATATGCTTTTAGTCTATGGTCGCATAAACTGCTCAGGTGGCTTTCACCATTATTCTTGATTGTGGCTACTGTCATCTGTTTCATGGAATCCAATCAAAGATGGACTTTTTCAATTATCTCTACCCTCTTTGCAGTCGCATATGGAATGGGCGTCTTAGGGTGGTTAGCTGAAAGGTTCCACTGGAGGATTCCCATGGTGAGAATAGTCTTCAGCTTTTTCCTGGTAAATTGTGGTTTTCTGGTCGGACTACTTAAAGCAGCCCTTGGACATGGAATTACCGCTTACCGGCATGAAAGCTAAATATTTATCTAATCAATGAAATTGATTTCCACTGAGTATGCCGCAATTGAATTAAATCAAGGTAGCGTATGTAATTGGTAACCGATAAATGACTCCTCGCGACAACCTGCATGAGGCAGAAGAAAAGCGAATCAGACAAGTCTATGCCGGTCGTGATGCCTCTGGCAAGCCGGACTTGTATGCCTGGTATAAATTGGATGCATTGTTCAACCAATGCAGATTTCGCACTGTTGCAGTATCTCTGATGTCTTCACAGGGAATTCGGGATCTTTCCCAACTTGAGGTGCTTGACATCGGCTGCGGAACGGGAATGTGGCTGCGAACTCTTTTAGAGTGGGGAGCCGACGACCGGCGTTTGCATGGCATTGATCTTCTTGAAGATCGGATTCATCGGGCAAAAGTCCTATGCCCAGGCGTCGATTTCCATATTGCCAGCGGCTATCATATCCCGTTCCTCAGTCACTCAATGGATCTGATTTCAGCCCATACCGTGTTTTCTTCAATCATCAGGCCGGATTTGAGGGGCACACTCGCCGCGGAAATACTTCGGGTTCTGAAACCAGACGGCATGATCCTTATTTATGATTACAGGATCAGCGACCCGCGGAACGCCGATACCGTAGGTATCCGGAGGGCAGAGGTCCGACGGCTTTTTCCGAATACGTCAATTCAATTTCGCTCCCTTACTCTCGCACCGCCTATCTCAAGAATTGTTGCTCCTGTCTTCCCGCTGTTGGCACATATACTGGAATCGTGGTTCCCGTTCCTGCGCACACATGCATTCCATTTGATTAGACAACGGAGTCTGGAAAATTAAGATTAGGCATTTGCCCGAAGGTGTAGGGGCGGTTCGCCAACCGCCCCTACAGGTCTCATTATAACCTTTATGACAGCAACTGATTAGTTAGGTGCCAGCATCACTAAATTGTATCCCAGCCCACTGGAATCAATGTGTTTTTTATTTATGAATCCTTAAAAGTTGATAATTAGTCGGGTCTGCCGGATCATCAACCAACGTGACTTGTTTTAATACAGGAGTGTTTGTTCCAATTTTAACAAGCACGCCTAATACTGTTTCATTTGACCCAAGAGTAGACCCATATAGCTTAAATAACTCCGAGGTACCATTGTTTCTAAACGAGAAACCTACTGCAGCTGTCGGGGCGGTGAAATAGTAATAAGGAGCACCAGAACTAAATCTGTAGCAGTATTGTCCACCGGCGACCCGAAGTTTGTCGTAAGCCGAGAGGTCGTCCGAGGCGATGCCACTAGGGCCAATATCAACCTGCTCAGCCATGGTACGCCCCAGTTTGCGCTCATATTGCCCTGATCTGATATTTACTGAGCGGGTGGAAGCAAAAGTATAGGATAAGGACACCGGAGCAGTAAAGAGTTGCGGAGCGAAGATTGAAATGTCTACATCCTGCACTTCCGTTCCGTTTGCAATCCGCAAGTCTTGGGTAGAACGGAGAGGAGACCCGGAAGCAGCGTTCAATTCCAGCCAGCCGCCATTTATATAGAACCCTTGGGTTCTTACCAAGTCAATGCCCCAACCGGTACAATCTTCAACTTCAAGATGGTTAAAATTAATCCCCTGAGCAAAATCCACTACCAAGCCGTTAGTGCATGTTTGAATGGAAACGAGGTTGAAGCCATTGGAGTTGACCTTTGCTACGATTGGTCCATCAGACCTTAATTTCATCCCGTCGCCACAATTGTTAATCTGTAGAATTCCACAAGTGTTGTAATATACCCCCGAACTATCGTCGCTGTAGAGATACACCCCTTTAGCGGCACAATGGTGAACCCAAGCCGATTCAATCCAGGTCCACCAGACCGGCCCGGGGCCATATTGGATACCAATGGACGAAGCCACGTCATTACCGTCGATTTCCAGATGACCTAAGATTTTGCTCTTATGGCCCATTGACAGTAATATGCCACCATAATTCCCATCTATTTTAGCGCCACGGCTAATAAGAATAGTGCCGGTCGCCAAGGAAATTGTCCCAGTCGTGGCATAGGTCTTAGATAAAGCGACCGCCGCCCCTGTCGGGCAGGCCGTGATTGCGGCATTGATCTCGGCGTGATCAGCTGTACCATCTATCCCCCACCATTCAGGGTGGACCTCTTTAACCGCTCCCGCCCCAAATACCACCTTCCCCGTGCCAGTGCAGGAAAAAATCTGATGAGGTCCGGCCTCAAAGGCGTTGAGGGTCAAGGTCTTGGTGGTGGCTACAGCGAAAACGGCTCCCCGGACCGGCATCACAGTGATATTGCCCGGGACCGATAGATCGTTGTTGACGGTGTGAATCCCCGCCGGGACCCGAAGAATGGCATTGGTGATCCCGATAGTGGTGATCGCCTCCTGGAAGGTGGTGCCGCACTTGGGGTCTCCCACCCAGATTTCTTTCCCTAAACGAACATCCAGCCGGTTCATTCCCAAGTCATAATTGGCCTTTTCGCTAAGGCCCCGGGCGCCCTGGGCCGGCTTATAAATAAATTGGTTATCGGTCCAATCTCCGCCCAAGACATTTCCGGTTAAAGCCAAGAGGAACAACAGGTGGAAAAAAGCCCTCATCATTTTTTTCATTTTCTCTCCTTTTCTACCTCGTGTGGGGCCCGGACGATTTATATATACGCGGCGGTGGAGTCGCCCAATTCTTGTGGCCACAGCGGGGTCAGCAGCAGTAAGGGACTGGCTGGAGGCGCCTGGGTGCTATTACCTGCCGGAGCAAACCCGATTGGAATCGGGGTCCCAGAGGAACAGTGGGTTAAGCCCCAAGAAGACTTGATAGCCAGAACGCTTTAGCTGAATTCTTCGGCGCGTGGTAAATCCTCCTGAAGTCATTGCTGCTTACCATATTGATTTGCCACGGTCTCGTAAAGAACAGCTGAAACAACTGACTCATAACATAAATAAAGACTTGCCAAGATATGGTGGGTTTTTACACAAAAGAAATTTTAGAGCCAGATATCCCTCAAGATCAAGATCGATAAGATATCCCCTCCTGGCTGGTCCCGAGAGTCAACGGCCAGATTTAGGCCCTGGTAAGGACGCGTCTGGTGGAAGAAATGTGGTCAAAACCGATGGTTGGCAGGGATATAGTTTCCTGGATGCGTTACCTTACCGCCATGAGTGGCTCGTTCCCGGTTTGGGGAAAGAGACGCCCAAGGTCATGCCCTGGGTCCACACCTTGATCGCCAATATCAAGGCAATATTCGTGGTATCCACCATGGTGTCAGCCCAAAACACCTGCCTCGTTACCTGGCGGAATTCTGTTACCGCTTCAACCGGCGCTTCTGGGAACCGCAAATGTTTAACCCTATGCTTCATGCTTGCGTTTATACCTCGGCCATTACATTCTCGGAGCTAAGGCCATAGGCATAAAAATAATTGATATTAATCACCTGGTCAGCGTATAATTTAAAATTGATTTGACTATCTTCTCTATATGACTATAACGGATCACACCGCTGAAATAAGCCATAACACTTTCCTGGTCACCGGCAGCGCCGGGTTCATCGGGTTTCATGTGGCCCGGGCCTTGCTGGACCATGGGGCCCGGGTGGTGGGGCTGGACAACTTCAACGACTACTACTCCCCGGCCCTGAAGCATGACCGGGACCGGGAACTGCGCCGGCGCCCCAATTTTGTCTCCATTGCCGCCGACCTGACCGACCTGCCGGCCCTGGAAGCCCTGTTCGAGGCCCACCAGCCCCGGAAAATCTGCCATCTGGCGGCCCAAGCCGGGGTGCGCTACTCCCTGGTCAACCCCTTTGCCTACCAGAAGTCCAACCTGGAAGGGTTCCTGAATCTCCTGGAACTGGCCAAACGCTTCCCGCCGGAGCGCCTGGTCTACGCCTCCAGTTCCAGTGTCTATGCCGGTTTGACGGCCATGCCCTTCACCGAGACCCAGCGGGTTGACACGCCTATCAGCCTCTATGCCGCCACCAAAAAGGCCAACGAGCTCATGGCCCATGCCTACTCGCACCTGTTTGGCCTCCCCACCGTGGGACTGCGATTTTTTACGGTCTACGGCCCCTGGGGCCGCCCGGACATGGCCATGTGGCTGTTTACCGAGGCCATGCTGAAGGGCCAACCCATCAAGGTGTTTAATTATGGCCAGATGCAACGGGATTTCACCTATATTGACGACATCGTCCAGGGGGTGGTGGCGGCATTGATGGCCCCGAACCTGGAGGTTTATGAGATCATCAATCTGGGGAACCACCACGCCGAAGAACTCCAGCGGGTGATCGGCGTCCTGGAGAGCGAATTGAAGCTCAAGGCGGAGCAAAACCTCCTGCCCATCCAGCCCGGGGATGTTCCGGCCACCTATGCCGATATCACCCGGGCCAGGGAGAAACTGGGTTTCGAGCCCCTCACCCCCATTGCGGTGGGGATTCCCCGCTTCATCCAATGGTATCTTAATTATCACCGCCTGCCGCGCCGATAAAGGAAACACCAGCGCCCCGGTTCACAATCATGACCATAAGGTTTCGACCGGCAAAGAAATTAGGGGAGTAAGTGGGGCTGCCGTCCCTGGCCGCCATATCGGTTGGCGGGCGGGGACGCCCGCCCCACTGCACGGAGGCCCGCCCCTACGGTTAATTTTCAGAGCAAAGTGGAGCATACGATGGAATTACTGGAAAAAATCAAGGCAAAGCAGGCCGTAGTAGGGATCATCGGTTTGGGCTATGTGGGGCTCCCCCTGGTATTGCGCTTCTGCGAGGTGGGGTTCAAGGTCCTGGGCTTTGACACCGATGCGGCCAAGGTGGAACGTCTCAACCGGGGCGAGTCCTATATTAAGCACATCCCGTCCTCCCGGCTGGCCGCCTTGCTCACGCCCCGGAAGGGCGCCGGGCAGTTTGCCGCCACCCACGACCTGGGCCGTTTGGGCGAACCGGATGTTCTAATTATCTGCGTGCCCACGCCCCTGACTTCGAAGCGGGAGCCGGACTTGCGCTTTGTAGAGCAAACCACCCGGCAGATTGCCGCCTGCCTGCGCCCCGGCCAACTGGTGTCGCTGGAATCCACTACCTACCCCGGCACCACCGCGGAACTGCTGCTGCCCATCCTGAGCCAAAAGCACAAGGTGGGGGAGGATGTCTTCCTGGTCTTCTCTCCCGAACGGGAAGACCCGGGCAACCCCACCTTTCAGGTAAACACCATCCCCAAGGTGGTGGGCGGCGTGACCCCCGCCTGTCTGGCCCACGGGGTGGCCCTCTACTCCCAGGTGATCGACCGGGTGATTCCCGTGTCCTCCACCCAGGCGGCGGAAATGAGCAAGCTCCTGGAGAACATCTACCGGGCGGTGAACATTGCCCTGGTCAATGAGCTCAAAATGCTGTGCCTGAGGATGGGGGTGGATATCTTTGAGGTCATCGAGGCCTCCCGTACGAAACCCTTCGGGTTCCAGGCCTTCTATCCCGGTCCGGGCCTGGGGGGCCATTGCATCCCCATCGACCCGTTTTACCTGACCTGGAAGGCCCGGGAATATGATTTTTCCACCCGTTTTATCGAGCTGGCCGGGGACATCAACAGCTCGATGCCCTATTTCGTGGTGCAGCGGGTGGCCCGGGCCTTGAGCGACCACCACCGGGCCCTGAACGGCGCCAAAATCCTGGTGTTGGGGGTCGCTTATAAAAAAGATGTGGATGATAACCGGGAATCTCCGGCCATGAAGATCATGGACCTGCTCAAGCAGGAGGGCGCCGAGGTCAGCTATAACGACCCCCACATCCCGCGGTGCGCCGGGATGCGGCATTACCCCCACTTCGACCTGGCCTCGACGCCCCTGGACGAGCGCACCCTGAAAGAAGCCGACCTGGTGCTCCTGGTAACGGACCACTCAGCCTACGACTACGCCTGGATCGCCTCCCAGGCCCGCCTCATCGTCGACACCCGCAACGCCTTTAATGGGATAAAAGGGGATCATATTTATCCGGCCTGATCTATTCCGAATCGCCAACCAACGGCTATCTTCTCGTAGGGGCGGACCCATGTGTCCGCCCTTTTGATTGAGGGCGCACACGCAGGGGTGCCCCTACAATTCCGCGCCTTTTGGTTGCGGCTTTATATGAAAATAACCCGGCGGGGCGAGCCTCCGCGCCCGCCAGGGGGCGCACACGCGGGTACATCATAATGGCCGCATTTTTGATTCGAAAATCATGGTGAAAACTTTCCCCAGAAGTGTGAGGTTGAGACCAGCAGTACAGATGTTGGGACAAACCTCTACCTGAGTACCAGACGCCCGCAACCTGTGCTAACATAATTTTTTTACGATTTGTTTAACTTTCTTCCCCTAACCTCAGGTCGCCCTTGTTTTTAACGGCCGATAGGAATATAAAATAATACCATGAATTGGCAGGGGAAAAGCGTCCTGGTAACCGGTGCCGGGGGATTCATCGGCAGCCATCTGGTGGAACGGCTGGTGGAGTTGGGAGCCCGGGTGAGGGCGCTGGCGCGCTATAATTCCCGGAATGATTGGGGCCTGTTGGAACTGCTCCCTCCCTCGATCAAAAATGAGATCGAAGTGGTGTTGGGGGACCTCACTGACCCTTACAGCACGAACCGGTTGGTCCAGGGCCAGGAGATCATTTTTCATCTGGCCGCTCTCATTGCGATTCCTTATTCCTATATAGCTCCGGCTCACTATGTGGCGACTAACTGCGGCGGCACCTTGAATCTCCTGGAGGCGGCCCGCCATCACGGCGTGGAGCGTTTCATTCACACCTCTACCAGCGAAACCTACGGCACCGCCCAATATACTCCAATTGATGAGGCCCACCCTCTAAGGGGCCAATCCCCTTACGCAGCCAGCAAGATAGGGGCCGACAAATTGGCCGAGAGTTATTATCTTTCCTTTGGGGTGCCGGTGGTGACCCTAAGGCCTTTTAACACCTTTGGGCCCAGACAGTCGGCCCGGGCCATCATCCCCACCATCATTAGTCAGGGCTTGAGCGGCAACGTTATTCGCCTGGGACTGCTCACCCCGATTCGCGACCTGAACTTTGTCTCGGATACCGTGGCGGGCTTTATCCAGGCGGTGGAGTGTCCCCAGGCCATCGGGGAATTGTTCAACATCGGTTCTGGGAAAGCCGTAACCATTGGCGAACTGGCCCAAAAGATAGTCAACCTCTTGGGGGGCGACAAAAAAATCATTGCTGAAGAAGCACGGGTGCGCCCCGAAGCCAGCGAGGTCATGGAACTCCTCTGCAATTACGGCAAGGCCCGGAAAGTGCTTGGCTGGGAACCCAGGGTCAGCCTGGAGGAAGGCTTGAACAGAACAGTGGACTATATCCGGAACCATCTCCATCACTATAAACCCCAGCTTTATAATGTCTGAGCCGAAAGCCTTGTTAACCGCTAATGAGGGCCTTTTGACCACTTGCAACCGGGTCATGGAGCGGCTACCGTGAGAACCTCCCCATGAACGTCTGGAAAGTACCCCTGGCCGATATCACCTTGGGACCGGAAGAAGTTGCAGCCGTCACCGAGGTTTTGCAATCAGGCTGGCTCTCCATGGGTCCGAAGACCCAGGAGTTTGAAGAGCGCTTCGCCCAATTCCTGGGCGTTAAATATGCCTTCGCCGCGGCCAACGGCACCGCAGCTTTGCACCTGGCCAGCGAAGTTATCGGGCTGGGCCCTGGCGATGAGGTGCTCTGCCCGGCCCTGACGTTCGTCGCCAGCGCCAATGCAATTCTCTATACCGGGGCCAAGCCAGTATTTGTGGATGTGACCGGCTCCCACGATCTTAACTTATCCGTGGACGATGCCGCCGCCAAGGTGTCGGAGCGCACCAAGGCAATTATGGTAGTCCATTACGCCGGCTACTCTGTTGACATGGACGCCATCGCCGCTCTGGCCCGGCGGTGGGGGCTTAAAATCATCGAGGATTGCGCCCATGCCCCGGGAACGGTGTACCAATCTGGACAGGGCCCCCGTTTGGCCGGCACCCTGGGCGATGTCGGCTGCTTCAGTTTTTTTTCCAACAAGAATATGACCACTGGGGAAGGCGGCATGGTGGTCACCCATGATGACGAGTTGGCGGGAAAAATTAAAACGGCCCGCTCCCACGGTATGACCACCCTAACCTGGGACCGCCACCGGGGTCACAGTTTTAGCTATGACGTGGTGGCCAAGGGATACAACTACCGCCTGGATGAAATGCGGGCGGCCCTGGGCCTGGTTCAACTGCAACGCCTGGAATCAGGGAACGCCACGCGTCGGGATTTGACTCATGCCTACCGCGGCAAATTAAAGGATCTGGACCACATAGAGGTGCCTTTTCGTGACGCCCCCGACGGGTCGGCTCACCATCTGTTCCCGATACTGCTAAAGGACCCGGCCAAGAGAACGGATTTTATGGCCACCCTGGCCCGCCAGGGTATCCAGACCAGCATCCATTATCCTCCGGTACACTTATTCTCTTATTATCGAAGCCTCTGGGAAGAGGGGCACAATCACCACTTGCCCCTGACTGAGGGGATTGCCTCCCGACTGGTTACCTTGCCCCTTTACCCTTCCCTTACCATGGCGCAACTAGATGCCGTAGTCGCCGCCATTTACGCCTATTTTAGGTAAGAATCGCGTACGTCTTTGATACCAAGTTGCCGTCATACAAGTAATAATCGGAATCGTAGGGGCGGTTCGCGAACCGCCCCTACGGCGGATGTGATTATAACGCCAGAATTACCTCTATGACGGTAACTTGAGACCTCTGCGAAAGTCTCTGACTCTTTTCCCCGAATCAAAATGTGGCGTAGGCGCCCTCGCCTGCGCCTAAATACAGTATGGACAGCCGAGGGCGGCTATCCTACATGAGACTTTCGCAGAGGTCTCAACTTGGTATGAGATGGCAGATCTTGGGGAAGATAGACCCTCTTCCGGCCGCCATTTTTGTCCAGACCAAAGATACATCCTGACGAATTGTGAGTTGCGGTAATCCCTTTTTATCGATAAGAACGCGCTTGCATTTCGAAGAGTTGGGCATACTTGCCGCCCAGGTGCATAAGTTCCTCATGGCTGCCACCCTCGATAATTTTGCCGCCTTCCATGACGTAAATATAATCCGCCAGCCTGACCGTGGAAAAGCGATGGCTGATGAGCAGAACCATGCGGTCCATAAACATCTTCCGGAAGGATTGAAAAACCTCGTATTCCGCCCGGGCATCCATCCAACTGGTGGGTTCATCCAGAATGATCAACTGGGCCTCGCGCAGAAAGGCCCGGGCCAGGGCCACTTTCTGCCATTCGCCCTGGCTGAGTTCGCCCTGGTCCTCAAACTCGTGACCCAAAACGGTCTCATAGCCCCGGGGCAGCTTCTGGATAAAATCATCGGCCCTGGTCTGCCGCGCTGCATGGAAAATCTTATCGTCGTCAGCCGCTAAACTGATCTCTCCCAGCCAGATGTTTTCCCGCGCCGTCAGGCAATAGCGGGCGTAATTTTGGAGAATGACGCTGACCTCCCGCCGTATGGCCATAGGATCAAACTGGCGCAGGTCAATTCCGTCAACAGCTATTTTGCCGCTCACCGGATCATAGAGACGGCAGAGGAGCTTGATCAATGTCGTTTTTCCCGAGCCATTCTCACCCACCAGCGCCACCATCTGGCCGGGTAACATCCGGAGGTTGATATCCTCCAATACGGTCCTTTCGGCCGTGGGGTAGCGAAAATTGACCCGTTCCAGCACGATACCCGCCTTGATGGGCCGGGGGAAAGCCGCCGCCGTGGGAGGCTCCACCAGTTGAGGCTTGAGATCGAGGAACTCGTTAAAGTTGGCGAGAAAGAGATTATCCTCATAGAGCTTGGTCAGGCTGCTCCAAACCTCCTGAAGCGACCCCTGGGCCCGCTGAAAGGCCCCGTAATACATGACCATATCCCCGATGGTGATCATCCCCTCAACTGTCTGGTAGGCCACGAAGGCGAGTGCTCCAAAAATTGCCAACGTGGCGCTGGCCTGGGTGATCAAATCAGCCAGGGACCGTTGGGCGGAAATTTGCAACTTTTCGACCCGGAGCCGCTTCCGTAATTCCCGGAACCAATCCATGAATAGAGAACCCAGGCCAAACAGCCGGATCTCTTGAGCATGGCCACCGTCGGTGAGCATCCAATGATAATAATGGGCCCGTCTTTCAGCCTGGGTGTGCTGGCGCTGCCAATCGTACATCCGCCTGGCGTATTTCAAGCGCATCCAAACCCCGGGGACCGTTGCCACAAACAGCATGGCGGCAAACCACCAGCGAAACGAGATCAGTAACCCTGCCAGGGCTAAAAGCGAGATGCCGCTTTGACCGAGTCCCATCAGGCTGTTCATGATGCTGGTCGGCCGGTAAGTGGCCTCCTGTTGGGCCCGGTGCAGGGTGTCGTAGTATTTGGGGTCTTCGTAATACGAAAGGTCCACCGCTACCGACTTGCCGTGGATGACATCCGCCACATGGTCGGTAACTACCTGGGTCTGGGCTTCCTTGACAATCTCGGAGAGGGAGCGGCAACCTGCCGCAAATAAGGCTACGGCAGCCGCCAGCAGAATGAGCAGGAATACTTTCTTGAGGGAGTCGGTTTTCTCCGGCGCTAGCAGGCCCGCGGTGACCCCATCAACAATCAGCTTCATCAGGTAAAGAGAGATCAGGGGGAGCACGCCCTGGATCAGGATGAGGCCGAAGTTTGCCGCGGTCCAGCCCGGGGCGCTTTGCCAGACCAGGCGCAAGGCCCGTTCCAGGTGCAGACTGTGCCTGATCTTTTCTTTAATGGATTGAGCCGGTTGCATGATTGATCGCTAGGGGAAGAACGCCGGCACGTTATTCAACCTCATGGGTGCCGGTGCCGGTGGGAATCGCCCGTTGGAGCCTCATGGCAAGCATCATAACCCCAAATGACCTCAAAATCCGGAGCTAAATCCCCCACATGCACTTCCTGGCCCACCAGGGTCAAGGAGTGGCCTTTCATGGTGATGATTCCAGGGCGTTCCGCCATGTGGACCTCCTTAGTGCGGGGTTATGGCTTTATCTTCGGCAACTCCGCCAGGGCCTTTTTGATCATCTCATCCGGGTCGAGTTCGATATCCTTAAGCTGGCCTTCCAGGAAGGCGTCATAGGCCGCCAGGTCGAAGTGGCCGTGGCCCGATAAATTAAACACGATGCACTTGGCCTGGCCGGTCTCCTTGGAAACCAGGGCCTCGTCCACCGCCGCCCTGATGGCGTGGGCGGTCTCCGGGGCCGGAATTATCCCCTCGGTTACCGCGAAGAGGCGAGCCGCCTCAAACACCGGGTTCTGGGCATAGGCCCGGGCCTCGATGACCTTTTCATGCACCAGCTGGCAGAGAAGCGGGGCGTCGCCGTGGTAGCGCAGGCCGCCGGCATGGATGCCCGACGGCACGAAGGAGTGCCCCAGGGTGTACATCAGGATCAGCGGGGTGAGGCCGGCGGTGTCCCCGAAGTCATAGGTGTAGGCCCCTTTGGTCAGGGTGGGGCAGGCAGTGGGCTCCACCGCCACGAAGCGGATATCCTGGCCCTTCAGTTTTTCCGGCACAAACGGAAAGCAGAACCCGGCAAAATTGCTGCCGCCGCCGACACAGCCGATGAGCACGTCCGGCGACTCCCCGGCCAGGGCCAACTGCTTTTTGGTCTCCAGCCCCACGATGGTCTGGTGCAGCATGACGTGGTTGAGGACGCTTCCCAGGGCATAGTTGGTGTCCTCGTGGGTGGCGGCGTCCTCCACCGCCTCGGAGATGGCCATGCCCAGGCTGCCGGAGGTCTCGGGGTCCGCGGCCAGGATATTCCGGCCCGCCTGGGTGCGATCCGTGGGGGAAGGGTAGACGCTGGCCCCCCAGATGTGCATGAGCGACCGGCGGTAGGGCTTCTGGTGGTAGCTCACCTTGACCATGTACACGGTGCATTCCATGCCGAAAAAGTTGCAGGCCAGGGACAGGGCGCAGCCCCACTGGCCGGCGCCGGTCTCGGTGGCCAGCCGTTTGATGCCCGCCGCCTTGTTGTAGTAGGCCTGGGCCACCGCGGTGTTGGGCTTGTGGCTGCCCGCCGGGCTAACGGATTCGTTCTTATAATAGATGCGAGCCGGGGTCTTGAGGGCCTTCTCCAGGTTGTAGGCCCGATGCAGGGGGCTGGGCCGCCACAACTGATAGATGCGCAACACCTCGTCCGGGATGGGAATCCAGCGCTCCGGGCTCACTTCCTGCTCGATCAGAGCCGGGGGAAAGATGGCCGCCAGGTCGGCCGGGGTGATGGGCTCGCCGGTGCCCGGATGGAGGTAAGGCTGCATGGGGGACGGCAGGTCCGGAATGATATTGTACCACTCCTGGGGCATCTCGGCTTCGCTCAGGTGTATCTTGTAGGAATCCATCAGGGGCAATGCTCCTTTGCGTATCGTTGGCCTTTATTTATAGGCCCCGGAACAGGTTCTTGTCAAGGACGCGGGCGAACCGGGGCCCCCTTGCTGGCGCGGCCTTGATGAAGTCAAAAGAACGGCCCCGTTATCCTGGTGAGAACGGGGCCGCCACGAACCGGGATTAGCCGGGATCATCCACTGGCAATCACACCAGACCCGGGATCAGTTCTTGCGGACGTTTTCCCGGATAAAGCCGATGATGTCGCCGGTATCGGTGCCGGGGCCGAAGATGGCGGCGATGCCGGCGGTCTTCAAGGGCGGGATGTCCTCATCGGGAATGATGCCGCCGCCCATCACCAGAACATCGGTGATGCCTTTTTCCTTCACCAGTTCCATGACCCGGGGGAACAGGTAGTTGTGGGCCCCCGAGAGCACGCTCATGGCGATGACGTCCGCATCTTCCTGGACCGCAGCGGCGACGATCTGCTCCGGGGTCTGCCTGAGGCCGGTGTATATGACTTCCATGCCGGCATCCCGCAAGGCGGCGCAGATGACTTTGATGCCCCGATCGTGCCCGTCTAAACCGGGCTTGGCGGTCAACACCCTGATCTTTCTCTCTTCCGGCATTGCTTTCTCCTTATGCAAGTGTCGTGCAATATTCTTCGAGCCCAGGCGAGACGCCTGTGCCACCATTCCGGGCTTTGTCTTGGCTGAAAGCTGACCGCTGACCGCTCCCTTATATCAGCGCCGGGGCTTCGTATTCGCCGAAGACGCCCCGGAGGGTGTCACAGATCTCGCCCAGGGTGGCCAGGGCCTTGACGGCCTTGAGGATGGGCGGCATCAGATTGTCGGTCCCTTCGGCCGCGGTCTTGAGTTCCGCCAGGGCTTGTTGTACCGCGCCGTTGTCCCGGGTGCTCTTCAGTTCTTGCAAGCGGGCCACCTGTTTGGCGCCCACCTCCGGGTCAACCTTGAGCAGGCCCGTGAGCTTGTCCTCGTGCGTCTGAAAACGGTTCAGACCCACGATGATGCGCTCGCCTTTTTCGATCTCCCGCTGGAACCGGTAGGCGCTGGCCCCGATCTCTTTCTGGATGAAGCCCTTTTCAATGGCCGCCACGGCGCCGCCCATGCGATCGATCTGGTCGATGTACTCCTGGGCCCGGGCCTCCACTTCGTCGGTGAGCTTTTCAATATAATAGGAACCGGCCAGGGGGTCGACGGTATCGCAGACGTTGGTCTCATAGGCCACCACCTGCTGGGAGCGCAACGCCACCTGGACCGCCACCTCGGAGGGCAGGGCCAGGGCTTCGTCATAGGAGTTGGTGTGCAGGGACTGGGTCCCGCCCAACACCGCGCTCATGGCCTGGAAAGCCACCCGCATGATGTTGTTGAGGGGCTGCTGGGCCGTAAGCGAGCAGCCGGCGGTCTGGGTGTGGAAGCGGAGCATCAGGGACCGGGGGTCCTGGGCGTTGAAGCGCTCCTTCATGATCTTGGCCCACAGACGCCGGGCCGCCCGGAACTTGGCTACTTCCTCCAGAAAATCAGAATGGGAATTGAAGAAAAACGACAGCCGGGGGCCGAACTCATCCACCTTCATGCCCGCGGCAATGGCCGCCTCCACGTAGGCAATGCCGTTGGCCAGGGTGAAGGCGACTTCCTGCACCGCGGTGGAACCGGCTTCCCGGATGTGATAGCCGCTGATGCTGATGGTGTTCCACTGGGGCACTTCCTTGGTGCAGTAGGCGAAGATGTCCGTGATCAGGCGCATGGAAGGCCGGGGCGCAAAGATATAGGTGCCCCGGGCCGGATATTCCTTCAGGATGTCGTTTTGCACCGTGCCGCGCAGCTTATCGAAGGGCACCCCTTGCTTCTCGGCCACCGCCAGGTACATGGCCATGAGGATGGCGCAGGGCGAATTGATGGTCATGGAGGTGGACACCTGGTCCAGGGGGATGCCCTTAAACAGTCTTTCCATGTCCCACAGGGAGTCGATGCAGACCCCGACCTTGCCCACTTCCCCCTGGGCCAGGGGGTGGTCGGAATCATAGCCGATCTGGGTGGGGAGGTCGAAGGCCACCGAGAGCCCCGTCTGGCCGGATTTCAGGAGAAAATGGTAGCGTTCATTGGTCTCGTCGGCGCTGGCGAAACCGGCATACTGCCGCATGGTCCAAAAGCGGCCGCGATAGGCGGTGGGCTGGACCGCCCGGGTATAGGGGTACTGTCCCGGCAGACCCAACTGCTTCAAATAATCGAACCATTCCATATCCAGGGGCGTATAAACCCGATTGACGGGGATACCCGAGGTGTTGGCAAAATCCGCCTTGCGCTCCGGCATCTTCTGCAACACCTTGGCCACCCGCTCATCATACTTGGCCTTGGCCTCTTTGATCCGTTCCATCTGGTCTTTATCAGACATGCGCTCTCCTCCCTCTCCGTTCGATGCGCGGGGCGCTCATCGCAAAAATCACCTTCTTATAAATTAGAGAAAAACCGAAAACGGCTGAACTTTACCTTATCGTGAAATATTGCACAAGGGAAATTTTGCTTCAGTTCACGCAAACACCTATCCTTATACACCATACCAGGCGCACCCGCCGCTGCAAATCAGAGAATTCCTTAATTTCCTGTCAAAAATTTTCTGACAACGACCCTAATAACTTCTGGCGACCCATACACGATTTTTTGTAGGGGGGGACCCATCGATGTGTCCCCCCTGAAGGCGCACACATGGGTGCGCCCCTACATTCAGTTCGTTTTTTCTGAACGCAACCCGGCGCCCCTCCGGAAAACAAAGGGCGCCCCACCGGAGCGCCCCATTTCATGCGACGAAGAACCCCCAACGCCTTAAATCTCCCCGTCCTGCTCCATCTTGGCCAGGGCCTCGAACCGGATATCCATGCCCAGAATGCCCTGGATTTCGTCGTTGTCATTAAACACCGGCACGCTGACGGTGATGCACACCGCGCCGGTGAACCGGGAGGTATAGAAGTCCGAGACAAACACCTTGCCGCTCTTGATGGGTTCGATAAACCAGGTGCGGTTGGACAGGTCCTCATCCAGCTTCATGTCGGCGTACTTGGCCCGGTCCACGATGTGGGTGATGTTCCGGGTGATCTTGCGCCCGTCCAGGTTGACGACATACATGAACTGGGTAAAGGGAAAGTTGTCCAGGGCCCGCTGCAGGACCGGCTCCATACGCGCCGGGTCCATGGAGCGGACCTCTTCCGACAAGGCCAAATCGGCCGCCAGGTGAGCCGCCAGCTTGTAGGCCTTCTGCTTGAGCTGGTCGAATTCCGAGACGAAAAGCTCGGAGAGGTAACGCCGGGCCATGTTTTCCATCTCTTCGTCGGAGATGGTGGTGCAGCGTCCGGACTCGTACATTTCCATGATGCGGTTGAAGATTTTGGCTACCCCGGGGTGGTTCTTGTCCACCGCCCGTTCCCCTTCCAGTTGCAGCCGGGAATTGAGCCAATGGACGATGCCGGCCTTGCCGGATTTGTCGGTTATGGTAATCCGGATGGGCCGGTTCAGGATCTTGCCCGTATCGAAGGCGTTGTAAATCTCCTCGTTCTTGAGAAGCCCGTCGGCGTGGATGCCGGCGCTGGTATTATTGAAGTTCTTGCCCACAAAGGGGTAATTGGGCGGAATGTGGTAGCGCAGCTCCCGCTCGAAATACTCGCCAATCTCGCTGATCACCGTGGTGCCAATCCCGTCGGTGGTGCCCCGCAGAGAAATGTATTCGATGAGCATGCCCTCGATGGGGGCGTTGCCGGTGCGCTCCCCGAAACCCAAGAGGGCCCCGTTCACCGCGCCGCAGCCGTAGAGCCAGGCGGTGACGCTGTTGACCAGCACCTTGTGGAAGTCATTGTGGCCATGCCACTCCAGGAGATCGCCCGGCACCCCGGCATCGTCGATCATGGCCCGCACCAGCTTGGGCACGCTCCGGGGCAGGGCGGCGCCGGGATAAGGCACGCCGTAGCCCATGGTGTCGCACAGCCGCATCTTGATGTCGACGCCGCTGGCTTCCCGCAGCTTCATCAACTCGATGGCGAAGGGCACGCAAAAGCCGTAGATGTCGGCCCGGGTAACGTCCTCGAAGTGGCACCGGGGGATTATGCCCTGGTCCAGGGCGGCCTTGACGATGCCGAGGTATTCATCCATGGCCTTTTTCCGGCCCCAATTCAGCTTCAGGAAGATGTGGTAATCGGACACCGAGGTCAGGATGCCGGTCTCTTTGAGACCCATCTCTTTCACCAGGGCCAGGTCTTTGGCGTGGGCCCGGATCCAGCCGGTGATTTGCGGATATTCATAACCCCGCTCCCGGCATTGCGCCACGGCCTCTTTGTCCTTGTCACTGTAGAGGAAAAACTCCGTCTGCCGGACGATCCCCTTGGGACCCGACAAGCGGTGGAGCAGGTCGAAGATATCCACGATCTGGCGCACGGTGTAGGGCGGCCGGGCCTGCTGCCCATCCCGGAAGGTGGTGTCGGTGAGCAACATCTGCTCGGGGGGGTCGGGCATGACGAACTTGTAGTCGAAGTCGATACGGGCCACTTCCGTATAGGGGAAGATGGTCCGCATCAGGTTGGGCTCTTCCACCTCCTGCAACCGATGATTCCAGAAAGAGGAGTGCTCATGGTCCAATAACCGGCGTTCTTTATTCCAGCGTGACATTTTCTTATTTTCCTGTTTTCGGTTTTCTGTTTTCCGTAGGGGCGACCCGTTGGGTCGCCCATGCATTTCTGACTAGAGGCTATCAGTAATTCCGGCGGCCACAGGCCGCCCTATGACCTAACTGCTGACTGCTAATTGCTAACTGCTACTTCTCCAGCCTCAAGCCCAACTCCAGCAGTTGTTCCGGGTCCACCGGGGACGGGGCCTTGGTCATCAGGCAGGCGGCCTTCTGGGTCTTGGGAAAGGCGATTACCTCCCGGATGGATTTGGCTCCGCACAGGATGGCCACCAGGCGGTCAAACCCGAAGGCCACCCCTCCGTGGGGCGGCGCCCCGAATTCCAGGGCCTCCAGGAGAAAGCCGAATTTTTCTTCGGCTTCCGCCGGGGTAATTTTTAGGGCCTCAAAAACCGCTTGCTGGACATCCCGGCGGTTAATCCGGATGCTGCCCCCGCCGATCTCGGTGCCGTTGAGCACCAGGTCGTAAGCCCGGGCCCTGACCTTCCCCGGGTCCGCGGCCAGAAGAGGGATGTCCTCCTCCTTGGGGGCCGTAAACGGGTGGTGCATGGCTGCGAAGCGGCCCACCTCGTGGTCGTACTCCAGCAGGGGAAAATCGGTGACCCACGTCAGGCCGTAGGTGTCCTCGGGAATCAGCCCTTCCCGTTCGGCCAGATTCAGCCTGACCTGCCCCATGGCGGTGCAGGCGACGGTGGGAACATCGGCGACAAACAAGAGCAGGTCCCCTTCCTTGGCCATGAGACGCGCCTCGATGGCGGACTTGACCCCGGCGGGAAAGTACTTGGCCAGGGGCGACTGCCAGCCCTGGCTCTGGAGCTTTACCCAGGCCAGGCCCCGGGCCCCGTACACCCCGGCCAGGGCGATGAGTTCGTCCAGTTCTTTCCGGCTCAACTTTGCCAGGCCCGGGCCGTTGATGGCCTTGACGATCCCCCCCTGGTCCACCACGTCCCTAAACCGGGCGAATTCGGCCTCCCGCACCAGATCAGTAACGTCTTTAAGCTCCATCCCGAAGCGGGTGTCCGGACGGTCCAGCCCGAAGCGGTCCATACACTCCTGGTAGGTCAGCCGGGGGAAGGGCGAGGTCAATTCCACACCTTTCAATTCTTTAAACAGGGCCGTGATCATCCCCTCTACCACCCGGTAGATGTCTTCTTCGGTGATGAAGGCCATCTCCATGTCGATCTGGGTGAACTCGGGTTGGCGGTCGGCCCGCAAATCCTCATCCCGGAAGCACCGGCACAGTTGATAGTAGCGGTCCAGGCCGGCCATCATCAAGAGCTGCTTGAAAAGCTGGGGCGATTGGGGCAGGGCGAAGAACTGCCCCGGCTGCACCCGGCTGGGTACCAGGTAATCCCGGGCCCCCTCCGGCGTGCTCTTGGTGAGGATGGGGGTTTCCACCTCGATGAAGCCCTGGCGGTTGAGAAACTGGCGGACCACCTGGGCTGCCCGGTGCCGGAAGAGGAGGTTCTTCATGACGCTGGGGCGTCTGAGGTCCAGATAACGGTATTTCAACCGCAGGGCCTCGGAGATGTCCACTTTGTAGTCTTCCAACTCGAAAGGCGGGGTCTTGGCGGCGTTTAAAATGCGCAGCTCTTCCACCATGACCTCGATCTCCCCGGTATCCAGATTCGGGTTGACCATCTCCGGCGGCCGCAGATTTACCAGGCCCCGCACCGCGATGACGTACTCGTCCCGGAGCACCCCGGCCTTGATGTGCATGTCGGGGTTGGTTTCCGGGTTGAAGACCACCTGAGTCAGCCCCTCCCGGTCCCTGAGGTCCACAAAGATGAGGCCGCCATGGTCCCGCCGGCGCTGGACCCAGCCCATGAGCACCACCTCGGCGCCGTTAGCCGCAGCCCTGAGCTCATTACAGGAATGACTGCGGGTTAGCCCTTCAAGCGAATCAAACACGTTGTTTTTCCTTCTCCCACGGCATTTTACGTCGGGGTGGACCTGCGTGTCCGCCCTTAAAACTCCCCCCTTTGTAAAAGGGGGGCTGGGGGGGATTTTGTCAGCCTTGTAAATCCCCCTAAATCCCCCTTTTCTCCGGGGAACTTGAAGAACCATTTGCCCGTATTGGGTGTTTTCGGATGAACCCTAAAGAGTTTCTTCAGTCCGAGCTTTCCCGGTCAGATAATCCACCAAACCCTCAAACGGCACCTGCTCCTGCTCCACCAGGGTCCTCCCGGCTCCTACCTCCGTCAGGTTCACCTTCCCGCCGGTCTCTTGAGAAAATTTCTTCATGGGCCGCACCTGGGCCAGGCCCGTGGCTAATTCTTTTTCCCCCAGGATAACCGCGTAAGTGGCGCCCAACCGGTCCGCCATGGACATCTGGGCCTTGAGCGACCGGCCCTCAAAATCCATCTCGGCGGCCAAATCCTTGCGGCGCAGTTCCTGGACCACGGCGAAGGCCCGTTCCCGGGCCGGCTCTCCCAGGGCCGCGACAAAGACGCGGGGCCGGTCGTCCTGGCCGAAATCCTGGGGCAGCACCTCCAGGAGGCGATCCTCGCCGATGGCGAAGCCGATGGCGGGCAGATCCGGGCCGCCCAACTCCTTCGCCAGGCCGTTGTAGCGCCCGCCGCCCGCCACCGCGTCTTGGGCCCCGAGCCCCACGGCCGCGACCTCGAAGGCGGTGCGGGTGTAGTAATCCAGACCCCGGACTAGCCTGGGCTTGAGCTCGTAAGCGACATTAAACCGGTCCAACAGCTCCAGCACCCGGGCAAAGTGGGCGGCGCAATCGGGGCAGAGATAATCCCGGATCACCGGGGCGTTGTGCAAAATCCCCTGGCAATGGGCGCTCTTACAGTCCAGGACCCGGAGCGGGTTGGTGGTCCGGCGGCGCTGGCAGTCCTCGCACAGGCCCTCACGGTTGATCAGGAACAACCCCAGAGCCGCCTTGAACTTCACCTGGCAGCCGGGACAGCCCAGGGAATTGACCAGCAGGCGCAACTCCCCCGGCAGCAGCCGTTTGAGGATATGCATCAGGAGCAGGATGACTTCCACGTCCAACTCCGGCGCCTCCACCCCATAGGCCTCGCAGTTGATCTGGTAAAACTGGCGAAAACGTCCCTTCTGGGGCCGCTCGTAGCGGAACATGGGCCCCAGGGTGTAGAATTTCTTAACCCCGGCGCCCTTTTCCAGGCGGTTTTCCAGGACGGCCCGAAGCACCGAGGCGGTGGCCTCGGGCCGGAGCGTCAGGGAGTCGCCCTTGCGGTCGGGAAAGGTGTACATTTCCTTGGCCACGATGTCGGTCTCCTCGCCGATGGACCGGGCGAAGAGCTCGGTGCGCTCGAGCAGGGGCAGACG
>Ga0351885_10095_pt1 | contig 45266 bp, 43 predicted proteins | sample TotcelFGM3001L13_FD_206771 | JGI IMG/M metagenome (GOLD analysis project Ga0351885, IMG submission 206771) | Enriched cells from coal bed in the Powder River Basin, Montana, United States - Total cells FGM rep3 HSBNCT.FGM.300.1.L13 ... | reverse complement strand
GCCCTGGCCGGCTGCCACGGCGAGGTTGCGGGGCCGGAAGACCTGCCCCAGGAAATCAGGCAGGGCAGTGCGGTCCGAGGCCCTGCCCCGAAGCTCAATTTTGCCGCAGTCCAGGACGCCCTTAAGCAGTGCGGCGGCAACAAAGTAAAGGCCGCCAAACTTCTGGGAGTAGGCCGGGCCACCCTCTATCGCTTCCTGGTGTCTCAAGAGACACCCCTGTCTCACCGGGAAAACTGAGACAGTCCTGCCTTATTATCTTTAGCAAAATCAATTTGTTATCCTAAGCCAGCTTGAGGTGTCTCATGGTCACCGGCCGCTCCAGGCGGTGGCCGCCGGAGCACTCATGCGCACCTATTCCGCAACCAATTGATTTGCCTGTTAATTTAATTTGCGGAATCAGGGCCTGAAAGGTGGCACACATCTTGGATAGTGATTAAAGAAAAGATTCAGGGCGGTTCCTCATGGGCCATAGGTTCACCCGTTAAGCATCAAAAGTTCCTGGTGGGCATACTCCTAACCTTGAACCTTGAACCTTGAACCTTGAACCTTGAACTATTCAGGGCAGCCGTCGGAGTCGCCGCAGAGAAATTACCGGGAAACCAATCAACCGAAAAAACCGGGAAGACCTCAAGCCATGCCGCTGACGAATGAATGCCTCAAGAAGACCCTGGAGTTGGCCGACCTCATGCTGCAGGTGGCGGACGCCGGCGATGCCGCCCGGCAGGACGTGGGGTGCGGCGTGCTCTACGGGGTTCTGCGGGATTCGGCTTACCGTATCAAGAAACTGGCCCAGGCGGAACGGGAGGCCCACATCAAAAAGGGCGGTTGGGAGAACTCAGGTTAAGGGAACTCTGAATATTTAAACAGGCTCAAGACCAGTCAAATAATCCATGCTACCGATAAACAGGAGGACGACATGACCAAATCTGAACAATTTCTGATGGAAGCATTTGCCGGTGAATCTCAAGCCAACCGCAAGTACCTGGCCTTTGCCAAGCAGGCGGAGAAAGAAGGCTATCCCCAGGCCGCCAAGCTCTTCCGGGCCGCAGCCGCAGCCGAAACCGTGCATGCCCACGCCCATTTGCGGACGGTGGGCGGCATCAAGACCACGGCGGAAAACCTCAAGGCGGCCATGGAAGGGGAAATCCACGAGTTTGAGCATATGTATCCGGAAATGATTGCCGCGGCCCAGGCCGAGGGCAACAAGGCGGCGGAACGGAGCTTCAGTTACGCCAACGAGGTCGAAAAGATTCACGCCGGCCTGTACCAGAAGGCCCTGGCCAACCTGGACAAAAAAGCAGCAGACGTGGACTACTACGTGTGTTCCGTGTGCGGCTATACCTGTGAAGACCACCCGCCCGACAAATGCCCGGTGTGCAACAGCGGCGCCAAGGCATTTTCCAAGGTGGACTAAGACTGAAATCAGCCGCATCGCTCGCCGGCATGAATGGCTGAACCTGGGCGGTGCAAACCAGCAAGACGTCCTGCAAGGAGGATGAAATGACCGAGAAACTGCAAATCTATAAGTGTGAAGTCTGCGGCAATATCGTCGAGATGCTCCATGCCGGGGACGGCGAATTGGTCTGCTGCGGCCAGCCCATGAAGCTCTATCAGGAAAACACCGTGGACGCCGCCAAGGAAAAGCATGTGCCGGTGATCGAAAAAACCACCGCGGGCTTTAAGGTGAAGGTGGGGAGCGTAGCCCACCCCATGGAGGAGAAACACTACATCGAGTGGATCGAAGTTATCGCTGACGGCAAGGCCTACCGGGCATTCCTCAAACCGGGGGAGGCCCCGGAGGCCTACTTTGAAATCAAGGCCGAGAAGGTAACGGCCCGGGAGTACTGCAACCTGCACGGGCTTTGGAAGGCGTAAGCTCAGGCCGGCAACCGACAACACCATGAACGCCAGGCCGCCGGGGTAACTTCCCGGCGGCCCCCGGCGCGTCGGCGCGTCAATGCATCGGTGGCACAGGCTTCCAGCCTGGGCGCCGCACCGGCAAGATGCCGGCGCCACCAAGCCTTCTTTTCACCTTAACGGCAGCCCAATTTTGTTAAGTAATTTTTTTCCGGCTTTTGGGCTAAGTCAAAGACAAGCCAATAAAGGGGCATTATCTTGGAGAATAACTAACCGGCGAAGGGAGGCCTTCCGTTATGAAGCATTTAGTTATCCTGGGACACGGCACCGGTGGCACTATCATCGCGGCCAAAATGCGGCAACGATTGGCGGAGAAGGACTGGCGGATAACTGTTATCGACCGGGATTGGCAGCACCACTACCAGCCCGGCTGGCTCTTTATTCCTTTTGGCATTTACACCGCGGCGGATTGCGTCAAGCCCAAGAGCAAATTTGTGCCTCCCGGGGTCACCCTGGTCCTGGATGAAATAACCGAGATCGACCCGGTAAAAAAGCAGGTCAAAACCAGGCGGGATACCTATGCCTATGACTGGCTGGTGGTGGCCACCGGGGCCCGCATCATGCCGGATGAAGTGGAAGGCATGGCCGAAGGGATGGGGCGCGACATCCACACCTTCTATTCCCAGGAAGGCGCCGTCGCCCTGTACGACCAGTTGAAATATTTCAACAAGGGCCGGGTGGTCATCAATATCGCCGAGTTGCCGTTTAAATGCCCGGTGGCTCCCCTGGAATTCGCCTTCATGGCCGACTGGTTTTTCACCAAGAACGGGGTGAGGAAAAACATTGAAATAGAGTTGGTCACCCCCCTGTCCGCGGCCTTTACCAAGCCGGTGGCGGCGGGCATCCTGGGTCAAATTTGCGAAGAAAAAAACATCAAGGTCACGCCCAATTACCAAATCGCCCAGGTAGATGTAGCCAATAAAGTCATCAAATCCTATGGGGACCAGGAGGTGCCATACGATCTTTTGGTGGCCATTCCCCCCAATTTTGGGGCCCAGATCATTATCGACAGCGGCATGGGCGATCCCATGGGGTATGTGGACACGGATCATCACACCTTGAAGGCCAAAAATTACGATTATGTTTATGTAGTGGGCGATGCCACCAACGTGCCCACTTCCAAGGCGGGAGCCGTGGCGCACTATGAAGCTGATACTATTGTGGATAACCTGGTGCGGGAAATCGACGGCCAGCCGCCCTGGCCGAATTATGACGGACATGCCACCTGACTGGTGGTGACGGGATACGAGAAGGGGTCCCTTCTCGACTTCAACTATAAAATCGAGCCCTTACCGGGTAAATTTCCCTTCCCCGGCCTGGGACCGTTCGATCTGCTCAAAGAAAGTTTTGCCAACTATATCGCCAAAATGATGTTCAGGTGGACCTACTACAACCTGATGCTCAAAGGCAGCCACCTGCCCTTGGAAAGCCAGTTTGTGATAGCCGGCAAGGTCCGCGGTATTCTTTCCCCGGATATCGAGATGCCTCTGAGAAGGAGGCGGCCATGACCAACGAAGAGCTGATCCTGGAAAAACTGGCCCGCATCGAGGCTCGCCTGGATGGAGTCGACCGGGTGGAGCAGCAGATGGCCGCCTTTGGCGGGCCCTGGGAAAACCTGAGCGATCTTGGGCGCGACCTCTCCCTCTTAATGGATCCTGCGGTCAGGAGGCTGACGGAGGAGATGGTGGAGGTGGAAATCGGGTTCCAGTTGGAGGACTTCTTTGACCTGATCAAGAGACTTTTGCCGCGCCTGAAATACCTCACCTGGTCCCTGGATCAGCTGGAAAACCTCGTCGACTGGTGGACCGATATGGAACCCGTCCTGAAACTGGCGGTGCCCAAGCTGATTGACTACCTGGATGGGCTGGAGCAAAAAGGCATCTTCCGCATTAACGCCGCGGTGCTCGAAATGTATGGCAAGATTGCCGCCAATTATAATCCCGAAGATATCGATGCCATGGGCGATGGATTCGTCCGAATGCACGGCGTGGTCAAGAAATTGTCCAATCCGGATTTGATCCAATTTCTCGATAAGATCATCGACATTCCTCTGGCCGTCAACCTGGAGGAGGTCAAGCCGGCCGGCCCCGTTGGCCTGCTCTGGCGGATGCGGAGCCAGGAATGTCGGGAGGGTCTGGGCGTCTTGGTGGAACTCACCAAGGCCCTGGGCAAACTCAAGGCGACGCCGGTGGAAGGTACTTAGTCGCCGATCAACTCTCGTTGACTTTGGCAATAATCCTTGCTATAGGTCTGCCTTACCGGGAGAACCGGAGAAGATGCCCGGGTCGTGAGGTTGCTCCTGGCCAGCGGCAACCATCAGAGGACAAAAGGGGCCTGGTATTGGGAAGGAATAGGCGTAAAGAACTCCTCGTGATGATCGTGGTGGTTCTCGCCTTGACGCTGAGCTCTTGGGGAGCCGCGGCGCCGGAGTCCCCACTTGGACCAAAGAGTCCGGGCCAACCCTCCGAAGCCGAAAAACTCGCCGGGGAGCTCTGCCGGGAGGCTGAAATCCATCTCAAATCCGGCGCCTACGACCGGGCCGTAAAGGTTCTCAAGCAGGTGGTCAGACTCAAACCTGAAGACGCCGCGGCGCATCATCGCCTGGCCCTGGCCTATATCAAGGTCGGCCGATATGAGGACGCGGTGAAGGCTTCCAGGCAAGCAATTCTCTTTCAGGCCGATTTTCCCGCGGCGCACACCGCTCTGGGAGCTGCATATATCCTGCTGGATAATCCCAAAGAGGCGGTGGAGGCCTTGAAACGCGCCATCCGTTTGCAGGCCGACAATCCCGAGGCCTACGCATATTTAGGGGCGGCATATATGTTGCTCAATGACTATGAGGCCGCCGCCGCGGCTTACCAACAGGCCGTCCGTCTGGCGCCGGACAACGCCGAAGCCCAGATCGGCTGGGGCAGCGCCTTAGCTTATCTGGGCCGCCATCGGGAAGCCCTGGAAGCCCTGGAGAAGGGAATTCGCCTCAAGCCCCAAAAGGCCGAAGCCTTTGTGGACCTGGCTGCGGCTCTGAGCAATCTGGGGCGTCAGCAGCAGGCCCTGGAGGCATGCCGGAAGGCGATCGCCCTCAATCCAGAATTGCCGGAGGCTCACCTGGGCTTGGGGATTATTTATCTGCTTATGGACGACCTTGACGAGTCCACGAACGCTTTCAAAATGGCCATCCGACTCAAGCCGGATTACTACCAGGCCCATTCCGGGCTGGGCGAGGTTTTGGGCCGGCGGGGTTATTATCAGGAAGCGGTGGATTCCTTCCGGAAGGCCCTGGGGATCAAACCCGATTACGCCGGGGCGCATTTTTCTTTGGGATGCCTCCATGCAAAATACGGCATGCGGGCTGCGGCGCTGCAAGAACATGAGATTCTCAAGAGCCTCAATCTTACGTTGGCGGATGAGCTATTCCTGGCCATTGTCTGGCCCCACGGCCCGCGCCAGAAGTTTGATTTCGGTCTGTTAAAATAGGGCTTGCTGTGATGGCATGAGATTAACGCTGGACTCGGTTGGTTGAAAATCTCTGGCCGGCTGATAAGACTTAAAAAGCCTTTTGGTTATTCAGGTTTCCTAGAATAAAAGAGATACATTTCACTGCCGTTGGGCTCGCGGTTAGATTTTTCCCATTCTTCGATAGCTTTGCTTTTCAGATAATTATCGACAAGATTAGATAATGGATAAAACGGTAAACAAGCTGCATAAAGGAATTTCTGTTTGTAGCTCTCATGCCGTTTTTTCTTAATGCGATTCATTAATATCAAAGGCATCCTTGCCATAGCCAGGCTAAATAATAAAATAAACAATGCAAATAATTTAGTTTTAGATTTAATATCTTTGCCATAGATAGGGTTAAGCATTTTTATTATAAGCAATGGATTTGATTCTGTAATCCATTTTATCGCTCCATATTTTTGTTCTGAATAATATTCCTTGATTAGAGTAAAATCGTATTTTGAAAACAATTCGCTGACCTGCATAGTTGTTAGTCTTCGCACGTGGCCTTCATCTTCAAAGAAGAATGCATTCTCTTTCTCTCTAATTATACCGTTTTTGTGGAGAGAACAAATGTTATATTCCAGGCTGCCCACGTTGCCGCAGGGTAATATGTGTAACATCGATGACTTATTTTTTAGCAACTGAATCATTTCTTTGGCAACAGGTTCAAGATCGTAGACGTGTTCCAAGACGTGGTGGGTGAATAAGAAATCGAACTTCATTGATTTTAATCGAGTATCCGTTGAATAGATGAAAGTACAGTTTTTGTATCGTGCTTTGGCCTTATTGATCGCCAGTTGAGTGAAATCAGTGCCATAGATATTGTAGTTTGGCAGAGCTTGCCTTATTACTTCGGTAAAGACTCCGGCTCCGCAACCAAAATCAATGACATCTCCGCTTTCTGGAAGTGGTAAGCTCTTGATCAATTCGTAAATTCGCTTCTTTTTATCATCTCCCCACTCAGACATGTACTCTTGCTTGAGAAAAGAGCCTTTTTGAGCAAATCGTTCTTCATAAAACTTCTTAGATACTTCTTTTTGGTATAAATTGTTCATCGCAAACTCTTCTCACGCGAGGTGGTTGTGTAAATCGCCACCTGCCCCCAGAGTTGAAGCTGCATAAAGTTTCTGCCTGCAGATAGTCTCTTGGCGGCTCTCTACTTGTCAAGGAAATTCTGGCTGCGGCCGATTACCATGATGGAAAGAGGTCTGGGAGCATCGAGGCATTGAGCGGAATATAGACGAGGTGCCCGGCGCCTTCTCATATCTTGCACCGCCCGGTGGAGGTGGGAGGCACGGGGAAAGCGCTGGCCCCGGGCTAGCCTCCCCTGGTTTGCTCCGGGAGCCCCGGTCTCCGGAAAACCGGCGCCCCTGGCAAAGGAGCTGGAACTGAGGCGGAGCCCAGAAAGCTTCCGGGCCCGCCTCTAACGGCGTCGTCGTACTGGCCTAAAACCGGGTAAAACCGGTGAAGCTATAAAGGTCGCCCATCATCTCTTCGTATTCGCCCTTGAGCTTCTGGTAGAGGCGGGCGTTTTCCATGCCCAGGGCCGCCTGCTCGGCCAAAGAGGAGATAAAGGTGATCTCATCGTCGCTGAACTCCCGGGGTTCGCTGGTATAGATGCGCATGACCCCGATGACGTTGCCCTTGAGGTTGATGGGCACCGACAAGATGGACTTGATGCCCTCTTCCGCCGCCTGCTGGGGATAGGTGGCCCGGGGGTCGCTGTCCACGTCGTAGATGGAGACCGCCTTGCCCATCATGGCGTCGGTGATGGACTTGTCGGTCCCCACCGGGCCCTTGTTGATGTAGCGGTCGCTGAGGCCGTAGTGGGCCACCAGTTCCATCTGCTGCCGTTTTTCATCCAGCAGGCGCACCCCGGCCCCCTTGATGTCCAGAGAGGTGGTGACGGTCTTCACCAGGAGGTGGAGGACCTTTTTCACGTCCAGGGCGGAGTTGATCGCCTTGGAAACTTCCAGCAGGCCTTTAAGGAAATTAAGCTCCTTGGTGCGATTTTCATACATCTTGGCGTTGCTGATGGCCTGGGCCCCCAACTCCGCCACGGAGCAGGCGAAATCTACCTCCTCCATGGTGAACTCCCGGGGTTCGGCGGTTACCAGGCGCATAACGCCGATGACCTTACCCTTGGCCACCATGGGGACGGCCACCAGGGTGGCGATCCCTTCCTCCTTGGCCTCCTTGGGGTACTGCATGCGAGGGTCGTTGACCGCGTCAAAAATAGCCACCGGCCGGCCGCTCAAGGCATCGGTGACACTCTTGTCAACGTCCACGGTACCCTTTTTGAGGTACTTCTCGCTCAGCCCGTGGGCCGCGGCCAACTCCAGCCGGTTGGTCTTGGGGTTGACCAGCCGGATCGTGGCCCCTTTGAGGTTCATGACCTCGGTGATCTGCCGCACGATGTGATCCAGCACTTCGTCCACCGACAGGGTGGAGCTCAGGACCTTGCTGATCTCCTGGAAACTCCGCAGATACATCCGTTCTTTAAATGCCGCCATCGCCGCCCCTCCCTTGTCTATACCGGGTATCCTGTGGGAAATCCCGGATCGCCAAAATCTTTCAACTGCCCACTTATTGTTACCAATTTTACTGACCTTGGGCAAGAATACTGACAAGACTTTCTTTACCGGATAAAATCATATCACTTTTGGGGCCATGGGGAAACTTTTTAAGCGAGGTGAGGCGCAGATTGGGTGCGACTTCCGGCCCTGCCCCCTCCCCGCGGCCCAGGAATAATTTTCCTCCGAATCAGTTTATGGTATAAACGCAGCCATGGAATTTATCCCCCTGCATTTCGCCGACCGCCTGACGATCATCAATCCCCAGGGGACCATCGGGGTGGTGACCCTATGGTCCAAACCGGACTACGTCATCGAGCGCTTCCGCCAGGCCGGGGTGGACCTAAACCCGGCCACCAGCCCCATCGCGGTCTTCGGCACCCTCTACGGCAACGGCCTGAGGGAGATGCTCAGGAATTTGTTGTATAATCCGCAGATTCGTCGGCTGTTGATCTGCGGGCACGATCGCTCTGGTTCCCGGAAGGAATTGACGAATTATTTTGAATTGGGCCTGGAGTCAGTGGTTACAGCCGAGGGCCTTATCGACGTCATTGTGCACTACCGCAGCCCGGAGCCCGGTGAAATCGTGATTCCTTTCCGTATCCGCCAGACGCGGCGGATTATTGACGGACTGGTAAAACGGGAAGGCTTTCCCCACCCGCCCCTACTGGACTGGCTGGGCGACCCGCAGGATGAGGGGACCCTGACGCAGATCAAGGAGTTTTTTGCGGCTTACCGGCCGCGGCCCGTTCCCCCAGTTGACCGCCTGGAAGTTCCGCTTCCGGAAGTTGAAGTCCAATATTTCCCCAGCAACCCACGGGGCCATGTGGTGGTGCGGGATACGCCCATAGAAGCCTGGAGGGAAGTTTTGTATTTGCTGACCCGCTTCGGTCGCCGGGTGACCTTGACCAAGGGTGACCGCCTGGAGTTGCAACACGTCAAGGTGGTAGTGGATCAACCGGAATTCGAGGCAAAGAACGAACTCCATGAAGTCAATATCGCTCCCGAGAAACTGCGGCGCTATCAGGATGACATCCTCCGGGGGGAACTACGGCCCGACGAGACCTATAACTACGGTCACCGGCTGCGGGCCTATTTTGGCCTGGATACCCTGGAAGCATGTGCTAACCGCCTTTTAAAAGACCCGGAGGACCGCAAATCCTACGTAGCCCTGTGGGATACCGCCCGGGACTTGACTGTTAAAGAGGGCCGCCCCTGTTTGGTTTCCCTGTTTTTCCGTAAGTTTGAGGGTAAACTCACCCTGAGCGCCGCCTTTCGCACCCACAACGCCATGGACGCCTGGCTGCTCAACGTCTATGGTCTCATGGCCATCCAGGCATGGGTGGCCGAGAGGGCGGGACTGCCTTGCGGGGCAATCACGGTCATCAGCCACTCCCTGGGCCTGGACCCCAAAGAATTAGATCGCGCCCTGATGATCATCGGCAAGCGCCCCTTCAAGGTCCGCCTGGACCCCATGGGCTACTTCCGGATTACCCTGGACGGCAAGGAAATTCTGGCGGAACACCGCTTCGAGGACGTCACCCTGAGCGAGTACCGGGGCAGGACCGCCGCGTCTCTGCAGCACCAGATCGCCCGGGACGTGGCCGTCTCGGATATCAACCACGCCATCTACCTGGGACGCCAGCTGGCCAAGGCCGAGATGGCCCTCAAAGATGGCCGGGAGTTCGTGCAGGATTAGCGGTAGGGGCGGTTCGCGAACCACCCCTACGGGCGGACTTTGACGCGAAAGCCTGCGTTTACAGGCCAACTCATAGGGAAAAATCGATAGTAAAAGGTGGGCTGGGCACTGCCCCCCATTGGCATTATCTGGTGGCACAGGTTTTCAACCTGTGCTCGCACAGGCGAGACGCCTGTGCCACCTTTCCCCATTATAGGTAGGTCGCGGCTGCCCGGTGGGACTTAAGTTTGGTAGGCAAGTTGCAGTCAAAAAACTATGACTATTCATGTCATTCTGAACGGAGCGTAGCTTCGTTACGAATCTCAGCGGCTCAAAAAAGAGATTATTCGCTGCGCTCAGAATGACAAACCATAATCATTTTATTGACTTGGTATAATACCCCATCCTGAATAGCCGAACCATTCATGTTCCTATTCCCTAAAATCCACAGCCAGTTTATGGAATTTATGCTGGAGCACAACCGGCCACAGATGGACGGGTTTCAAAGGTGGGTCCTCCATCCGGGCATGTTGTTTCAGGCTCTGGAAAAATGGTGGGGCGATCAGGGCCTTAGGGCCGTCCCCCATGAAGGCCTGGACCTATACAGCTTTGAGACTGATGGCGGCAGAGTGAAAACCGTGGATCACGAGACCCGAATCCCGGCGGCGTTTGCCGGTCAGGTGGTGAAAATCGACCGGGATTTTCTGGGAAAATCCATCTATATAAGCCATGCGATTTACACTGACGACGGCCGTCAACTTTTGTCCGTGGTGGGACACACCATCCCCCGTGAGGGGCTGAAGCCTGCCCAGCAGGTGGCCGCCGGAGAGATCATTGCGGCCGTCTCGGATATTTCCGGCCAAAAATCCAACCTTCCGCCCCACCTGCACCTGACGTTTGCCTGGGTGCCGAAGGATGTAAGGGTAGATCAGCTTACCTGGAAAAATCTGGGCCATGATCCCAGGATCAGGCTCATTGATCCGCTCCCGGTGATTTTAAGCTTTCTCTGAAAAGCCGTCACCAGCAGCGTAGCAGCCTTTAAAAAGATTGGTGGCTCAGGTTTTCAACCTGGGCAGTTCCTCATGGGTTGTTGTCCACCTGTAAATGATGAACAGGTTGGTGGGGCGGGCCTCTGCGCCCGCCAGGCGGTTCGCACCGGCTGGAAAGCCTGTGCTACCGGCGGAACTGTTCAAAACGCAGGAGTACGGCGAGTTCCAGGCACCACGTTATGGTGCGCAAAACGCACCCTACAGGTTGGCGGGCCGGTTAACGGTTAAACATATTCATCGCCCGGCGGGTTGAGCCGCTCATTATTGAGGGGAAACGCCATTTGGAAAGATAGCGCCACTTCAAGCCTTATCCTCATCGGCACGGTACACGGCGATCCCCGGGGTCAGGCCCGGGCCGGGAAACTCCTCTATCACCTGCGGCCGGAGCTGGTTACCGTGGAGATCAGCCCCTTTTCCCTGGGCTACCGCTTAAAGCACGGCGGCCGCTGGCAGCGGCAGCTTGCGGCAGCCCTGGCGGAACTGCCCGTCGGGGCGGAGCGCCACCTGGCTATCCAACGCCTGGCGGCCCAGGTGGCTTTGCCCTTCGAAGTCCGGGCGGCGCGTGATCATAGCCGGAGGCTTAACGTCCCCTGGCGCCCCCTGGACCTGGGTTTTTTGTCCCGGCGGCACCTGCCGCGGTATGCGACCGAACTCCTGACCCCAGCCAACCTGCGATCTTTGCTGGCCACCGCCGACGGCGAACTTACGGATTTTGTGGCCGGAGAGTTCCGCCGGGCGCGGCAGGCCTGGGTGGGAGCCCCCAGGCGGCGTATCCTCCTCTGTGTCCCCGAGACGGTGCGACGGGAACGGTTCCTGGCCCGGCGGCTGCGGGGTCTGGCCTCCCGGCATCGCCGGGTGGTGCACCTGGGCGGCTGGGAGCATCTGGTGGCCTGGGAGGATTCTTCCGGCCTGTGGTCTGATCTGGCGGATTTGAAGCCGCGGCGAGTGCTTCTGGACGAAGCGGACCGGTTACCGGATTTGAAGGTTCAAAGTTCAAGGTTCAAGGTTCAAGGTTAGGGATACGCTCAGCGGGAACTTTTCATAATTTATGGGTGGGCCACAGGCCCATGAAGAACTATTCCGAAAAGTCTTTTGTAGGGTGCGTCCTACGCACCATTCGTCCAGTTGAGTGGCGAGCGAGGACGCCCGCCCTGCCTGACTTTTCATCCTTTATGGATGGCCGAAGGCCCATGAAGAAGTGGTCTGAAAAGTTCTTGGTGGCACCGGCATCTTGCCGGTGCCGCGCACAGGCTGGAAGCCTGTGCCACCAAAGGTGGCGGGCGAGACGCCCGCTCCACGGATTTTGCCGGTTTCGCGGGTGGTTCAACGGCACCGATAGGAATGAGCGCCGGCATGGACAACATCCTGTTTATACAGGCTATTTGGCGAGATTATTTCCCCCGCCCAAATTAAGTGCTTGAGTTTATGAAGGAAAAAAGGGTAAACTCTCACCCGATAAAAGAAGCTGATTTATCCCTGGCGCGGTGAGATGCAAATATGGAGATTCGTACCATTACTTTGCCGGCGGGGCCGGAACGGACCGTCCGCGCCGTCCTGGGGGTGCCCCGGAGCGCCACCAGAGACGGGGTCCTGGTCCTGGCCCACGGGGCCAACAACAACATGGATCAGCCCCTCCTCAAAGGGCTGCATGAGCTTCTGGCCCGGGCCGGGCTGGTCACGGTGCGCTTCAATTTTCCCTATACCGAGACCGGCCGCAAGCGGCCCGACTCGGACGAGGCCCTGGAAGGGATCTTCCGCCTGGTTTTGGAATATGTGGCGGAAATGGACGAATTCAAGGGCCTGGCGCTCTACCTGGGCGGCAAATCTATGGGGGCCCGCCTGGCCGCCCAGATCGTGGCCGCAGACGTGGGCGCCAGCGGCCTGGTCTTCCTGGGCTATCCGCTCCACCCCCCGGGAAAACCGGAAAAACTACGGGATCAACCCCTGTATCAGTTGCCCTGCCCGGCCCTATTCATCGAGGGCGCCCGGGACCCTTTTTGCCGGATGGACCTGCTGGGAAAGGTGCTGGGCCAGATGCCGGTCCGGAGCGATCTCCACGTCCTCCCCGGCCTGGGCCATTCCTTCGAGTCCGGGAGACACGGTATGACCCCGGAGGTGCTGGCCCAGATCAACCGGGTAATCCTGGGGTGGCTGGACAGTTTATAAATACGGTTTTTCGTTTTTCGTTCTTCGTTTTTCGGAAAGAATATCTTACTTTTATCGATGGAAGCCTATATGCCACGAACGAAAAACCAAAAACCAAAAACCAAAAACGGTCTTTAAAATTATGAGCGTCATCCTCGTCGTGGACGACGACGCCCCCACCCGGGAGGCGTTGGCGACCGGCTTAAAGAAGTTGGGCCATGAGATCCACCTGGCCGGCACCGGGGCCGCAGCTCTGGACGAAGTCCGGCGTCACCCGGTGGACCTGGCCATCATCGATTTAAAGCTCCCGGATATGGAGGGCACCGAGCTGTTCGGGGCCTTGCGCATCCTGCGGCCTGAGGCCATTGCCATCATGATCTCCGGCGCCGCCACCGTAGACGAGGCGGTATCCGCCCTGAAGCGGGGGATTTACGATTTCATCACCAAGGACTTCCGCATGGGGGACCTGCGCAAGGTGGTGAGCAAGGCCCTGGAGACCCAGCAACTCCTGGTGGAAAACCAGCGGCTGCGGGAAGCCCTCCGGGACAAAGGTCCCACCGGCCGCCTTATCGGCCGGGGGCCGGCTATCCTCAAGGTCCTCCACCTGATCAGCCAGGTGGCGCCCATGAAGAGCACCGTGCTGATCGAAGGGGAGTCCGGGGTGGGCAAGGAACTCATTGCCGACGCCATTCACCACCAGAGCCCCCGGAGGACCAAGCCCCTGGTAAAAATCAACTGCGGCGCCCTGCCGGAAGGGCTCATCGAATCAGAGCTTTTCGGTCACGAGAAAGGCGCCTTTACCGGGGCCATTCAGCAGCGCAAGGGCCGCTTCGAGCTGGCCGACGGCGGCACGATTTTTTTGGACGAGATCAGCGAGATACCTCAAGCCACCCAGGTGAAGCTGTTGCGGGTGCTCCAGGAAGGGGAATTCGAAAGGGTAGGGGGGACCCAGACCCTGAAGGCGGATGTCCGGGTGATCGCCGCCGCCAACCGGGACCTGGAAGAGGAGGTGGCTACGGGGCGCTTCCGCAAGGATTTGTTCTACCGGCTGAACGTCATCCATATGACCATCCCGCCCCTGCGGGACCGGGTGGAGGACATCCCCCTGCTGGCGCTGCATTTTCTCGACAAGTTCTGCCTGGAAAACGACCGCCCCCCCATGGGTTTCAGACCGGAAGTCATGGAGGCCTTGAAAAGCTATTACTGGCCGGGCAACATCAGGGAGTTGCAGAACGTGTTGGAACGGGCCGTGGCCCTGTGCACCAGCAACATGGTGGAAATGGACGACCTGCCGGATGAAATCCGCCGGCATTCCCCGGAAGACGACAAGATTGTCCTGCCGGTGGGGTCTTCTATGAATGAGATCGAGCGCCAGGCGATCCTCCAGACCCTGAGAAAGACCGGGGGCGACAAGGAACTGGCCGCCCGCCTCCTGGGCATCGGCTTGGCCACCCTGTATCGGCGCCTCAAGGAGATGGAGTTGAAAGACGTTCCGCCGGAGGAGTCCTGAGATGGCCTGGTTAAACTTCCTGGACCTGCGCTCATTGCCGGCCAAAGAAGCCGAAGCGGTAATCCTGCCTATTCCCTATGAAGCCACCACCACCTATGGGGCCGGCACCCGGCAAGGCCCGGAAGCGATCCTGGCCGCCTCCCGCCAGGTGGAGTTGTGGGACGAAGACTTCGACTGGGACCCATCGGCCGCCATCCGCCTGGCCACCGCCGCCCCCATCTTCCCGGAGGTTTCGGGCCCCCAGGCCATGGTGGAGAAAATCAAGCGGGTGGTCATGCCCTTAATCTCCCAGGGCAAACTCATCTGCGCCCTGGGCGGCGAACACACCATCACCGTGGCCCTGCTCCAGGCCATGCAGACGCGCTACCCGGACCTGACGGTGGTGGCCCTGGACGCCCACGCCGACATGCGGGAGAGCTTTGAGGGCAGCAAACTCTCCCATGCCTGCGTCATGCGCCGGGCCTATGAACTGGGGCGCCCCCTGACGCTGCTGGGGGTGCGCAGCTATTCCCAGGACGAGTACCAGCTCCTGCGGGTGGCGCCCCGCCTCAAGCTGTTCAAGGCCAAAGATCTCCACACCCCGGAAGGCTGGCAGGCGGCCCTGTCGCACCTCCAAGGCATTTCGGGGCCGGTATACCTCTCCATCGACCTGGACGCCCTGGACCTGGGCATCATGCCGGCAGTGGGCACCCCGGAACCGGGCGGTTTGTCGTACGGCCAGGTGCTGACTATCATCGAAACCCTGACCAAACGCGGCCCCATCATCGGCCTGGACCTGGTGGAACTGGCCCCCATTCCGGGGCATACGGTGAGTGAATTTACTGCGGCGAGGCTGCTGTATAAGGCTTTGGGGTATATTTATCATTCCCGTCGGCATATTTGAGTGTTAAACTTTAACGTTTGGGTTATGCAAGGGAGGAATCACCCCTGGAACCACATAGATCCAATTGAAGGCAGGTAACATGAGAAGAAAGTCTAGAGAATTCCACGATGGAGCCAAAGATGGTCTCGAGCCATTGGCTCCTTTAGATTTAAATAGCATTCACGATTTTGATGAATTGCTCCAGGCCATGAGCAAAACTGCTTTTGGGGGCCGTTCAATGGGTGAAGCTGCGGATGTGCTTGCCGAAATGGTAAGTGATCCCGATTGCATGATAATAGGAACCTTCTCTGGTGCCATGAGCGTGGCCAAGATGGGATTGCTCGTTTGTGAGATGATCGACCGTGGTTGGCTTAAAGCGGTAATTTCCACGGGTGCGCTTATAGCTCATGGATTTATTGAAACCCTTGGCCGGGTGCACTACAAATGTCCGGTAAATCGGTCGGATAGGGAATTATATTTACAGGGTTATAACCGAATTTACGACACTCTGGAGATGGAAACGAATTTGGACTATGCTGAGGCTATTTTCCGAGAGGTGCTGAAGGGTTTGGACCGGAAACAAGTTTGGTCCTCCCACAGCCTTTGCCGGGAATTGGGCCGGTATCTCGCAGAGCATACCGAGAGTCCTGGAATTTTGCGCAATGCTTACCTCAAAGGGGTGCCGGTGTTTATTCCAGCTTTCACCGACTCAGAAATGGGACTGGATATGGCTACGCATATGATGCGTGATGCTATACGCCAAGGGAAGGAATTTCCAGGAGCCTTAACCGATTTTTGTTTGCAATTCAATCCTTTCCTGGATTTGGGGGCTTATACCCAGCAAGTGTTGCCAGCAAAGAAGTTGGGAATCTTTACCATCGGTGGCGGCGTGCCTAGAAATTGGGCTCAGCAGATGGCGCCTTATCTGGAATTGCTTAATGCTCGTTTGGATATTGATGTGCCAGAGCTTCGTTTTCATTATGGAGTAAGGCTTTGCCCGGAGCCGGCGCACTGGGGCGGGCTGAGCGGCTGCACCTATAAGGAGGGGGTTTCTTGGGGGAAATTCGTCCCCCTTGAAGAGGGCGGAAGATTCGCTGAGGTTCTTTGTGATGCCACTATCACCTGGCCTATTCTTCTTAAAGCGGTTATTCAGCGAATTGAAGAAAAGGCGAAAAATAAATAAGTTAGCTTGGAGGCTATCTTATCTTAATGGATGCCACTGAAATGACCTTGGAACAAAATCTTAATCAAAATGACCGTGATCAAGTTAAAAATGTCAGGCATATCTTCAATGATATGGTTGATGAATATGACCATTTACATGACTTATGGTATAGTTATAACTTTAGCGAGATAGAAAGAATTCTTTGGGATGAATTTGAACCACCCAACACACCAAGTATGAATCCGCCGCTCGCTATCGATGTTGGCTGCGGGACTGGTTTACAATCAATTCAATTGGGATCTTTAGGATATAAAGTTATTGGTATTGACATTGCCGATAAACTCATCGAGAGAGCCCGAACTAAAGTTCAGCGAGCTAAAAGCAAGCATAAATTTCTTGAGGTTGATTTCTTAATTGGCGATGCCGCGGCGTTGCCTTTCGCCGATTCAGTCGCTGAGTTTATTAATTGCTGCGGTCCGACTCTCAGTTTTGTCCCGAATTGGCGCCAGGGATTATCGGAAATTTCGAGGTGTCTGAAGCCGGGCGGAAGACTACTCCTGGAAGTGGAGGGAAAATGGAATTTTGACCTGTTTTGGGAAATCGTTAATGGTATTTGTTTTAACGCACTTGAATATGATGAATCTTTATTGGAAGCGCTCCGGCATCTTCGCCCACCCTGGAATGTCGGCCACCATGTCGAATATGCCTTCAAGCTGGAATCTGACGAGTCAGTGATGATGCCGCTAAAATTGTTTGATGCCTCTGAATTGGAGAAGGAATTGCAAGCTGTTGGTATAGTGCAAACTAAGAGGTGGGGCCTGCAATCATTAAACAATATCATCCCCAGTACCATACTCCATGACGCCAACCCGAGTCCTGGCTTAAAGAAAATATTTTCATTTTTATCATCAATTGAAAGGAGGTTTAACCAATTTCGGCCCCTGAACGCCCTTGGGTGCAGTCTTTTGGTTATTGCTCAGAAGAAATAATACCAAACAAAAGTCTGGTTTGTGACCCGGCTCAAAAGCAACTCTTGCTATGAGGTCATCCAGGAGCAGTCGGCTTCCGGGCCAGTCCTGGCCGATCAGGTCATCCGCTTGAGTTCCCCCAAGGGCCAGGCCTGCTACCCTGAGCCAATGCGCCGGGTGCACTACCGGGACCCGGAGACCGGCAAGGAATATGTCTTTTTAACCAACCGCTTGGACCTGTCTGCCCTGGAGGTAGCTGAGCTCTACCGCCGCCGCTGGCAGGTAGAACTCTTTTTCAAGTGGATCAAGCAAAACCTGAAAATTAAGGCCTTTTACGGGACCTCCAAGAATGCGGTGCTGATCCAAATCTGGACTGCCTTGATCGCTTACCTGCTGCTGGTGTGGGTCAAGTTCAAGACCAAGGCGGGCTGGGGACTTCTGGAACTCACTCGCCTGGCCCAAACCATGCTCCTGGAACGTATGGATTTGTGGGCCTTGCTTGGTCTTCGTCCACCAGACAACCGACAACCCTTGCTATTCAATTAGCGTGCCGGACAGCAGTGAAAGGAAGTTTAATAAATTACGGCCCCTGAACGCCTTTAGTTGCAGTCTTTTAGTTGTTGCTCAAAAGGGATAGAGTTTCTGCAATGGAGACTAAAAACAAATGATAGAAGTATGTAAATTAATTGATAAATTGTCTGGTAGCTCCGACGTTTGGATTAGGATTGTTACGATTGTTATTGCTTTTATTGCTTTTTTATTGGCTTTACACCAGTATACGAAGGCTCAAGGATGGCAGCGAGCTGAATTCATTATAAAATTAATTGACTCATTTGAAAAAGATAAGCTAGTAAAAGCAGCGCGCTTTATGTTGGATATGGATTGCAGAACAATTAAGATGGATGAAGGCGAAGATTTAGAATTTTGTAATGCAAAACTAATAAGGGCATTAGAAATAGTGGATATGGATGAGGGATTTACTAAGGAGCAACAAGCTATTCGAGATGCTTTTGATGCTTTTTTTGATTTTTTTCAGAAACTATATTCCTTATTGAATTCTAATTTAATTAAATTTAATAATGTAACTTATTGGAATTATTGGTTTGAAATCCTGAGCAGAGTCGGCACCTTAAAAGGGAATAATAATTATCAGAAATTGATAGACAATTATATAGAGGAATACAAATTTATAGGAATACATAGATTAATTGATAAATATAATAAAAATCCTGATCCATTGCTCACAGAGCTTTTTGAGAAAGAAGAAGTTGATAAATTAGAAGTAATTAACAACAGAATCGTTGTTGTATTGATGCCTTTTGAAGAAAAATGGTCTGGTGAAGTATATGAAGTAATTAAAAATATTTTAGTAAGCAATGATTATGAGGTTCGTCCAATATATCAAGAAATTGATAATAGCGATGTTTGTAGTATTGAAATAACTATAAACGAAGCAAGCTTTATCATTGCGGGCATTACACATTACGACGAAAATGATAAGGTAATATATGGATTAAATATGGCTCGGTCGATTGAGAAAAAGGCAATAATAATTCCTAAAGATGCTGATGCAGTTAAAAATATGCCATCTAATCTAAGAGAATTAGTGATTAATTATGAAAATCATAAATTAGGTTTAATAAAACTTAGAGATGAAATTATGAATAGAATTGAACAGAAAAAATTACCATTATTAGTTGATGATATTATGATAAGATTCTACAGAGGTTATTAAAAAAATGAATATGTTCATCAAAAAAGCTGGTAACAAAATGCCTCCCGCTGTTAAATCGGTTATTGATACCCATGTCCATGTCGTGACCTTAAACCTTCCTGGAGTGGCTTTAAAAAAGGCGCCTGATGGAACCTCCTTTCAGAGTTCGCCCGAACAACTTGCCAAGGTGATCCAAGCTGAGTTGCAAGAGGCGAACATCGAACATGCGCTATGCATGCCCTCCCCATCGGCAGATGAAAATGATCCGCTGGGGGTTGAAGGGACGCGGCGTTTAGCTGCGTTGGTTCCGGGATTGCATCCGGTCGGCTTCGCCAACCCGGAACGCGTCGACGAGAGGCACATCGATAAGGTCGAGGAGTCACTGAGGCATGGTGACGTGGTTGCCCTTAAGGCGTACCTCGGCTATATACACCATTATCCGAATAGCCCCGGCTATCATCCGTATTACCGGCTGGCAGCCAAATATAAAATTCCCGTAGTCTTCCATTCGGGAGATACTTATTCCCACCTGGCCAAGCTCAAGTTTGCTCATCCCTTTAATGTTGATGAGGTGGCGGTGGACTTTCCAGAAACCAACTTTGTGATCGCTCACCTGGGGAACCCGTGGTTAGTTGACACCGCTGAAGTGGTTTACAAAAACAATAAACCAGGAATCAGAGAGAACGTTTGGGCCGATCTCTCGGGCCTCATGGTTGGCTCGGCAGCCGATTATGAGAATTATCGTCAAGAAGGATACTTCGAGGTTTTGGGCGAAAAAGTCCGGGAGGTAATCGATTTTACGGACCGTCCTGACCGCTTCCTATATGGCAGCGACTGGCCATTGTCTCCCATGAAGATTTATCGAGACTTTATCGGCGAGCTAATTCCGGAATCATTTCACCAAGCGATATTTCACGATAATGCTAAGTCTTTGTTTAAGCTCAAATAAGTTGCTTGAGGAATGCCGGCCCATTGGGGCGGCTTGAGCGGCTGCACTTATCGGGAAGGGGTTTCCTGGGGGAAGTTTGTCTCACGGAGGCTTTGAGGCATCTGGGTTCTGGGGGGGAGGTATGGCAATGTTACTGAAAAAATAACTATATCCAGTAGGTTGGTTGACAAATTCAGGGAAGTTTATGTTATCCTCGGTGCCGATTGGCAATTTGGCTACAAAGGAAGAAGCCTGATGTGGTTAACCTTGGTGAGAGAGGTCCCCAAAACCGTTTTTTGACCGTGGTGGCCGAGGCTGCTGGATAATCTTGATTACAAAAGTGGTTGAAAACTATAGCAAATGTATTGTAGTACATAAAGACAGGGGGCGTCATGCAGATTTTCAAAACGAAGCGGTTCGCGCACTCTGCAAAGCGTAAACGGATCGCGGATGACAGTTTGAGCTACGCCATCGAGCGCGCCGAACGCGGGGACTTGGACACCGATTTAGGCGGCGGAGTTATCGAGCAATACGTCCCACGGGAACGATCAGGGGTATATATCCCCCCTAATTTTCGAAGGAAGCGCTTAGGCTATCAGGTGCTGATTGCATACCGTTCCGGGCATAGGGCGGTGTTTCTCTATGGTTTCGCACTAAACAAGAGGGCCATCATAAAAGACGATGAATTGGCAACGCTGCGGGAGATTGCAGCAGTATGGCTTAAGGCAGGAGCAGATCGCCTTGAAGACGCAATTGAGGAGGGGATTTTACGGGAAGTGAAATCATGACGACCGAAAATAAAGGGCCCAGCTGGCTGGCACAAGAGATGCTCGAAACGGCTCAGGCCATGTGGGAAGCATGGATTTTGGATGACACGGCTTATGCCAAAATCACCATGCGCCACCTCGGCGTTAATGCCGGGATTGAACAACTAAGCGGCGATGATATGCGCGCCATACGGGCTAAGAGGATCAGCACAACCTATCCGGGAGTTTTTTATAAGGAACGGGAACGGAAGGGTAAAAAAGATAAGTATTTTGTAATCTGTTACCCGGTTCATGGTAAGCAGATGGAAGAGGGGGTGGGCTGGGAAAGCCAAAATTGGAATGCAAAAAAAGCTTCTCTTGTTTTAGCCGAACTCAGAAAAAACCAGGCAATTGGAGAGGGTCCATGCACTTTCAGAGATAAACGCAAGGAAGCTAAGGACCGTCAAGAGGCCGAAAAAGCACGGCTCGTTCAAGAGACCAAGGCCAAGGGAACCTTTACTGCTTATTTTCTCCTTGCCTTGGCCAACAAGCAGTTGGCAAACCCAAAACGGGTGCGGTCATTGTTCAATAATTGGATCGCCCCTGAGATAGGGGAATTAACTTTTGCTCAACTTCAAGGTTCCCACCTGGAGAAGATCAAGAAATCTATGACCGATGCCGGATTATCCCCCCGTACGGTTGCAGATGCCGGTGAAATAATCAGTGGGATTATGCTGTGCTCATGTTTTATGTAATCAGGAAATAACTGTCAGGCGGCAAAAAGTTGTGTTTCATTCCTTGCGGCATACTCACACTTATTGGCTGGTGGAGCAGGGGAAAGATTTATTTATTTAAATATAGGTTAAGCAATGAATGCTGTCAAGGGGGGCCAAAAGGCATTATGAGCCATGGCCCTGAGTACGAATATCAGTTTCGTGTTCGTCGCCTGGCCCAGCAAAGGTTTTCGGGGAGGTTAACCAAATTTAACCATAGTAACAGTTACTGTTTGTTACCATGAAGTGTCCTGAATTAGACTTAATTTGACAGGTATTCATGTAGGTTGGTTTTTGTAACCTCTCTCTGTTAACCCGCCACTGGCGCCACAGCCGCCGGAGCCGGCCCATTGGGGGGGCTTGAGCGGCTGCACCTTCAAGGAGGGAGTCTCCTGGGGCAAATTTGTCTCCCCGGAGGACGGCGGCCGTTATGCCGAGGTGCTGTGCGACGCCACCATCGCCTGGCCGCTGCTGCTCAAGGGCGTCAGCCAACGCCTCGGCAAGGCGCCAACGCCCTAACCAACCCGGCGCGAGCTCTCAGGACAGACCGGAATTGAAGACCGCCATACCGGCGACCAGCACCACGAACAGCAGCGCCGCCCACATGGCCAGTTTGGCGGTGTTAATGCCCGAGAAGCTTTTCAAAATCTTTGTGTAGTCCATAGCACACCTTCAGGATAGGTTTAAGCTTCATTTCCCCCCTACTTTATTGCCGGCGCCTAACTATGACAATGAGGGATTTCCCTAATTTTATCGGGAAGAAGCCTGAATCTGCCTCAGGGTTTTGGAGAAGATTTTCTTAGGGCTCAGCCCGGGAGCTTCGGGCGGATTAATCAAGGTTGTTATCAGAAAATTATTGTTGGCGCGGAGAATGGTTTTCCAGGGCGCAAAAATCCGTAGGGCGCGTCTCACGCGCCACGTCATGGTGCGTAAGACGCACCCTACAAAGGGAAATTAGCTTTTGAGCCCAGTTTGGCATTAATCCTCGGATAACGGGGGCGAAACGCCGCAGGAGGCGCAGCTACAGAGTTTTTTATCCTTTAAGGCGTGGTAGCCCTCCCGGACCAGGAGGGCGGCGATTACCAGGCCGATCACCGGATCTGCCTGCCAGATGCCGAACCAGTAATTGAGCCCCAGGCCGATGAGCAGGGCCACGGATAACATGGCGCAGGCCAGGGTCTGCTTCGAGTCGGCCATGAGACTGGCGCTGCCCAGTGATTTGCCCGTCTGGTATTTGAGATAAAATAAGGCCGGCATGATAATCATGGAGGCCAGGGCGATGAGAATCCCCAGCAGGCTGGGAGCGGGGGCCTCCTGAAAGATTAATTTCTCCACCGATTCATAGAACACATAAGCCGCCAGGATGAGGAAGGTATAGCCCACGATCTTGACGGACCGGCGTTCCCGGCGCTCTTCTTCGGCGGGGCTCAGGGTGGCGTGCCGGGCGAACCTGTAGATCATCACCCCGCCGGATAGGGATTCCACCAGGCTGTCCAGGCCGAAGCCCACCAGGGCGATGGACCCGGCCCAGGCCCCGGCCAGCAAAGCCAGGGCGCATTCCACCACATTGTAGGCGATGGTGAAGTAGGTCAGGTTAAGGGCCTTGCGATGCAGGTTAGTCATGTCAGTGAGCAGTGAGCAGTAAGCAGTGAGCAGCAGGGTAAGGTGCGCAGTGCGCGCCTGCGAGAACTGTAGGGGCGACCCGGTGGGTCGCCTTTATATCGGCTCTTCCGGAAAAATAAACCTTTTTAAACGCTCGAAATAAGTCTTCCCCCCCACCACATAAGTATCATTATGGTGGGCCCCCGGGATGATGTAAAGGTCTTTGGGTGAGTTGGCCGCGGCAAAAAGGCGCCGACCCATGGCCACCGGGATGATCTCGTCGTCGGCGCCGTGAATGATGAGCACCGGCACGTTAACCTGGGTAATCTTCCCCAGGTTGTCATAGGGCACCTTGGGCCGCCAGTCGAACAGGAAGGGGGCGAGCATCCTGGCCATCTCCGAGGAGTTGGTGAAGGCCGACTCCAGGATCAGGCTACGGCAGGGTTTTTGGACGGCCAGGTCCGTGGCCAGGGCGGTGCCCAGGGAGCGGCCGAAGAGGATAATTTCCCGGGGCGGCATCCTCCGGGTTTCGGCTGCGTAGCGGTAGGCCGCGGCCGCGTCCAAAAAGGTGCCCTCCCGGCTGATGCGGCCCTGGGAGCGGCCGTACTCCCGGTAGTCAAAGATAAAGACCTGGACCCCCACCCGGTCATGGAGCAGTTTAATATTCTCCAGGCGGTGGCTGATGTTGCCGGCGTTGCCGTGGAACCACACCAGGACCGGGGCCCCGGCCTTGGGCACCCACCAGCCGTGGAGCTTGACGTGGTCAGCGGCCTCAAAGTAAACGTCGTCGTATTTTAACCAGAAATCAGCCGGGGTGCCGACAAGAAAGGGGTCAGGGAAGAAGACGATGTTCTTTTCGGAAAATTCCAGGATCATGGCGGCCCCGTTGGCGGTGCGATGCGTTGGCGGCTGGCCGAAATCTCGCCGCAGGTTCATGACCATCTGGTGGAAATGCAAGGTGCGTTTTACGCCCCATGAAGCGGCGTGTGAAAGGCGCCCTACGCCGCCACATAAATTTAAAGGGTATACCTGAAGGTATACCCTTTTGCGTCGAGATACAAAGAAATAATCCGGGCCGGTGACCGGGAAGAGAGGCTCCCGGTAAGGCTCAACCCACAAAGAAGCCGGCGATATAGCGCAGGGCCAGGCCGGAGATGACGACGCCTAAGCCGATGCGGATGAGCCTCCCGGAAACGAACTTCTGGAGGCGGGCGCCGATGTACATGCGGCCGAACCCGCCGACGCCGAACAGCGCCCCCAGGAGCAGATCGGGATGAATGCCGATGGCGTAGTAAATCCCTACTCCGGCTACCGGGGTTACCAGGGTGCCCAAAAGCGCCGCCCCGGCGATGGTGTACATGGGGAGTTTAAAGATCGCGGCCAGAAAGGAGGCGATAATGGCGCCGCCGCCGATAACGTAAGTGCCGCGGATGAGCCCCGCCACCAGGGCCAGGACGAACAGGGCCGGAAAATCCGAGTCGTGAAACAGGGGAGGGCCAAGGTTTATGGACCTTTGATCAGGAACCGGCTATTCCCGGTTTCCCTCCTGGAAACGAATTATTCCTTAATCCCGTGTCCCTAAAAACCGGATCCACCTCACTGCCACAATCTCAAATATTCTTCCTTAAATTTGCAAACCTCTCTTAACGCTTTCCGGCCGACCGTTTTCTAATTAACAAATCCAGGTTGCAAACTTATTTCTGGAGGGTAAGCGAATGAACCTGACTAAATGGTTGAGCGTTATCCTGACGATGGGCCTTATCCTGGCCTTAACCGCCCTGAGTGGCCAAGCCGACCCATATCACCACCCCCATGGAAAGGCCTATGGCTGGCATGGCAAAAAACATCACCATAAGCATTACCGGGGCGACTGTAATGGTCCACACCATTACCGTTATCATGCCCACCACGCAGGACCACCGCGGGTTGCCTATGTCACACCCGTGGCTCCCATCATCGGGATTCCTTACTCGCAACCTCAACTCTATAACTCCCAGCCCGCAGTCCCGGGTTTATCAGGCAATTTAAACTGGAATTTTTAAAAGATGCTGAAAAATCATTAAGGTTTTCGCGGCGGCCTTCAAATTGCAGCAAATCCGGAGTGCAGATTAATTTAAGGAGGATAATTCAATGAAACTAGAAAGATGGTGGAGCGTTGTTATTCTCACGCTGGGTCTGTTTATGGCTCTGAGCCCCTTGAGCGCCCAGGCCGGACCTAATCGTGGGTTTGCCCCGCAACCGAATCGTCAGGCTTTCAACCGGCCTCAGCCGCGTGCCCATGCCCCGCAAATGAACCATCGGGCTTTCAGCCCGGCCCAGTCGCGTGGCCATGCTAACACCTGGAATCGGCAGCCGCAGCACTTTGGCCATGCTAACACCTGGAATAGGCAACCGCAGCACTACCAGCAGCCTCGTGGTCATGCCTATGGTTGGAATGGCCAAAACCGTCAGCGGCATCAGCCGCGTGGCAATGCTTACGGCTGGAATAGTCATCAACGCGGCCAGTGGAACCAGCACCGGCCTGCCGTTGGGAGTAATGATCACCAACGTCAGTGGAACCAGCACCGGAATGTCTCAGGGCGAAATGATCACCAACGTCAATGGGACCAACACCGGAATGCCTCTGGGCGGAACGACCGCCAGTGGCAACAGCCGCCCAATGGGGGTCAGCATAATAATCCTGGTTCTTCCTATAATCGTGCCGGCCATCCGACCCATCCTCAATCTCCCAATATTGCCCCCAATCCGTCAGGCTATTCCCATACCCCTCTACCGGCGGGTCAAACTGGCGAGCGGCCCGGTTTTCGCCACCCCGATGCTTCCGGGAGTGCCCCTAGGCACGCCCAATCTCCTTCAGGGGTAATCTAGGCTGCTGACTTTTATCAGGAATTGCAGGTTTGGTTGGTAAGAACTGATCGGTGAATAACTCGGATGGATTCAAGGGAGGGGGGCCGCCCGCCTGTGCTCTTGCCCCTCCCTTGACCATTATGTTTAGCAGGGTGAAAGGTAATTCATAACTTCACTGTGGCAAAACCGCATCAATAAGGGCAACCCGGGCAAAGAGTCCTCAAAACCATTTTTGATAGGGGTAGCCAGGACTGCGGCATAATCCCAGAAAGTACTTCCTGGACAGAACATTAAGGAGGCTGGAACATCCAGGACGGCCAAGAGAGGTCGGGGGAACTTTTGAAGGTGGATAAAACAACCGTTAATGGGCGTCCTGGCGCCTGGATCTGCGCTTTGGGGCTGGTCATCTCTCTAATGGCCTGTCAGCCGCGGGTTAATAATGCGCCCCCGCTGCCGCCGCCACTGCCGCCGACGGCGGAGCTACCCCAGCCGGTGCGCCCCACTTTTTATGTGACCATTAACCAGCTTAATTTGCGGGCCTGTCCCGGCTTAGATTCCCCCAAGATCAGCGCCCTGGAATTAAATGCAGAAGTGGAGAAAATGGGGGAGATCGAAAATTGGACTCAGATCAGGGTAAAAAAGAATGGCACTATAGGTTATGTAAGCTCCCGCTATCTTTCCCCGCAACCCGTGAAAGTTGCACAACCCATCAAGAAAAAACCCAAGAAGACAAAACCCCCCAAGGCCGCCCAGCCTCCTGAAGCGGCGGTGGAAGAGGGCGAAGCCGAGCCCAAGAAGCAGGGGCCTTCAGCTCCAATCCCCCGGGTCATGTAGGAGGGCACAGGAGTAAAGAGACTGGATTTACAGAATAAATTATATTCTATCTATGTCTATCCGTTCCAGTTGTACTGGAATCGGCGAGAGCGCATAAAAAAGGGGCGGACCATTCGGTCCGCCCCTTATAGCTTTCGCGTCAAGCCTATTCCCAGGAGTCTTCCACCTGGGTGAGGACCGCCAGTTTGACGGCCTGGACCTTGCGGTAGACCTGATCCGGGGCTCGGAGGCGCGCTTCGACGGTGAGGAGGTCCGCCTCGATGGAAATATCGAAGAGGCGCTCGTTTTCCTGGAGATACGGCAGGATGAGGTCCCAGTCGGCCGCGGTCAGCGGTACGATTTCGCCGCCGTTCAACTGTTCTTCCACCACCTGTTGATAGGGGTCGCGGATGAAGATGGCGCCGCCTGAGGCCAGGGAGAAGAGGTTGCCGCCGGGGTAGGGGGTGCGCTGGGGGCGGATGCGGCCCCGGGAGTCGAACTCCAGGCCGTTAACGATGATAAAGCCGCCGCCGGCATGGGGGTTGCCGGCCATGAAGGACTCGGCCAAAAAGTCCAGGGCGGTGCCGTTGATCACCACCCGGGGGCGGCCCACCGCATTGATGAAGGGCCGGCCGGCGGCGTTGCCCAGGACGTAGACCTCCCCGCCCTTGGCGCCGTACATGAAGGTCTGACCCACGTCGCCGTGGACCACCAGCTTGCCCCGTTTCATGATCTGGCCGAGCTGGTCCTGGGCGTTGCCGTGAATGCAGATGGACATGCCGTCGATGCCCGAGGCCAGGTAGTCGCCGGTACTGCCGTAGGCGTCGATCTTGACCTCATCGGTGTCGGCCCCGAAGCCGCAGCCGAGGAAACGCTGGCCCTTGTAACCGTAAGTGAGGAATTGCCTCCACCCGAGTTCGAAGGCCCGGCACAGGAAACGGGCGTCGCAGCCGTCGCCTTCCGGGGGGAAGCCGGCGGCATCCAGGACCAGCACCGCATCGTCCCGGGACGGAGCCGTCAGGCGCTCCTGGGTCTCAAAATCGACCCAGCGGTAGCGGCTGGCGTGCGTCTCGCCCAGGCGGGGAGTGGCCTGAAAGATCTCGGTCAGGGCCTCCATGAGCAGGCGCAGAAGATGGCTGCGTTTCTTGTCGCCGGCATCGTAACGCCGATCCAACAGCAGGGTGAGTCCGTTGATGGCCGCGACTTTGGGGCCGTCGCCGCCCGCGGCCTGGGCCGCGGTCACCATAAGCGCTTCCCGGAAACTGGCATAGGACCAGATGGGGACATGTCCTTTGACCCAGCCGAAGAGTTTCTGGCCGCTTAAATCCTCCAGGTGGGACCTGATCAGGCGGCTTAACTCCGAATCTTCATTGATGGCAATATCCAGCCGGGTGCCGTCCCAGGGACGCTGGTGCCAGGGCACGGTCTTGGGCTTGCCGAACTTGTCGTGGCAGGAGAGGACCCGGTGGCCGTTCTTGCCTTCCAGAGAGAAGATGAAGGAGCCGCCGTCGGTGGCGCTGCCGCCCCGGGCGTTCCAATAGAGATCGGCCACGGGGCAGAACCGGGAGTCCTCCGCCGCCAGGCTCTCCAGGGTGGCGTCGATGGCCTGCTTCTCCGAGCAGACCAGGCCGATCTGCACTTCGCCGTCTTGCAGAGCAAAGACCTGGGGCCGGAGCATGGAGGTGTCGGTGATGCCGATGAGCTCGAGGCGGCTCCGGTCCGGGTCGTTCCGGGCGATGATGAAGAACCAGGGGCCGTCGGGGGAGCCGTGGATGTTGGTGGTCTGGAGATGCCGGTAAATCCGCTGGCGTTCCGGGTCCAGGAGGTCGAAGTCCCGCTCGGTGGTGGGGGCCATGGACTCGATGACGTATTCCAGGGGGAACCCGTAGAGCCGGTGCCACAGGTCGAAGGTCAGGACCGCCACCTCGGTGTCCGTGAGGAACTGGGGATAGAAATGGCGCTGGCTCAGGTATTCGCTGACGGAAAAATAGTTGGCGAAGTCGCCGTTGTGCACCAGGGCGGTGTTCAGGGCCGCAAAGGGGTGGGCGCCGCCGGGGTGCCAGACGCGCCCCCGGGTGGGGTAGCGCTGATGGGCGATCCAGATATGGGCCTTAAAATCCAGGAGATCGTAATAAAGGGCGGCTTCTTCGGCGTAGCCCACGATCTTGAGGATCATGAGGTTGCGCCCCTGGGAGAGCACAAAGGCCTTCTTTTCCCCCAGGGAGGCATAATAGGTCTCATTGAGCTTGTAGCAGTTCTGGGCCACGAACTCGTCTTCCACCTTGCGTCCGGGGACGTGATAGAGCTTGTGCTTCTGGATGAAATGCTGGAGCACCTCGGGCTTCACCCGCACGAAGTATTGCCAGACCTCCGGGGGTTTGACCATCAGGCCGGGCAAGTCCCGCCAGTCGCCGATGGTGGGCTGGCGCCGGGCGTGTTCCACCCGGAAGACCTCGGCGATAAAGCGGGCCTCCACCGTGGACCTAGCCTCGGCGTCCAGGTAGGCGATCTGAATCAGGTAATCATCATCCAGGATGTCCTGGGAAACCCCTAAGGTGTCGGCATCGAGGCCCACCGCGGCGATGCCGCCGCCCTTGCCGTTGCCCCGGTTGTGCATCTGCACCGAGGGCTGGAAGATGTGGCGGCCGGCCACCGGGATGCTGCAGGCAAAACCGGTAACCCCGCAGCCGCCTTCTTCGTCGGCCTTATAAACCCGGCCCGAAGGGAAGGGCGAGGTGAAATCGCGGCGAGTGTTGAGGAGGGCGAGGCCGGGGTGGGTAAACTTATTGGTATTGTTCATATTGTTCACCGATATAGTTCAAGGTTCAAGGTTCAAGGTTCAAAGTTATTGTGCTCAACAGCTGTTTAGTGATTTATTGAAATTTGCTGCCCTTCTTATCAGAGGTCTTCAGATATCGCAGAAAACCCGCGAGCAATCGGGAGGTCTCGTCAGCCAGAATGCGTATCTGTTGAAATTGTTCCATGGATGTCAGGCCGGCATCCAAGGCGACATAGAGCAACGCCTTTACTTCGCCAGCCGAACCTTTGGCCGTGGCCAGAAATTGCCGGAATTCCTTGTTGCCCTCGCGCTCGAAGCCTTCGGCAATATTAGCCATAATAGACACGGACGCCCGGCGAAGCTGATCCCTCAGGGAAAAATCCGATGCAATTTTTCCTTGGGCGGTAACTTCATAAATAATTTTGGTAAGCTCTCGAGCTTTTTTCCAGGCATCAATGTCCTCAAAGCGCTCGATTTTGGCCATGTTATTAAAGTTCAAAGCTCAAGGTTCAAGGTTCAAAGTTTTTAACTATCAGCAGCCATAACTAACGACTTGAGATCATGATTGTTTATAAGTCTATCATTTCGAGCGAAATATTGCCTTCAGCCAGTAGTCTTAAAATCAAACCGAAAGAGTGTTTTCCTAAATACCACATTCCAGCATTTATTAGGGCAGAGTTTACGGGGCCCCCACCATGTTGAACCAACCAATTTTCCGTCGATAGTTGTCGATCAGAATCTTGCTCATCACGGAGCGATTCGACGACCTGACGAACCCACGTATCTATGGGCTGTAATTCTATGGAATCATCAGTAGATAGTTCACAATTGAAAAGGAATATAATATCTCGCAGGTAGAAGGCAGAAGTCTTTGGGCCAACTCCCCATATTAGCTTAAGCTCTTCACGGTGGTCTCTGATACGACCGGCTTCTATCTCAGAAATGCTATGGTTTACTATATTATAATCAGGAATATTGCTTATGTATCTCAGAACATCAAGAACCATCTCACGGTCTCGTTGCTTGCCCATGGTATTATCGAATTTATGCCATAAGGGGCTATTTTCAACATTGAAATCTTCCCAATCAGCAGTTAAAGGAATATACGCCCCTTGCACCAACGCTTCTAATTTATTTATAGAATCAGGTAAAAAATATGAGTCTAAGCATTCCTTCATTTTTCCAAGATATCGATCAGAAAGGGAATCATTTCGCCCCTGCATGTATAGCTTCGACAAAAGGAACTTAAATGCACAGTACCAATCTGAACACAGTTGTGAAGGCTCCGATCCTTCTTCAACGAGGAATTCGCGAATATACCTCCGCCCCATTTTTTCTAGCGCGCTTAAAACCCTTTCAACCTTTTTACTCATTCTAAAGTACCATTAATCATTTTTGTCCATAGTGCATACCGCCCAAGCCGAATCCCGGCGGCCGCAGGCCGCCCTATAACCTTGAACTTTGAACCTTGAACTTTGAACTAACCCTTCCGTCTCAGATCGTCATCCACCGGGCGGTCGAAGTAGTCCAAATGTGCCAGGACGTCGGTGCGGCCTACCAGTTCCCGGATGCTCCGGAGGCCCAGGCGGCGCAGGATTTCCTTCAGCTGCCAGGACCAGGAATAATACAGGTTGCTGATGCGGTCGGTGCCCCACTTTACGGTCATCAGGTCCACCAGCTCCTGGTCGGTGGTGGCGATGCCCCGGGCGCAGCCCCGGCCGGATTCGCAGTTGTGGCAGCGCAGGCATTCCAGGGCCACCAAGTCGGCGGTGCCGATCTGGACCCCGTCGGCCCCCAGGGCGATGGCCTTGGCGATGTCGTAGGCGGTGCGGATGCCGCCGGAGGCAATCAGGGTGACATGGTCCCTTATGCCTTCAGCCCTCAGGAACTGGTGCACCTTGGGGATGGCGTACTCCACCGGCATGGCGATGTTCTTCTTGGCGATGTCGGGAGCGGCGCCGGTGCCGCCGTAGCTGCCGTCCAGCTGGACCACGTGGGCCCCGGCGTAATAGCTGCCCACGGCCACCATGTCCACGTCAGTGGGGGTGGACACCTTGACGGCCACCAGCGCGCGGGGATTGATCTCCTTGATCCAGTCGATGTGCTTCTTGTGGTCTTCCACGGAGTAGACGCTGTGGAAGGGAAAGGGCGAAAACAGAGAGCTACCCGCCACCGATTCCCGCATGCGGGCCACCGAGGGGGTGACCTTTTCACCCAGGAGATGGCCGCCCAGGCCGGGTTTGGCCCCCTGGGCGTACTTGAATTCCACCATCCGCACCCGCTGGATGGTCTCCTCCCGGACGCCGAACAGGCCGGTGGCCAACTGGGTGACGATGTTATGGTCATAGGGGTAAAGCGCTTCCGGGTAGCCGCCTTCACCGGTGCTCACCATGGTGTTGAAGCGGATGGCGGCCTGGACCCGGGAGATGATGGTGTTGATGGAGACCGAGCCGAAGGACATGCCGCCGCCGTACCAGGGGACCGCCAGCTTGATCTGGGGCCGGCCGTCTCCCCGGCGGTTGATTTCCACCTCCAGGGAGATGTCGTCGTGGCTCAACTGGAAGTCGGGCCGGGCCTTGGGGAACAAGAAGCGCAGCTTGTCGAAACCGCCGCCGGAGTCGCCCAGGCGGTAGTCCAGGTCGATGTAGGGCAACTCGCCGGTCTCGGCCTGCCACCAGTTACTGAGGAGCAGGTCCGGGGTCCAGCGGCTGTCACCCAGGGTGCTGAAAACCGGGTGGATGCTTACCTTGAGGGCCTGAGCCGGGCACTGCTTGACGCAGTAAAATTCATTGTTCTGGCAGGGTGTACCCAGACAGCGGTAACTCTTGGGACGCCTGAGGTAATTGCCGGCCTTGGCGTGGACCCCGTAGGGGCAGACCTCGACGCAGCGGCCGCACTTGATGCACCTTTTTTCGTCGCGCCAGACCCGGTACTTGCTCAAGGCATTCTTGAACCGGGACGGGGTGGGAACGGGCTCCCAGGGTTGGCCCGGGGACCAGGACTCGATGGGTACTACTTTCTTTGGTTGTGCCATGGGTTATATCTTTCTCTGTAAGGTCGTTTTCCGTTTTTCGTTAAAAAGCTTTAGGTTTTCGGTTCTTGGTTAGAAATTTATAAGTGTTAGGGCTAACAAGTCTGCCGGTTTTGTCGTTATTACCAAAAACCAAAAACGAAAAACCAAAAACCGCCTCACTCCCCCACCCGCCGGCTCGCCCCTTCGGGGCGGGCGAACAGGGGTGCGAAGATCTCTTTATCCAGGTCTTCCTTGAACATGGCCCGGCCGACTTCGCCCCGCAGGCGCCGCACTTCCCGCATGCCCATGGCCCCGAGGATTTCCAGGAGCTGGTTGTTCCAGGCGCCCACCAGGTTCACCAGGCGTTGGGCCCCGCGCTTGACCGGGAGCTTGTCCATCTCGATGGGGCAGGTGTCGCCCTGGCCGTGCTGGCAATTCCGGCAGAGGCGGCACTCCAGGGCCAGCAGCAGGGGAATATCGACGATAATGCCGTCGAGGCCGCAGATGATGGCCTTGGCCACATGCTCCGCCAGGGCGATGCCGCCGCTGGCCAGCAGGGTGACCGCGTCCCGCATCTGGTGCTCCACCAGTTTAAGATGGGCGCGGCGGATCAGGTCCTTGAGATGGACCGAGCCTGCGTCTCCCAGTCCCCGGGCCTGTTCCGTGGCCACCAGGCGAATCACCCCCGCCCCCGCCCCCGCCAGGGCCGCTACCCGGTCCGGGGCCTGGAGGTCTCCGTCAACCTTGATCCAGACGAGCAGGTGGGGATACCGCTGCTTCACGGTCTCCAAGAGGCTGATGACCTCGGGGTGGTCTGTGAGTTCAATTGCTCTGACCTTCGACAAGATCGGGTCATCCAGGTCCAGCGAGCCGGCGGGGAATTGCGGCACCAGGGAGTTAGCCGCGTCCATCAAATCGGAGCTGATCGCGTCCCGGGCCATGAGGGCCACGGTGCCCAGGGTTTGGGCCGCGGCGGTGAGAATCTGCCGCATCCGCGGCGGGTTAGCCCCCAGCGTCGGTTCCGCCAGGACCACGGGCAAAGGGAGTTCCATCAGGGCCGGCGGCTCGAACATGAGACTACCCGCCTCGTCAAAGACCAGGAACATGGGCTTGCGGCCCAGGTCGATGGCGGTACTGATGTATTCCCGGCCATGAATGCCGTCCCGGGTGGGCCGGACGATCTCCGACATGTCGGTCCACAAGGAGTCGAAGCCCTCGCCGGCGAAGACGCCGCCATAACCGGCGCCGGAGACCGGGATCTTGCCGGTTTCCGCCTGGTACCAGGTGGTGCCGATGATCTCCGGGGTGTAGTAGTCGTCGCCCAACTGCCGGTATTGGGGGTTCATGGCCTTGAAGACCAGTTCCCGGGGGCAGCCCTGGACGCAGCGGTAGCAGCTCCGGCACATTTCGTCAAGGGTGTCCACGAACTGCTTCCGGTCGAAATCCCGCTTCTTGTAGGCGTCCACCGGGCAGACCTCTTTGACGCAGCGCTGGCACCGGAGGCACCCTTCATTCCAATCGATGATGGTGGTCTTGGCCAGGGGCGACAGCCGCGGCGGCACCCGGCGTACCGGTATATGATATTTGGCTGGCAAAACTTCCTCCAATAAAATCTTGGGTGAAAAGGGAAAAAGGGGAAAAGGCGAAAAGGGTAAAGCTAATGGCGAGGATCCCCTTTTTTCCTGGTTAACGTCTTTCCCTTTTCTAATCTTCAGTCGCTCCTGTAGGGAAAATGATACATGGCCAAAGGGTGGCATTAAATCAAGGGTTTTTCCCCTTTCGCCTTTTCCCCTTTTACCCCGTCTTTTTTAACGGACTTGGTCCCAGGGACTCGGCCTGGGCCTTGATTTCGGCCACTACCGCGGCCAGACCGGGGGCGTCCCCCGGGATCACCACCGAGCGTCCCACCCGGGCGCTCTCCAGGCCGATCTCTTCCAGGTAGCGCTGGGTATAGGCGATGCGGTTCCCCAGCCGGTGACTGCCTTCGTTATAGCGGCAGAGGTCTTCGGCGCAACCGATGACCCACACCAGGTCCGCAGGGGTGGCCAGGGTCCGGAGCAGTTGAAAAGCCTCGATCTTGCTGCTGCACGGTTCCGGGAGCACCTGGAGCCGGATATTGTCCTGGCCCCACTGGGTCCTGAGAAAATCCGGGTTTGGCACAGCTTGCTGACAGGCGTAAATTACCACTTCCGTTGCCATAGATTGTCTGCCTCAACAGGCCGGCCGGGACCGCCTAAGTGAAAGCGCCCGGCTACCTATAAACAAAATTTATCCCAAATAAATATTATGTCATTCGACCCTGACACTTGCAACAATATTGCTTATTCACCCCGGGATCAGATGGAGATTTTCCCCTGACGGCCTAGGTCTTACCGTGATGCTTCTTCTCATCGATGTCGCCGGGGTACATCACCGCCTCGTGGCCCCGTTCCCGGGTCCGGATGCGGATGGCCTCATCCACGGTGTACACGAAAATGAGTCCGTCCCCGGTTTCGCCGGTGGAGGCGGAGTTGAGAATGGTCTCGATGGTCTCCTCCAGGTTGGCCTCGCTCAAAATGATGTTGAGCTGAATCTTGATGAGCATATCCACCTGGTAGCTGCCGGAACGGCCCACCAGGGTGATGCCTCCCTGGCGGCCGTGGCCGCGGATTTCAAAGACGTTCAAGCCCACGATGCCGATCTCCCGGAGGGCCTCCTTGACGTCGTTGAGCTTGTCTTCCCGAATAATGGCCTCAATTTTCTTTAGCATGGTAAAAACCTCTTAACCGCCGATGAACGCCGATAAACGCCGATAAAAAATAATAAACCTAAAATCGGCGTGCATCGGCGGTTAAATATTTACGAATAAGCCCGCTCCCCGTGGGCGCTGATGTCCAGACCCACTTCCTCTTCCATGGTGGTGACCCTGAGGCCGATGCTCAGATCCAGCACCTTGGCCACCACGTAGGTGACTACAAAGGTGAAGACAATGGTGACCACCACTCCCAGGAGCTGGAGCGCCAGTTGCTTGGGGTTGCCGTAGAACAGGCCGTTGGCGCCGCCGCTGTTCACTTCCACCGTGGCAAAAAGCCCGGTGGCGATCATGCCCCAGGTGCTGGCCATGCCGTGGCAGGCCCAGACGTCCATGGATTCGTCCAGGTTGCGGTTTTGGCGGAACCGGATGGCGTAATAGCACAGGGGTGCGGCCACTGCGCCGATGAGCATGGCGGCCAGGGGGGAGACGAAGCCCGCGGCCGGGGTCACCGCTGCCAGGCCTACCACCATGCCGGTGGCGATCCCCAGAGTGCTGGGGCGGCCGTCGATCCAGCCCAGCACCATCCACACTATTCCAGCGGTGGCCGCCGAGGTGTTGGTGGTGAGCAGGGCGTTGACCGCCACGCCGTTGGCCGCCAGGGCGCTGCCGGCGTTGAACCCGAACCAGCCCACCCATAGGAGTCCGGCTCCTAAAACGGTGTAGGCGATGTTGTGCGGTTCCATGGGGACCTTGCCGAAGCCTTTACGGGGGCCGATGACCAGGGCGAAGGCCAGAGCCGAGTAGCCGGCGGCGATGTGCACCACGGTGCCCCCGGCGAAATCCAGGACCCCCATGGCGCCCAGCCAGCCGCCCTTGCCCCAGACCCAGTGAGCCAGGGGATCATACACCAGGGTCATCCAGATGAGGCTGAAGAGCAAAAACGACTTGAAGCGCACCCGTTCCACAAAGGCGCCGGTGATCAGGGCCGGGGTGATGACCGCAAACATCATCTGGAAGGCCGCAAAAAGCCCATGGGGGATGGTCTTGGCATAGTCCGGATTGGGCTGCGCCCCCACCCCGTTGAACCCCAAAAAGTTGAGCCCGCCGATCAACCCGCCGATATCGGACCCGAAGGCCAGGGAGTAACCGTACAAGACCCACTGGACCCCGGCCAGGGCCATAAAGATGTAACTCAGGGTTAGAGTGGAAAGCAGGTTCTTCCGGCGCACCATGCCCCCGTAAAACAGGGCCAGGGCCGGAGTCATCAGCAGGACCAGCGAGCAGCACACCAACAGCCAGGCGGTGTCGCCGGAATTAATGGCCCCCTCCATGCCGTTACTCCTTTTTGTTCACAAATTAGGTTCGCAAGGCGACAAGTTTGTAACCACAGCGGCTGGGCAAACAAGTAGGCTGGGGGAGAACGTCCTCCCCGCAGCCTACCGGATTTATTAACCGATCTTCAGCCTTGCCGGGATCAGGCGCCGGCGCTTACAGAATCGGGAGATAACGCTCGATCTCGTAGTTGCTCACGTGCATCCGGTAAGCATCCCACTCGATCTTTTTGTTTTCCAGGAACTTGTTGAAGATATGCTCGCCCAGGGCTTCTTTGACCAGGGCGCTGTTTTCCACTTCAACGATGGCCTCGTGGAGGCTGCCGGGCAGCTCCTGGATGCCGATTTTCTCGCGCTCGGCGGGCGTCATGTGGTAGATGTCCACTTCCACCGGTTCGGGCAGGGGATACTTGTTCTCGATGCCCTTGAGTCCGGCGGCCAGCATCACCGCGAAGGCCAGGTAGGGGTTGCAGGCCGGGTCGGGGGCGCGGTATTCGCACCGGGTGGCGGTTTCTTTGCCGGGCTTGTACATGGGCACCCGGACTAGGGCGGAACGGTTCCGCCGGGCCCAGGCGACGTAGACCGGAGCTTCGTAGCCGGGCACCAGGCGCTTGTAGGAGTTCACCCACTGGCTGCAAATGCCGGTGATCTCCCGGGCATGTTTCAGCAGGCCGGCGATGTAATGCTTGCCGATGGCCGACAGGTGATACTCGTCGCTGGCGTCGTAGAAGGCGTTCTTGCTGCCCAGGAACAGGGACTGGTGGGTGTGCATGCCGCTGCCGTTAATGCCGAAGATGGGCTTGGGCATAAACGTGGCGTAGACCCCGTTGATCATGGCGATGGCCTTAACCGTGGCCTTCATGGTCATGGTCTTGTCGGCCATGCGCATGGCCTCGTCGTAGCGCATGTCGATTTCGTGCTGGGAGTCGGCCACTTCGTGGTGACTGTACTCGATGCGCACCCCCATGCTCTCCAGGGCGAAGATGGTGGCCCGGCGCAGGTCATTGCCGCCATCCAGGGGCGGGGCGTCGAAATAACCGCCCCGGTCCAGGACTTCGGTGCCGCAGTTATCGGCAAAATAGAAGAACTCCAGTTCCGGCCCCAGATAATTAGTGTAGCCTTTCTCCGCGGCCTTGGCCAGCATGCGCTTCAGGACATAACGCGGGTCGCCCGGATAGGGAGTGCCGTCGGGCTGCAGGATGTCGCAAAACATCCGGGCCACGGGTTTCTCGTCGGGGCGCCAGGGCAGGACCTGGAAGGTGGTGGGGTCGGGCTTGGCGATCATGTCGCTTTCTTCAATGCGGGAAAATCCCTCGATGGAGGACCCGTCAAACCCCATCCCCTCAGTCATGGCCTCTTCCAGTTCGGACGGGCGAATGGAAAAGCTTTTCAACACTCCCAGGATGTCGGTGAACCAGATCTGGATAAAGCTGATCTCTTTATCCTTGACAATGCGGGACACATCCTCTGCAGTTTGGCAGGTTTGGCAGTGCACGGTATTCCTCCTGAACAGAAAATTTGATTACCTCACAGCAAGGATTATACCAGACTGATTATTTAGGAAAATCAAAAACTTAACCAAATAGTAGTTTACATTATTGTAGATTTGGTCAAAAAATTACTGACAAGATTGTTAATAACCCCAAAAAAAACCCATGAAAAGTTTTTGCTCTCATTTTTTGGCCCTTGACAAGCCGAGTTTGCAAATGAATGAGCTTTTGATTTCGCAAGGCCTCCTTGGCTGATAGCCCCATCCTGATTCATGTCCCACTGGTGGAAGATCTGAGTAGCCTGGTCACGGTTGTTTGATCCGGCCAAGAATTCCTATTTGTCAATGACGATATCGCTATTGGGTCTTGTGCCGTGCAAACCGTCCTCTGGCAAATGTATAAATTCGGGAATATTCGAAATAGCGACTAGATAATTTGTCCAAAAAACTGGAAAAGGGTAACTTTATGAAATTTCAATGATAATTATGTTTTTGTCTAAAAAAATAGAAATTGGTTTGGAGAAATTACGGTGCTATCAAGCAATTTAACGTTAAATATCAATTATTTAACTATATGGCATTTATTGTGCAATATATTTTAGCGCTTATCCCGGTTTGTTGAGTTGGATCGGGTTTTCTGGGACACGGCATTGGGAGATAAGCAGTTGACCAGGAGGACCGTAAGATGGGAGGACGGAAAGCCACGGGTCTCGAAGAGACAGCCCGGTTATTTTTCAGGCGACCGGATATCGCCGTTCCAGTGGGTCAATCTGAGGTCCCATAAGAGATTTGAGCTTGACCCTGATGTTATCCTTAAATCTTTCAACCAAGGCGGGTTTATGAAAATAGCTTTGATGGAGTGACTTAGTTTTTATTATGGCAGGTGGCCATGGTGGGGCTGGATAGAGGAGTGAAAAGTTAACGTTAGGTTTGATTTTAGAAAATTCCTTCAGAAATTCCACCCCGTGATGACCTTCAGCGTGGCCAATTCTCGAGGCAGAATCCTGCCTCAGGAATCTCACGTCCGGTTTCACTCTTACCTTGCTCCTGATAATGGAGAAAAAACACTACTTGGCTTAGCAACCCCGGGGAAATGGAGCAAGATGCTCATGCTGTCTTACACGGGCGCTGGCACCAAAGGGACTTGGCGTCATAGACCAGCCCACAGAGAAGGTCAGAATCGCTGACCGAGGAGAAATCCTGAAAAGGGGAGGGTTGGTTATGAAGCTGGTGAGAAAGTTGAAATTCCAGGAATTTTCTGCCAATCGAGGTCCCGCGGCTTTAGCTAAGACCTTGATAATCATGCTCTGTTTCACCCTTGTCTTTGCCGGAGTTCCAGTAATCGCTTTGGCGCAGCCCGCGGACCCGATACTATCTCTTAAGGATGTACCTGTCCAAGAACCCCCCAATCTTTCTGAATTCATTAAGGACAAAGATGCTGCCATAGCCCTGGGGAAGGCCTTATTCTGGGACATGCAGGTAGGCAGTGACAGCGTCCAAGCCTGCGCCAGTTGTCACTACCAGGCCGGGGCTGACCCCCGGACTAAAGGCCAGCTTAATCCCAACACCAACGGGGGTGACGTCAAATGGGGTAATTCCGGCCTGGAGGCCATTCCCGGTGCTCCCACGGTCGAGGATCACAATCCTCTCTTTGCCCCGAACTACCAGGTAAATGCGGAGGATTTCCCCTTCCATAGCCGGAACCCCGAAACCCAGGGAGTGACGAGACCGACAACTCCTGACCAAGAGTTTGCCTCGGTGGTTATAGATACCAACGACGTGATGTCTTCCCAAGGAGTTCGCTTCTACAAGTTCCTGGGGGTCGTGCCGGGATTATCTGCAGATATCGGCCTCCCCTTAAAGGATACGGTTTTTCAACTGAAGGGAAGAAATATTCGGAGAGTCGAACCCCGGAACACCCCGACGATGATCAATGCCGCGTTCAGTGGTGATCTTTTCTGGGAGGGCCGGGCCAGCATGATTTTTAACGGCGTCAATCCTTTCGGCTTCCGGGATCAGGACAGCACCCTGAAAAAAAATGTCAACGGCACCCTCACCGATGTCACTGTCCGCCTCCCGTACAGCGCCTTGGCCTCCCAGGCCGTGGGACCCCCGGTCAGCGACTTTGAGATGTCCTTCCAAGGTCGCGACTTCCCGCGCATTGGCCGCAAGATGCTGAGCCTGAGACCCCTGGCCCTGCAATTGGTCCACCCCGAGGACAGTGTTCTGGGGAGTCAATCCAGAGCCAAACTGGTGGGCGGCAAAGTTAAGGGCTCGAAAGGCCTTAAGGTGGCAAAGTACTCCGAAATGATTAAAAAGGCCTTTAAGAATGAGTGGTGGAATTCCTCTGATATTTGCCGCGTAGTGGAAGGCACCCAATTCGTCCATAAAGCGAGCAGGCAAAACCCCCGGACCTTTGTGGTCAATCCCGGCCGGGCTAAAATTGAGAAATGGAAATCAAACTTTATCTGGGGTCCCGATGACTTTTCCCAGATGGAGTATAATTTCTCCCTGTTCTTCGGATTGGCGGTGCAGCTCTACGAAGCCACCCTGATATCGGACGATACTCCCCTCGATAAGTTCCTGGGAGCTAATTATAACGTCAGAGGGGGGGGCGCCAAGCTCTTGCCTGACCCCTTTGCTTTGACCGAGCAGGAGCAGCTGGGGCTGACTCTTTTTAGAAATCCTGCTTTGGGCTGCGCCCTGTGCCATACCCTCCCCGAGACCACCGAACACACGAACCGCACCCTGGCGGTGGACACTGAGGGTGTTCCCAGGCAACTGGTCCGGTTTCTGCCCGATGGGAACGGCGGCTTGTTCAACCCCACCGGTACTGCATACATTGACTTTGGCATGCGCAATCTGGCCCACCGTCCTACCGAAGAGGATATCGGCCGGGGGGGCACCGCCCCTGACCTGCCGCCCTTCCAGAACCCCCTGGACGACAATAAGCCTTTTCCCCTCTCCTACGTGGAACTGTGGAAACTGAAGACGGCAGTGCCGAGCAAACTACCCCCTGCGGTGGCGGCTTACGTGCCTGATGTGGCAAACCCCGTCATCCCCGGATTACCGGCGCCCACGGACAACAAGACTGTGAAGGATGGCGCCTTTAAAGTGCCCAACCTGCGAAACTGCGTGCATACGGGCCCCTATTTCCACGACGGCGGCTACTCCACCTTTCGCCAGGTCGTGCAGTTTTACGCCCGGGGCGGCAATTTCCCCCAGACGAATTCTACTGAGACTGCCTTAGGCATAGTTCCTCTCAGTGATTTAGACCCTGCTGATCCTCTGAAGACGGATGAGCAAAAAGCGGAAGCCGAAGCGAACATCCAGGCCCTGGTGGCTTTTATGGCACGTGGCCTTACCGATGAGCGGGTGACGTGGCAAAAAGCTCCCTTCGATCATCCGCAGCTTTTGGTGCCCAACGGCGCCAGAGATCGAACCCCCCTCCTCGATTCGTTTATCGAGATACCGCCGGTGGGGAAAAATGGGCATACAACCCCACTCTCCACGTTCCTTGACTTAGACCCGCAATCGCCATAACGGCTCCAGACAGGGCTCAGCCTCGGCCTCAGAACCTATAGGCTGAGCCCTCATCCTTGCTACCTTCCCCAGGCAGGCCCCACATGTCGGGCTCGGCGGTGTCTGGCCGGTTCATAACACCAAGGTGAGACCTCTGGAAAAATTTCAGTTTTCCTCAAAGTTACCCAAATGGAGCCTAGGCACCGCCTGCGACTACAAAAAGATGGGTGGAGAATTGCCAAAAGTTCCCTCTCTTTTTCCCTTCCCCCCTCGCGGGGAGAGGGTCAAATAGAGGGCAGTCATTCATGGACCTTTGGCCCACCCATAAATTATGAAAAGTTCATGCCTGCCCTTGCTCTTGACTATGAACTTTGAACCTTGAACTTTGAACTTTTCGAAGCATAATCATCATAGAAACTTCTGGCAAACGATATAAAGAGCGGTAAAGGGATCCGGGGGGCTGGCGCGGTGGAAATGGGGTGGCAAGGCGAGCTCGGCCCGCCACCCCGGTGGTCTTGCGGTTGGTTAGCGGCGGTAGCCTAAAATCTTTTCAACTTCGGCGGCGTCTGCGTCCATGACATAGGGGATGCCGGAGACTTTGGCGGCCTCTTCCGTCAGAGCGAAGAGATCGTTGCGGTCGATATGCTTCAGGGCGAACTTGCGGGCCCCGGCCATGAACTGCTGCAGGCCCTGGGTCATGCGGCTGATATAGCTGTACATCCCGATGGCGCCGGCGGGAATCCGGCCATACTGGCTCAGGGGATAATCCCGGCGCAGGGTGGCCGCCTCGGCAAAATGCTCCACGTAGGCCTCTTTGCAGTCCCGTTCTTCCCGGAAACACACATCTTCCAGTTTCCGGCCCTCATTGGTGCCCACCATGGCCGCGGTCATGATGGAACGGCCCATGCACACCAGCTTGACGAAGGGGGCGCCCAGGGCCAGACCTTTGAACACATGGTCTTCCAGGGACAGGCCGCCGGCGATGGCGCAGTCGGGCACGAATTTGCCCGTTTGCTTGAGGTGGTTCAGGTACTCGTAGAGCAGGCACTCGATATAGACGGTGGGAACGCCCCACTCGTTCATCATGCGCCAGGGGCTCATGCCGGTGCCGCCGCCGGCGCCGTCCACCGTGAGCAGGTCGATCTTGGCATCGGAGGCGAATTTCACCGCCCGGGCCAGGTCCACCGGCCGGTAGGCCCCGGTCTTGAGGGAGACGCGCTTGGCGCCGACGTTGCGGAGATGCTCTATCGTCTTATGGAATTCGTCTTCATCCACCATGCCCACCCGGGAGTGGCGTTCGAATTCCTTGATGCCCTTGGCCAGGTAGCGCTCTTCAGTAGCCGAGTCGGTGGGGTCGGGCAGCACGATGTAGCCCCGGCTCCGGAGGAGTTGGGCCCGCTCCAGGGTGTGGAGTTTGACCTCGCCGCCGATGTTCTTGGCGCCTTGCCCCCACTTGAGTTCGAAAAATTCGATCCCCAGTTTTTCGATGACGTATTCGGGGACGCCCAGGCGGCCGTCCTCAACATTGGCCTGGATAATGATGTCGCCCTTGCCCTGATACCATTTCCGGAAGGTTTTGATACGGCGCTCCATTTCCGGGGAGCGGACGATGCGGCCGCCTTTGATATCGGCGTGGGGGTCCATGCCGCAGACGTTTTCGCCGCACACGATGATAATGCCGCTGATGGCGGCGCCGATAGCCATGGATTCCCAGTGGACCCGGGCGATTTCGGTGGACCCCAGGGCCCCGGTAAAGGCCGGAAAGGATAATTTGACTTTTTCTTTCACCCCGATTTCAGCGCTGACATCCACCGCCGGGAAGATGGCCGTATCCGAGTCGGCCTTGATGCCTATGGCGCCGACGCAGGTGCCCTGGACGTTGAAGTGGGAAAAATCCACCGGATAATCTTTATCGGCCCCGGCGGTGACATTGCCGAAGGGCTGGGGATAGAGCATCTCCCGGCCCCGGATGGCCGAGCGGCCGATCTCGCAGGGACCGGGGCAGCTGTCCAGGCAGGTGACGCAGATGCCGGAGCCGGGGGCGGCCTTGACCCGGTTTTTGGTTAAGGTGGCGGGGCTGCGGTTGGGATTGCTGAGACTCATAATTTGCACTCCTTATGGTTGGGTTTTTTTCTTAACCATCAAGGGTGCGATAGGGGCCAAGGGCAAACGTATTATATATGCAAGAAATAAACCAAACGGGGTGAAAAGATAATTTGATATAAATTGCAGATAGTTATGCTAAAAGGGCGCGGGTTTTAAGCTTAATAATCTTACATAGTTGTTAGTTTTGCTAATATATTGCCCCAAATATGTTAAAAGTCAAGCTGATAATTAAGTTAAACTAAATTTACCAGGGTTATATTGTGGCCAGCCGTCTCCTTCTCCTTGACGCATGGTTATGATTTCCTTATGATATTTAATAAAATATTCCGGCCTGGGAGAAAAAAGTGGTAACGCAAAAACAACGGGTCCCCTCGGGGGTCAGGCGGCTGGACTTGCTCTTAGGCGGGTTATTCATCGGGGATAATGTGGTCTGGCATGATGATGCCGGCAGCCTGGCCCCCGTTTTTTGCCTCAATTTTCTCCAGGCTTCGCAACTGCAGGACAAAGCCATAATTTATGTAAGCTTCGACCGCTCTCCCAAAAATCTCCTGGACAAGCTGGGAACCCTGGCCAATTATCCCGGCCTCATCATCCTGGACTGTTTTACCAACGGCAAGGGCGGCGGCTCCGACTTCTTCCTCAAGTTTTATGGAGATCAGGAACCCAGCTCCCCCTGCCGGATCATCAGGGTGGAGGAACCTCGCCAGCCCCAGGAATTCGAAGCGGCGCTCTATAAAGTTCACGCCTCCCTGCAGGGAGATGTGCGCTTTATTTTTGAGAGTCTTACCGGCATGCAGGAACTCTGGGGAAGTGAAGACCGGCTCCTCAATTTTTACTCCCATTTATCTGCCCCCTCTGAGGGAGCGCATGGCCGACATCCCGGCCCTGTCGGAGTACTTCTTGAACAAGTACGCCGAGGAGCACGCCAAGCCGGTGAAGCGCCTGTCGGCTCCGGCCCTGGACCTGCTCATGCAGTACCCCTGGCCCGGCAACGTCCGGGAACTGGAAAACATCATCGAGCGGGCGGTGCTGGTGTGCGACGAGGACACCATCTTGAGCGTCCACCTGCCTCCCACCTTACAGCGCCAGACGCCGGGGGGGGACCACCGGGGCCTGTCCGCCCAGGTGGAGCATCTGGAGCGGGAACTCATCACCGAGTCCCTGCGCCAGACCCGGGGCAACCAGAGCCAGGCGGCCCAAATCCTGGACACCAGCCTCAGGATCCTGGGCTACAAGATCAAGCAATACAGCATCGAAGCCAAACGGTTCCGGGCCGATTGAGGCCAAAGAGCAATCAAACGACTATTATTTGTCATTCTGAGCGCCGCGCCGAATCTCTTTTTTTTAGCCGCCGAGATTCTTCACTCTGCTGCGCTCCGTTCAGAGTGACATGAATATTCACGGTCTTTTGACTTCACCTTTATATGAGACCTTGCCCTTACCCAATCGACTCTCAAAAGATGGTGGGGTGGGCGTCCCCGCCCGCCTCAGTTATTGGCATGCT
>Ga0351885_10092_pt1:15000-45828 | contig 45828 bp, 41 predicted proteins | sample TotcelFGM3001L13_FD_206771 | JGI IMG/M metagenome (GOLD analysis project Ga0351885, IMG submission 206771) | Enriched cells from coal bed in the Powder River Basin, Montana, United States - Total cells FGM rep3 HSBNCT.FGM.300.1.L13 ... | reverse complement strand
ATGCTCCACGCCTTCATCTCGCCCTCCCGGTACAACCGCCCCGAGCGCAAGATGCTCTTCTTTATCATCGTCGCCACCATTCCCGGGGCCCTGGCCGGGGTGTTCCTGGAAAAACAGGCCGAAACCATCTTCCGGGAACCAACCAGAATCGCTATTCTTCTGGGCGCCGTGGGACTGCTCCTCATCCTGGCCGAAATCCTGGCCCGGCATAACCGCCCCCTGGACCGGATCAGCCTCAAAGACGCCATTCTCATCGGCCTCTCCCAGGCCTTCGCCATCATGCCCGGGGTCTCCCGCAGCGGCATCACCATGACCACCGGCCTCTTTTTGGGCTTCGACCGCCCCTCCGCCGCCCGCTTCTCCTTTCTGATGTCCACTCCCATCATCGCAGGCGCCGGCCTCCACCACATCCCCAAGTGGATCAACGAGCCCGCCGGCAGCCTCCCCCTGGTGCCCGCCACCCTCGGCTTTCTCGCCGCGGTGATCTCCAGCTATCTCACCATCAAGTTCCTCCTGCGCTTCCTCCAGCGCCACACCTTCATCCCCTTCGGTATCTACCGCCTCCTCCTGGCCGCAGTGATTCTGGTCGCCGCCTTTTATTACCCCGGCCGCTGACGAAACCCCCGCCAGCCTCGTCACAGAGCCCTCGTTTGCACCCGCGGCCCCAAATATTGGCTGCTGGTTGCCTTGAAAAGAAGCTCAGTAGCACAGGCTTCCAGCCTGTGAGGGGCCGCTGCCTGGCCAGGTTGTCCGCAACCATTGAAAAATCTGTTTTAGAGTATGCCTGCCATCTTCATGCCGAGGAGCCATCAAACAGTGGCACAGGCGTCTCCCCTGTGCCGGCGCAGGCTAAAGATTTCTCAGCCCGAGGTGCCTCATAAAAATCTTTGACAACCAATTCTTCTTGAAATATATTCAAATGGTTTGCGCAAAATTTCACATATTCACGGCATCATTCATGGGCCGTTGCCCCACCCATAAAGCAGGAAAAGTAGCGGACTTTTTATCAGGGCGCTTGGTGCGAATTTATTAACCAAACTTTTAACCTTGAACCTTGAACTTTGAACTCCTATCAGAACAGGTGATCCGGTGATCTTACAAAAACTTCTGGCGAAAAGTCCCAAGCTGGAAGCCCGCCTGGAACTCCTGGAACTGGCCACCGGTTTGGTGCTGTTCGGTTTCCTCCAGTTCCACATGTTCGCGGTCTCCAGCATTATTCTTGGCGTGGAAGCCTTCAACCGGGATTCCGCCCGCATGGATGAGTACTATCTCTCCTATATCGGCATCCCCCTTGTCATCCTGGCCATCCTCGTCCACGGACTGGCGGCGATGCGCAAGGCTCCCTGGCAGTTCCAGGAAATGCGGGTCTTCATGCAGCATTCCCGCCGCCTGGCCCACCTCGACACCTGGGCCTGGGGCGTCCAGATCGCCACCGGCCTGATTATCCTGGTCCTGGCCGCCACCCATATCTGGAGCGTCTTGGTCACCTGGCCCATCGAAGCCGCCACCAGCGCCGCCCGCATCCAGGGAGGCTACTTCTCCAGCTTCGTCCTCCTGATCCTGGCCGCCGAAATCCACGCCATGGTGGGCCTCTATCGCATCCTGGTGAAGTGGAGCTGGATTCACCGGAAAAAATTCACCAATTACCTGGTCTACGCCACCATCGGCATGGTCGGGTTGGGATTCCTAACCCTTCTGGTCTTCTATTTCCGCAGCATCCCCAAAGGTCTCTCATGAACTGGTCCGACGCACATATATCTGACGTCCTGGTCATTGGGGCCGGCCTGGCCGGCGAACGTGTGGCCATCGAAGCCGCCATGAACGGCCACAGTGTCACTATCTTAAGCCTGGTGCCGCCCCGCCGTTCCCATAGCACCGCTGCCCAGGGGGGCATGCAGGCGGCCCTCGGCAACGTCGCTCAGGGCTACGGCGACAATCCCGATATCCACTTCGAAGATACGGTCAAGGGCTCCGACTGGGGCTGCGACCAGGAGGTGGCCCGGATTTTCTGCGAACAGGCTCCCGTGGCCGTGCGCCAACTGTCCCAATGGGGCGTGCCCTGGTCCCGCGTGGTCCCCGGCAAGCGCACCCTGCCCGACGGCACCGATGTCGAAGACCTCCAGGAAAAGGCCGGCCTCATTGCCCAGCGCCAGTTCGGCGGCACCGCCAAGTGGCGTACCTGCTTCGCCGCCGACGGCACCGGCCACGTCCTTCAGTACGCCATGGATTCCGTGGTGGTAAAGCTGGGGGTGACGGTGCATGATCGTTGCGAGGCCATCAGCCTGATCCATAACGACGATACCTGTTTCGGCGCCGTGACCATGGATCTGCGCACCGGCGGGATTCGCCCCTACCTGGCCAAGTGCACGGTCATCGCCACCGGCGGTTACGGCCGCATCTACGGCACCTCCACCAACGCCGTGATCAATGAAGGCACCGGCATGGCCATCGCCCAGGACACCGGGCTCGTGCCCCTGGGCAACATGGAAGCGGTGCAGTTCCATCCCACCGGCATCGTGCCCGCCAATATCCTGGTCACCGAAGGCTGCCGGGGAGACGGCGGCATCCTCCTGGATAAAAATCTCCACCGCTTCATGCCCGATTACGAGCCGGTGAAAAAGGAAATCGCCTCCCGGGACGTGGTCAGCCGCTGGATGCTGCATCACATCCGCCAGGGCTTCGGGGTCGACAGCCCTTACGGCCCCCACCTCTGGCTGGACATCCGCCACCTGGGCCCCGAACACATCTGCACCAACCTCCGGGAAGTCCATACCATATGTAAAAATTTCCTAGGTATCGACTGCGTCGAAGCCCTCATCCCGGTCCGGCCCACCCAGCACTATTCCATGGGCGGCGTCCGCACCAACAAGGACGGCGAGGCCTATGGCTTAAAGGGCCTCTTTGCCGCCGGCGAAGGCGCCTGCTGGGACCTCCACGGCTTCAACCGCCTGGGCGGCAACTCCCTGGCCGAAACCATCGTCGCCGGCATGGTGGTAGGAGAACGGGTCGCCGCTTTTGCCAAGGAACAGCCCCTGATCTTCCCCTTCTTCGTGGTGGAAGAAGCCATGGCCGCCCAGGCCCAGCGCCTGGCCGACCTCCGCAGCCGCAAAAACGGCGCCGAAGATGCCTTCGTCCTTCGGCACCAGATGGAAGACACCCTCCTCAATAACGTGGGCATCTTCCGCACCGCCGCCGACCTCCAGGCAGCCGTCACCACCCTCCAGGGCCTGTATGAACGGGCCCAAAACGTCCGGCTGCGCTCCAGCGGCCTGGGTCCCAACCCTGAGTTGCTGGCCGCCCTGCGCCTCCCCGGCATGCTCCGCCTGGCCCTGTGCATCTCCTTCGGCGCACTGCAGCGCACCGAATCCCGGGGCAGCCACTATCGCGAGGACTACCCCCGCCGGGACGACGACAACTGGCTCAAACGCACTCTGGCCTACTGGAAACCCGGCGCCTCCATGCCCGACCTTCAGTACGAGCCGGTGAACATCACCGAACTGCCGCCGGGCTCCCGGGGCTACGGCGAAATGCCCATCGAAAAGGGCGATTAAGGTTCAAGAGATTAGGTGGCACAGGCGTCTCGCCTGTGCTGCAGGGTGCGCCCTGCGCACCAACAATAAAATCTTTGTCATTCTGAGCGCAGCGAAGAATCTCCCGCGGCTCCGAGATAATCAACCAAAGGAAGTCTAAAATGGCCGACCGACTCCTTACCTTCTCTATTTTCCGGTACAACCCCATCACCCCCGAAATTCCTCCCCGGATGCAGGAGTATCAGTTGGAGGAAACCATGGGCATGAGTCTCTTCATCGCCCTGAATCTCCTCCGGGAGGTGCAGGATCCCTCCCTGATGTTCGACTTTGTCTGCCGGGCGGCCATCTGCGGCTCCTGCGCCATGCTCATCAACGGGCGTCCCGGGTTGGCCTGCAAGACCCTGACTCAGGACCTGCCGGACAAAATCACCGTCATGCCCCTGCCGGTCTTCAAACTGGTGGGCGACCTCTCCGTGGACACCGGCGTCTGGTTCCGGCATCTCAACGTCCGCACCGAGGCCTGGATTCACACCGATAAGGTCTTCGACCCCAAGGGCATAGAAGAGCGCATGGACAACCCCACCGCCCAGGCGATCTATGACGCCGAGCGCTGCATCGAGTGCGGCTGCTGCATCGGCGCCTGCGCCACCGCCAACATGCGGGCCGACTTCATGGGCGCCGCCTTCTTGAACCGCATCGCCCGCTTCATGATCGACCCCCGGGACGAGCGCCCCATGGCAAAGTACTTCGACGTCGTCGGCACGGATGAAGGCGTCTTTGGCTGCATCGGCCTCATGGCCTGCGACGACCTCTGCCCCATGGAGATTCCCCTCCAGGGCCAGCTGGCCTTTGTCCGCCGCAAAATGGCCCAAATGGCCCTCAAGTGCGCCCGATGCAAATAATACCAAGTTCAGTGGGGCGGGCCTCTGTGCCCGCCATGCCTTGACTGATTTGTTGCATCCCAAGAAGAACCCGGCATAAGTTCCATACGTCGTGCGGCATCTTAGGGCTCTAATCCCCCATGTTTGACGGCCTCAACTATATTACCCTTTATTGGCTCTCCGGTTTTGGCGAACCCAAGTACGAAACCTGGGAGGCCAAAAAGGCCAGCATCAGCCGCACCCCAACTTCCTTGAGCTTCAGCCTCTACCTCGCCTGGCCCCTGGAGGAGGCGGACGAAGGCCACGTCATCATCCGGGAAAAAGAGTCCGGTTTAACCCTTGAAACCGATTGGTTTCCGGAGGAGGAATTCGACCTGCAGACCTTCTATTCTCAAGACCACCAGGAAATCTTCTTGAAGGGAACCTTCGAGCGGGAAAACATCTTTATCCATTTTCACAAGTAGCGTGTGTCTTGAAAGGACTTTATGCTCTCGATCTCACCGCCAATATTTTCTTCCCGGGAAAGCCTGGCCCCCATCTGGGGGCTTTTCCATTTGATACCGGTGTGATAATTAAATATAGTTAAATACTAACGAGGCGTGATTGATCACCGCACCCCTTTGGCTCCATGAACTCCCCCAAAAACCCTAACCTCAGAAATCACCTCCTGGCCATCTCCGCCTCCTTGCTCATCGGCGCGGCCTTGATGGCCATCAAGTTTCTCGCCTATTATCTCACCGGTTCCGCCGCCATCCTCTCCGATGCCCTGGAGTCCATCATTAACGTGGTGGCCGCCGGCTTTGCCTTAGGCAGTATCATCATTGCCGCCAAGAGCCCCGACCCCGACCACCCCTACGGTCACGGCAAAGTCGAGTATTTCTCCGCCGGCTTTGAGGGCGCCCTCATCATCTTGGCGGCCCTGGGAATCTTCTACGAAGCCTGGCCCCGTCTCCTCCACCCCCAGGCCATCCCCAGACTGGAAAAAGGCCTGCTCCTCATCCTGGGCGCCGCCCTGGTGAACCTCGGCCTGGGCCTGGTCCTGGTGATGGTGGGCCGGCGCACCAAATCCATCGTCCTCATCGCCGACGGCAAGCACGTCCTCACCGACGTCTACACCACCGCCGGGGTTGCCCTGGGCCTGGTGGGCGTATATTTTACCGGCTGGAACTGGCTGGACGGCGCCGTCGCCATCCTGGTGGGCCTCAATATCCTCGTCACCGGCGCCCGCTTAGTTCACCAGGCCGCGGCCGGGCTCATGGACAAGTCTGACCCCGAACTCCTGGAAGAAATTTGCCGGGTTATCGCCGAGCACCGCCGCCCCATGTGGATTGACATTCATCAACTCCGGGCCCGCCGGGCCGGCGCCCGCGTCTTCATCGACTTTCACCTCATTCTGCCCCGGGATTTTTTGCTGGAAGCCAGCCACGCTGAGGTCAAACAACTGGAAAAAATCCTCAACGATTATTTTCAAGGTCAGGCGGATATTCTCATCCATGCCGATCCCTGCATGGACCCGGAGTGCCCCATCTGCGGGCACGACCCCTGCGATCAGCGCCGGGCCGGCACCACTATGCAGCGCCTCTGGCGGACCGACACCCTGACCTGCGAAGGCCCCCATAAAACCCCCGGCCAGCCCGATGAAGAAACGTAGAGTGCGCTCTGCGTCACCATGAGAAAATGTAGGGTGCGCACCGCGCCCCATTAACAATTGCACTCAGCCATTCAAAGGAAAATCACATGGAACCTAAACGCGTCGTCATCATCGGGGCGGTGGCCCTGGGTCCCAAGGTGGCCTGCCGCCTGAAACGCCTCCGCCCCGACTTCGAAGTCACCATGGTGGATCAGGGCGAATATATCTCCTACGGCGGCTGCGGCATCCCCTACTATATCTCCGGGGATCTCAGCGATATCAAGGAGTTGATGAGCACCAGCTTCCACATGCTCCGAACCCCGGAATTTTTTGAAGGGGCCAAAGACGTCCGGGTAAAAATCCGCACCCGGGCCCTGGCCATCGATCGCGACCGCAAGCAGGTGCGGGTCCTTGACCTGTCAACCGGCCGGGAGGAAGACCTGCCTTATGACCAACTGGTCCTGGCCACTGGCAGCCGTCCCCGCCCCCTGCCCGTACCCGGGGCCGACCTTCCCGGGGTCATGAGCGTCTCCGGCCTCCCCGCCGCCATGGCCGTTCGGGATAAAATCGCCAAAGGCGAAGTGGGCCGCGTCGTTATTATCGGCGCCGGCGCCATCGGGGTCGAAATGGCCGAGGCCGTCAGCGACCTCTGGGGTCTTGAAACCGCCCTGGTGGAGGTCACCTCCCAAATCCTCCCCGGCATCCTGGAACCCGGGCTCGCCCGCATGGTCGCCAAACATCTCCTGGATAAGGGCGTCACCCTCCACCTCGAAGAATCCGTCCGGGAAATTCGGCTCCATTCAGGCGATGAGGCTGCCCTGGAGGTGGTCACCGGCCACAACGCCATACCTGCCGACCTGGTCATCATTGCGGTGGGCGCGGCCCCCAATACTGAGTTGGCCCGGCAGGCGGGCCTTTCGGTCTCCGCCGGGGGCGGCATCAACGTCAATCCGCGCCTCCAGACCTCCGACCCTAACATTTACGCCGGCGGCGACTGCATCGACAACCACCACCTCATCACCGGCAAATCCGTCTATTTTCCCTCGGGGTCGCTGGCCAACCGCCAGGGACGGGTCATCGGCACCAATCTGGCCGGGGGTTCCGCCACCTTCAACGGCATCGTCGGCTCCTTTACGCTCAAGACCTTCGATCTGGCGGTCGCCGGCGCCGGCCTCAATCTGGACCAGGCCCGGCGCGAGGGCTTTGACGCCGTGGGGGCGCTGGTGATCCAGGCCGACCGGGCCCACTTCTATCCCACCCAGGATCTCATGTACCTCCACCTGGTGGCCGACCGAAAGACCCGGCGTCTCCTGGGAGCTCAGGGAATCAGCCACAACGGCGACGCCCTGGTGGGCCGCATCAACAGCATCGCCGCTCTCCTGCCCTTCAAGGCGACTCTCGAAGATCTCTCCAACCTGGAAGTGGCCTACGCCCCGCCCTTCGCCGCCGCCCTGGATATCGTCAACGCCGTGGCCAACACCCTGGAAAACATCCTGGACGGCTACAACCGCATCATCGAGGTCGCCGAGTTCGAGCAATGCTTTTTGACCGATAAGGCCGATGACACCATCTGTCTGGACGTCCGGGGGGCCGCCAACGCCGCCCCCTACGTCGACCTCTTCGGGCCGCGCTGGCTCAACATCCCCCAGGAGACGCTAAAACACCGCGTTGCCGAAATCCCCTCGGACAAACGCCTCCTGGTAGTCTGCAACTCCGGCGTCCGCTCCTACGAGGCCCTGCGCCAATTGGAAACCGCCGGCCTCTGCAACGCCGTCAACCTCCAGGGCGGCCTCGCGGCCCTGAAGAAATCCGGCGCCCTGGATATCAAAGACTCGGAGGAACCAGCCAAAGGTTAAGTTTCGTTATCGGTAACAATCCAGAAAAATAACGGAGGTAAAAGACATGCCCGGAAAAAGCCGGATGATTCAATCAGGATTGATGTTAGCGCTGATCTTAGCCCTGACCGGACTTGACTGGAGTTATGGCGCCGCCGCGGCTGACCAAACCCCTGATCAGGCCATGCGCTCGTTCATCGACGCCATGGTCCGGAAGGATAAATCGGCAGTCCTCGACTTTTTTTCCCCAACCTCACCCTGGCAATATATCGGCTATGAAATCGGCAGCAATAAGGTCGTCGCCAACAAGATGATCACTTATCAGATGATGGCGAAAGATTTTGCCAACCGGAAGGGCTGGTATAGTTTTTTCTTTGATGAACCCAATGGCTACACCTTCCGGGTCAATTTCCGCCCAGGCGAGATGTGGAACAAAAAAGGCCGCAATACCTTCGTTTATCCCCAGAGCGGTTCGGGCAACACCTATGTCACCTGGAGACCGGAAGGAGGAAAATGGGTCATTACCAAAATCGGCGAGACCGGGCCCTAACCGGTTGTCGGCACAAAGTTGGCAAAGGCCTCGGGCTTTCCCGGAGGTTTAACTCGTTCCCAAGTTGCACTTGGGAACGAGGCGAAAGGTTATTTTTCTCTGCTCTAAAAGTGCAGGACACCCGCCCTCGGGTGTCCAGGCACAGGATGGAAAGCCTGTGCCGCCAGTTTCATGGTCTTGGGTGGGCCGGAGGCATATGAAGGGCTCGTTCCCAAGCTCCTGCTTGGGAACGCCCATTTCCCAGAAGCTCCTGCTTCGGAAAGATAACGGCGGCATCCCCTCAGCCAACCCCCAAAAGCTTTCTCGGGTCCTACTTTAAACCGCAAATTATTTTTCTACTTGCCTCCACCACCCCTATCTTGACAATCCGGCCCCGCATGAACACTTTTTTATATTATGTGAACCCGTGAAAACCCTATAAGGAGAGTCTAGTGAAAAAATTCAACGCGATAATTTTGGCCCTGGCCTTGACCGCCTTCGTCGCGGGGGGCCTCTGGGCCGCCGACCCCAAACCCCAGACGACCTGCCCGGTGTTGGCCGGCAATATCGACAAGAACGTCTATGCCGACTATAAGGGCAAACGCATTTACTTCTGCTGCAAGGGTTGTGATGCAGAATTCGAGAAAGACCCGGAAAAGTACATGAAAAAGCTGAAGGAAGAAGGGGTCACCCTGGAACCCGCCCCGGCCGGTCCAGCTAAAAAATAACCATCTCCAGCCCTGCAGCGCAAAACTCCGACGTCGGGTGCGTTATACAAACCTCCTGACTGCAACCTATCGTGCCAGACCAGGGTCGGGTCGCCCCGACTCGACCCCGGGCCAGCTCCGCCCCTCCTGCCGGCCTCAGCACCCCAGCCTTTCGCCCTGGACAATGTTGCCGGCCCGGTGACATTTCTGACTGAAAAGAAGGAAGAGTATCAATAATAGATTACATTTAAGACAGGTAACGCTCACAAGCCTGGACTCTGTCAAGTGCAGCCGGGCCCCACATAATCAACCCCGTCGTTGTGCAATCTTTCCATCCGGTAGCACCGGCGCCCTGCCTGTTTGGCGGCGCAGAGAGCATTATCGGCCCGCTCCACCAGGGATTCCAGGGTGGGCATCTCGCCGCTGGCGCTGCTTATTCCCAGGCTGATCGTGGGGGTAATGGAGCCCCGTTCCGTGTTCAGGTTGGCCTCACCGTTCTGCCGGACCAGACGTGCCGCCACTTTTTCCGCCCCATTCATATCGGTGTCGGCCAGCAGGATGACAAACTTCTCTTCGGTATAACGACCCAGGACGTCAATGATGCGCAAGTCCTTGAGAAAACGTTTCGCGGTAAGGCGCAAGGCCTGGTTGCCGACCTCGTAATCATAATTGTCGCAGATGCCTTGGATATGATCCACCTCCGCCATGAGAACCGACAGGGACCGGTTGAAGCGGCGCGCCCGGTTGATCTCTCGATTCCCTAAGGTAAAAAAATGGCGCCGGTTATGGACCCCGGTGACGAGATCCGCGGTGGTCAGGCGCTGCGCCTCCAGAGACAGCCGACGGGAGCGCAGCAAGTTCTCTACCCGGGTTTGCAACTCCAGTTGATTGATCGGAGTCCAAATGATTTCGTCCACCGTCTGCCACAAGTGCCGTGTCACTAAAGCGGTATTCCGGCGCGCCGCCACCAGGAGGAACGGCAGGAAGACCGGTTTGGCGGCCTCCCGCCTGGATTGAACTTCCTCCCAGATCTGCTTGAGCGCGGACTCATCGACTATCCCCAGGTCGAAGGAAAAATCGAGGCTCTGATCGATCTCGGTCTCTAAAACCTGGTAATTATCGGCCAACCTGTCTCTCATCAGATCGGCATTTTTCTTCTCCTGTACGAGTATAACGATGCGGTCCAAATCTTGTGCCCTCCCATAATCCTGCCCGCTTCGGGCTCGGTCTACCCGGATAAATATCCTCAACGAGGCCGACCCCGAGCCTCTGCACCGGTCCATACCTGACCAAAGCCCGTTTGGCGCCGATGGTTCTTGCCTAAAGCAAGCCTCAATGTCATCCACGCCGGCACAGCCTGGCGGGACACCTGGCCTAAAGTCTCTTGAAATCCCCGTCGTATCCGGAGAACCGACCCCAACCCGCTCTGCCTGGTTATAACGATTGCCATAAATTCTTTCCGCTTGGCGGTTCTTAAATCCCCCTTTGCCAAAGGGGGACTTTAAGAGCAATTCCTTGTAGTTCCCCCCTTTTCTAAAGGGGGGTTAAGGGGGGATTAGAATGATGCCGCTATCGGAAAATACTTTTGGCAAACGCTATAATATCGTTCATCGGAATCTCTTGGTTCCAGCTTAAATCCACAAACGCCCCCCGGCCGCCGGGCAATCACTTTTGTGGCAGGCAGGAAAGCCTCACGAAGGGTCAAAAATCGCTTGAAAAGGCTCCCGGCGGGGCCCAATACTCCAGCCGACCGGACCCATTTATTCCAGGCAGTTGCTCGTAGGTCTTTGCCCCACCCGGAAAGTATGAAGAGTTCATGTCAGTCCCTGCTCTTGACTTTGAACCTTGAACTTTGAACCTTGAACTCTTCAGAACAGCCGCTGATACCCTGCCGGGGTGCGGGCGATCAGGCCCTGCCGGAGCAGGCGGTCCAGGTGCTTGGCCACCATCTGCCCTTCCATGTGGTCATAAACGAACCGGGGTTGTTTCACTTTGCCATAGATCAGGCGGCGGGCCACCAGCCGGGGCGGGGACTGGGGGGTAGCCAGGGCTTCCAGCAGCCGGGCCTCCCGCGTCGCGATCACCTGGTGGAAAGCGGCCAGGCCAGTGCGAAACTCCGGTTCGGTAAAGATGCCCTGCTCATGCGCCGTAAGGAATATCCGGGCGGGGAAAGCCCTAAGGTCAGTCAAAGTCGCCTCAAAGGCCGCCAGGTCAGAGGCGGCGTCCCCATACCACGGGCCGAAGGGGGTGAGGTCCACGTCCCCCAGGAACAACACCTGCTGCCGGGGAAAATGGAAACAGCTGTGCCCCGGGGTGTGCCCCGGGGCCGGGATGATCTCCAGGACGACCTCCCCCAACTGGAAGAGCTGGCCGGGGAAATAAGGGATGAAATGGGCCGGAGGCCGGAAATGGAAGTCCTGGATGAGGATGTGCCGCCAGTAATCCCGGAAGTCGGGGTCGGTGATCCCCATAAACCGGAACACGGCCTCCAGGGAGGAAAATGCCTCCTCCTCCAGGAGCGGGCCGTAAAAGTTCGCCTGGGGGAAGAGGTGGTTGTACTTCTGGTGGTCTTCGTGGAAATGGCTGAGAAAGACCCCGGTCACCCGCCGGGTGCGGGCCAGTTCCCGGAAATAGTCCTTATCTGCGGCGGGGTCCACCACCCAGGTTTCCGCCCCCTGGTCCACCACCAGGGAGTGACAGTAGGGATAGCGCCCGCCCTTGCGTCCGGGGACGAAGGTGATGGGGCCAAAGGTGACGGGCTCGACCGGGGCGGGCCGGGAGGGGGGTGCTGATGTATTCATGATTTCAACGGGTTTTGCACGGCGGGCTGAGGAGACCCTAGGTAGATGAGCGCCTCGTCCTGACACCGCTTATAGCGTTTGCCATAAATTCCTTCCGTTTGGAGGTTCTCAAATCCCCCTAAATTACCCTTTTTCAAAGAGGGACTTTAGCAGCAATTCCTTGTAGTTCCCCCCCTTTTTTAAAGGGGGGATGGGGGGGATTTGTGGATATCAAGGATCGGAAAAAACCTTTGACAATCGCTTAAGTACCATAGAAATACGTCACGCTGACTGCGCCTTACACGGACGTACCGGTGGTTCAAGCCCCTTCCTCTTCCAGGATGACGTAGAGTAATTCGAAGCGGGAGGCCAATTCCTCCTTGGCCGCGCCTACCGCCTCCGGGGACAGGTTCTTGACCCTGAGATAAACATCCCGGTAGCCTTCCTGGGACGTGGCATAGGAGGAGAGCAGGCTGACGAACCGGGCGCCCCGGGCCCTGAGCAGATCCACCACTTCCTTGATGAGGCCGGGGCGGTCTTCCAGGCGCAGGGCGAACTGCACCCCCCCCTGGAGCATGCCGGTAATGTGCATGAAGGCCCGGAACACATCCGACTGGGTGATAATTCCCACCACCTTGCCGGTCGCATCCAGCACCGGCAGACCCGAGATGGTGTGCTCCAGCATGATCTGGGCGGCGTGTTCCACCGTGTCGTCCTGGGAGACGCTGATGGGATTGCGGCTCATGATTTCCTGGACCTGGAGTTCGGCCAAAAGATAATAAAGTTCATGCACATCCAGGGTGGTGGCCTTGGAGGGCGAGGCCTCCTTCAGGTCCCGGTCGGTCACCATGCCCACCAGCTTACCCTCGGACACCACCGGCAGCCGCCGGAAATGGCGCTCCTTCATGATATGAATGGCTTTAATCATCGAGGTGTCTTCGGTAATGGTGATGGGGTTTGGGACCATCCAATCCTTGATCAGCATGTTCCTTCTCCATTGGGATGCATTGCGGGTTGAGGGCCATGTCCGTGCCGGCCCGCTGGGCGCCTCGGAGCGGCCCCGGTTAAAGACGCGGTTCTTCGCCCTTAAAAAAGCGTTCCAGGTTTTCCCGGTGACAGACCAGGATGAGGCCCGAGAGGGCGCCGGCCAGCAGCAAATAAGCCTTGGAATCGGAAAACAGCCCCACGGCCACCGGCAGCAGCCAGGCGCAGATCAGGGCGCTGACCGAGAATGTCCGGGTTTGGTACAGGGCCAGGATATAAACCGCCACCAGGTTGAGCGCGGCCCAGGGGTTCAGCACCGCCACCACACCGAAGGTGGTGGCCACGGCTTTACCCCCCTTGAAACCCAGGTACAGAGGGAAGACATGGCCGGCGACCGCGGCAGCCCCCACCAGGGCTACACCCGCTTCCTGCCAGGCCCCCAGGGAGGTGAGCGTCAGCCGCGCCAGAGCCACCGGCAGAGCCCCTTTGGCGGCATCGCCTACCAAGGTGAGGGCCGCGGCCTTGCGGCCCAACAGGCGATAAACATTGGCGGTCCCCAGATTGCCGCTGCCTTGCCCCCGCGGGTCCGGCCCACCCAGAGCCCGGGCCACCACAAGGCCCGAAGGGATGGAGCCCACCAGATAAGCCAGGACCGTCAGAGCCAACAGCAAGTGCATCAGGACGCCTTTCTCTCCAGGGATCTATGCCGCGGCCCTCTGCCTCGGTTCCCGGGGCTGGCCGCGCCGATACCGGCAATTTTGCGCAACTTCCCGCTAAATGTCGACAAAAAAGTGGTCCGGCTACCGTTACTCTACGCAAACCAAGTCGCAGACAATCGGCACTTTTCCTGTAGGGGCGGACCTAGGTGTCCGCCCTTGGTCAGGGCACCCACACAGATGCGGTCCGACAATTCAATTCTTTCCAACCCGGTATTAACCACCCATAGCGTTATTAAGGCCATGAAGACAGGTGCGGCAACCAGCCCGAACCTTTACCGGTAATTTTCCGCCAGCACCTCGTAGTAGGCCCGGGGATGCTTGCAGGAAGGGCAGGATTCCGGGGCCTCCTTGCCCTTGACAATGTAACCGCAATTGCGGCAGTGCCAGGTAACCGGTTCGCCGCGCTTGAACAGGGTACCGTTCTTAACGTGGTCCACCAGGGCCTGGTACCGGGATTCATGGAAGTGCTCCACCTTGGCGATCTCACGGAAGGAGAGGGCGATGTCCTTGAAACCCTCCTGATCCGCCACAATGGCAAAATTTTGGTACAGGGTGGTCCACTCGAAATTCTCGCCTTCGGCCGCGGCAATTAAATTACTCAGCGTGTCCCCCAAATGAAAGGGATAGCCGGCCACAATCTCGGCGGTGCCTTCCCCGAGATGCTTGAAAAAGACCTTGGCGTGCTCCTTTTCATTTTCCGCGGTCTCGAGAAAAATGGCGGCAATATACTCATACCCCGCCTTCCTGGCTTCGCCGGCATAATAAGTATAGCGGTTCCGGGCTTGCGACTCTCCGGCAAAGGCGATGAGCAGATTTTTTTCGGTCTGGGAACCCTTCAACTCCATGGACGAACCTCCCTTGAACAAATTTTACCCTGGTAAATGACCCGGATTTAGGATAAACGTTTTCCGCCTGATTAGCCACCCCACCGGACCTGAATTATCCTGTCTGAAGTCCTGAGGGGATCACCCAGGGCCCCATCCAGGGTAATCGGAGACCGGGCAGTGCCGCGATTCCCAAAAGCCGGCTCAACCGAACATCAACCAGCCGGGCTTAAAAATCAGCAACAGCCCGATCAGAAGCATCAAGACGCCGCCGATTAAATTGGAGATCCGCTTGTAACGGGTGGTCATGCCCATCAATTGCAGGGTAACCATGGCGACGACGAAGACGATGATGTCGTCGAGCATGAAGATGACGATATAGAGCAGCAGATAGAGATAATACTGCCAGAACGGCATAGGGGTCAGACTCAGGATTTGGAGATAGATAACCGGGAAACCCGCCGAGCAGACTAATTCCACCAGATTCACCAGGAAGGACAGGAGCACGATCCCGCCCAGGGCCAGCCAGAAATTTTGCAGAGAAATGACGGCCTTCAGCCGGTCCATGGTCCGCTGCCGCCGGGTCCCATGGCTCAACGTGCAGGCCCCGGAAACATCGGTCCAATATTCCTTCAGGTTATAGCCCCCGGCAAATAGGGCCACCATACCGATAATGATCCGGACCCAGAAGATAAATCCCAAAAATACCAGAAGGTTGAGCCAGGCGGTCATAAACAGGAAGTAAACCATCCCCGAGGCGATGATAAAGGCGCTCCCCAGGATCCACATCCGCCTCCGGTCTTCCATGCCCAGCAGCAGGTTGATGAGAAAGATCAGCACCCACATGGCGCAGGGGTTGAAGCCGTCCAGCGCCCCGATGATGACGGTGATGGCCCCCAAGGACAGATACTTGAGGTTGACCTGGCCCAAGACCGGCAGGGTCAGGGTCTCGGGGACCGCCGGTTTATCGGCGCCGCCCGGCAGGCTCGGCCCCGGCGCGGCCAGGAGCCCGGCCACCAGGTCGGGCGCCCCCCGGCTTCGCGCCTCGCTGATGGCGGTCTCTAAGGCCCGGCCCGTGGTCCATTCATCCTGCCAGCCAATGAAGTATTGATTGCCGATGACGGTGAACGGCACCCCGGAAACGTCGGCCTGCAGCAACTTTCCTACCTTCTGAAATAATTCCCGGTTCTCCCGGCTTCCGGATACCTCCAGCGTCACTACCTGAATAGCCTGATCCCGGCGTTTGAGCGCGGCCAAAAACTCTTTCTCATGGAGGCAATGCGGACAGCCTTCGGTCCAGAAAACATACACATAGACCGGGCTATCAACTGCGCAGGTAAGTTGAGCACAACTCAGTCCGAGGAAGAGGAAGAGGAAGGTCAGATATGCGAATAAAAGGGCTCTTTTTGACATGGGATTACGGAACCACACCGATTTCGTCAGGCAAGAATCATGGCTGCATCTCACCCGCCGTCAACCTGGGACAACTTGCGGCTCCATAACCAGGGTTATTCCGGCTTGGCATTGGTTATTTCAATCTGAATGCCCAGGAACATTCTGAAAAATCTTGCTTCACCCACCGCGCGGGCAAATTCCCGGAACGACACATAGACAAAAAACAGGCAAACCAGCCAGATTTGTATCGCCCAGAAATGCGGCCAGATAGTTTCGTTCCACAGACGCTCCATAGCAACACTTACGTCACGATGCTTCCACCAGAGGGGCAAGAGATATTCCAGGAACCGGACGACCAGGGTGACCAATACATAGATAACGGTCTTCCACGCCGCATTGTAAATTAACGGTTTATCCGGATACTTGTTGATAAACGGGATCCTATCCGCAATCAGCACGACCTTGGCCACGATCAAAGCGCCTACCGTGGCCGCCACGAAGCCGGAAAACTCAATGCCGTACTGCTCCAGCATGAGTTTTTTGGTGTAGGAGATCACGTTGAACGCCACAAAGAAAAAAATTGTCGGGGGTACGACTTCAAGCAATTCGCGTCTGACAGCTCTCAGAATCTTCTGCATAAATATCGCCTCGTCCAGCAGGCTAATGCTTCCCTCGGGGATAAATTCACCCCATCAGCAGGCCGCGCTTCCCAGGGCTTCCCTGCCGCGGGCTATTGTTCCCAGAGAATTTTACCGCAATCCTTCAAATCATAACCGCCCAATGCGGCTGCGGCCTCCTGGAACTCCCGGGAACGGATGACTTCCAGCAAGGTCTGGAAGCGGTGGTCGGCGAAAGTAGTCTCCGGCACCACCAGGTCGTAGCGCTCGGGCAAGAGCGGCATGAAATCCAGCCCCAACGCCTTCGCCGCCGCCATGATCCCCAGGCCCACGTCGGCGGTTCCGGAAAAGACATTCACCGCCACGGCCATGTGGGTGTACTCCTCCCGGTTGTAGCCATCGATTTTGGCCGCCTCAAGCCCCTCTTCCGTCAGTAAATAATCCAGCAATAGGCGAGTGCCGGCCCCCCGCTGGCGGTTGATGAACCGCACCCCGGAACGGGTCAGGTCCCGGATGGTCTTAATCTGCTTGGGATTCCCGGGGGCCACCATTAGTCCCTGCTCCCGCCAGGCCAGGTTGACGAGTTTCAGGGGCACTTCCGTCAGGTACCGCTTGATGAAGGGCACGTTATAGGTGTTGGTCTCGGGGTCCAGCATGTGGCTGCCCCCCAGGTGGGCCCGGCCCTGGCGCAGGGCCATCAGACCTCCCAAGCTCCCCACGTGCCCGGATGACAGGCGCAGGCGGTGGTCCCGGCGGCGCAGCATGGTGGCCAACAGATCAATGGTGTTGTCATGGCTGCCCAGCACCACCAGGGTGCCGTCAATGTCCTCCGGCGCCACCAGCAGCTCCGCGGCCACCGGCCGGTCCTCCTCCAGGCCCTCGCTCAACTCCGGCACCACCAGCATCCCGTCGGCCCGTACCAGGGAGGTGATGGTCCCGGCCCCCCGGGAGAGCGGCGTGGCAATGATCTTGTCCCCTACCCGGCCCAGGGTAACCCGGATGAACTCCGTCAGGCCGGGCTTGGAGGGCAGATTCTGGGCCGGATACACCGTCAGGGTGGGCCGAGGGGCCAGACGCTTGCCCGCCAGCCCGGCAATGAGGGGCGCCGCGAACTGCTCAAAGGACAACACCGCCGACACCGGATAGCCCGGGTTGCCGATGACCGGCTTGCCATTCACCACCCCCAATACCGTGGGTTTGCCTGGCATCATGGCCACCCCGTGCACCAGCACTTCGCCCAGGGCGCCGATGGCCTGGGAGGTGTAATCCTCGGTGCCCGCCGAGGACCCGGCGTTGATCAGCACCATATCCGCCGCGGCGACGGCCTCCTGTAACGCCGCGGCCAGCCCCCCCGGGTCGTCACGGACGATGTGCGCCACCACCGCCACTCCCCAGGCTTCGGCCACCAGGCCCGCGAGGATGGTGGAGTTGAACTCCGGCAGCCGGCCTTCGGGCAAGTCCTGGTCCAATTCCGTCACGGGCACCAGTTCAGTCCCGGTGGGGATGATGGCCACCCGGGGGCGGCGGCGCACCTTTACCTGGGTAACCCCCGCGGCCAGCAAGGCCCCCTGGGCCCAGGGAGTAATCTCCACTCCCTCCGGCAGCACCATTTCCCCCTTGACCAGATCTTCGCCCACCCGGCGCACGTGCTGCCAGGGGAAGGTGGGGGCCTCCACCGTGATGGGGTCGGCCTCCGGGTCCGGGACCTGCTCCACCATAATCACCGCGTCGGTCCCCGGCGGCATCACATGCCCGGTGTTGATGGGAAAAGCCTCCCGGCCCACGGCCAACTGCCGGGGGCGATCCGGGGTGGCCCCGAAGGTTCCCGCCGCGGCCACCGCAAAGCCGTCCATGGCCGCCTGGTGGGCCGCCGGCGAAGACCTCAAGGCCATAACCGGCCCCGCAGTCACCCGCCCCGCGGCCCCGGTCACCGGGACCTCCTCGGCCTTAGCCATGGCGTCCACATCAAACCGGGACAACCACAGCTCCCGAGCCTCCTCCAGCGACTTCATGCTGAGATAAATGCGCCGCTTCATGGTTTGAATCCTCTTACCGCTTTGCCAATCTTTTATAGAAAAGCTTTCAGCGGTCAGCTTTCAGCCACAATACTTTTGACGCCCCAGCGGCCCAGTCTGTTGGGCGCACTGCCCGCCATAATCCCTTCGTAGGTTGCGTCCTACGCACCATCAATCCAGCTGAGTGGCGGGCGAGGACGCCCGCCCTACCTGAATTTCCATGCGTTACAGCTGAGGCAAAGGCCCATAAGAAACTGCTTCGAAAAGTTCCTCCGGTGGCACAGGCTTTCCAGCCTGTGCAGACCGCCAGCCGTTTTTTACCGAAAACCGAAAACCGAAAACCCTTTTACCCGGGAAGCATTGTATCCCCAAACAAAAGATTAATAAAGGCCTGCTTGTAAGGGGTGAGTTCCCGGTCCCGGCGCCTGACCAGGGCCAGGTGATCCGGCTTGAAGTAGTGACCCAGCGGAATGAAGGCCACCTGGCGCAACCTCTCCGGCGGCAGGCCCCGGGCCAGGGTGGCAAAAGCAAGACCCAGGCCCGTTTCCACATACCGCGCGCTCAACTCCACGTTGGATGATTCCAGGATGATGCGAAAGGCCAGGCCCAGTTTCCGGAACTGCTCTTCCAGGAGACGCCGGTGGCCTGATTCATGGCCCCGGGGCGGCACAATCAATGGATAGCCGGCGATCTGCCGCCAGGTGACCCGCCGTACCCGGGTCAGGGGATGCCCCATCGGGGCCAGCAAAACCGTGTCCACCGGCTGCCAGAGCAAGGCCTCCAGGTCCTGGGGGACCAGGGAGGCAAGGGCCAGGCCGAAATCAATGTCACCGGCCTTTACCAGGGCAAAAACCGACGCCTGGTCGCGGTCCAGGAGGGTCAACTCCACCTGAGGATACGCCTGAATATAGGCCACGAGAGTCTCGGGCAACAGATGATAGAGGGTGGTAAAAGGCGCCGCCAGGCTCAAGGGCCCCTGATGGCGACCCTGCAGTTGGCGCAACTCGTCGGTGAGCGCCTCCCATTGGGCGTAAAGCCCCTGGGCAAAGGCCAGGAGCTTTTCTCCCGCCGCCGTAAGCTTGAGGCGGCGCTTGCCCAGGCGCTCCAGGAGTCGGGTCCCCAACTCGTCCTCCAGGGCCTTGACCTGCTGGCTCAGGGCCGACTGGGTCCTGAAGGTGGCCTCGGCCGCCTTGGTGAAGCTCCCCAGTTTCGCCACCTGATAAAAGCCCAGAAGCTGCTGCCATTCCATAATTATTGCTAATCTTTATTATTATATTAATTAATTTTACTTATCATTAAAGATAGCGGATTATTAACATAAAGCAAGATGAAATTTACGCCGCCGAAGCTGAGAGGCGAAGGAAATCGATCTTTGGAACTCCAGGCATTGCCAAGCCTCGGCCCTAGATTTCAGTTGCCTGAACCGGTTCATGCCAAGGTCATATTCAAATGCAACAAACTAAATCATTAACTTATTGATATTGAATATTTTATTTACAGAAAACTGAAAACGGGAAACGGAAAACGGAAAACGGTATTAATCAGGATGGGCTTTCAATGCTCGTAAATCAATTCACCACGAAGTTTGTTCGGCCGCCTAACCCAACCGCGCAACATCTGCGCTGTTATGCCCGCCTTGATGGCGACATCCGCGAGGTGCTCCCTTACCTCAACACCGTGCTCAAAGGCCACCAATTTTGCCCTGACCCTCCTTCCCTGACCCTAAAATATCACGCCAAGCTCATCACGTTGACTTCCCATGAAATTGCCATCAATATGGTTAAGGACCAGACTGAGGCTGAGAACATTCTGGAGTGGTTAAAAACGGAAATCAACGCCACCTGGGAGAGGCGGGGAGAAATTACCCCAAGTTTCGAGGTTGCCGTGCCGCCTCGCGTCTTGGACATCCTTAAATTGTTGCCTCGAACCAACTGCCGCGCCTGTGGCCAGCCTACCTGCATGGTTTTCGCCGTCCAGGTAGGCCAGGGGGCTCAAGGCATCGATGTCTGTCCGGGCCTTGAGCCGGAAAACCTGACCAGACTGCGAGATTATCTCGGGCAATTTCATCTTCTGGATTAATACAAAATATATTTCTGGAGGTGCGTCATGAAAGACTCCTTACAACCCGGCCTCAAATTCGAATTTCAGTTTCAAGTGCCGGAAACCAAAACGGTGCCTAATCTTTACCCCGAGTCCCCGGAATTCCAGCTCATGCCCCGGGTGCTGGCCACCGGATACATGGTTGGCCTGTTCGAATGGGCCTGCATCCAGGCCCTCAACCCCCATCTCGACTGGCCCCGGGAACAGACCGTCGGTATCCACGTCGACCTGGACCACACCGCTGCCACCCCGCCGGGCCTGGTGGTGACGGTCCGGGGGACTTTGACCCAGGTTGAAGGCCGCAAGCTCACTTTCGCCCTGGAGGCCGACGACGGGGTGGACCAAATCTCCAAGGGCCACCACGTCCGCTTCGTGATCGACGCCGCCAAATTCAACGCCAAGGTTGAGGCCAAGGCCCGTTCCGCCGGGGCCGGGGAGTAGTAACCGGCGCCGGATTCACCACAAAGGGTCTGTAGCCAGTACGGTGGCCCTCAGGCCGGCCATATAGAAGAATCAGTTATCTGCGCCTCCAGCCCCCTTGGGTTGGAGGTTTTTTTTAGCCTTGACAAACCATGTAGCCATTACTAAATTATCGATAATTATTCTTTATAAATAATCATTAGTTGTATTTCTGAAAAATTTCCCCTTAGTGGGTATCGAGATATGGCCGATCCACCAACCCGTCTAGATGAGATGCTCGTCCGCTTAAAGGCCATGAAATTCCGGATTACCCCACAAAGGTTGGCTATACTCAAAATTTTGGCGTCCAGCGAAGACCATCCCAGCGTAGAGCGCATTTACGAGCAGGTGAAGGAAAATTTTGCCACCACTAGTTTGGCCACGATTTACAAGACCGTCATGCTGCTGAAGCAATTGCACGAGGTCTTAGAGCTTGGTTTTCCAGATGGCAGCAATCGCTATGATGGCAACAAACCCTATCCCCATCCGCACATCGTCTGTATCAAATGCAACCAGATCATGGATCCGGACCTGGGGAGCACGGCAAAACTTGTAGAAGAAGCAGCCCAAAAAACAGGTTATAAGATTATGGACCATCGCCTGGATTTCTTCGGCATCTGTCCAAAATGCCAGAAGAAGGAGTAATTCAGCAATTTTTTTTTCTGGCATCTGAAGCGAACCGTTATTAACTTATGTGCAATTATAATTGACGACCCTATCGGCGGCACCCGAGAACGGCGGCGCCAACAACAACCCGAGTATTATTCATGCTAAGGAGGAATCCCATGACCAAGGAAAAAGACACCCTGACCACCGCCTTTGGCATCCCCGTGGCAGAGGATCAGAACAGTCTCACCGCCGGGCCTCGGGGTCCGGTATTGATGCAGGACGCGCACCTGCTGGAAAAGCTGGGCCATTTTGACCGGGAGCGCATTCCCGAACGGGTGGTGCACGCCAAGGGCGCCGGCGCCGGCGGTTACTTTGAGGTAACCGCGGACGTCACCCGCTACACCAAGGCGAAATTCCTCTCCCAGGTAGGAAAGCGCACCGAGGTCTTCGCCCGCTTCTCCACCGTGGGCGGCGAAAAAGGCTCCGCCGACGCCGCCCGGGACCCCCGGGGGTTCGCTCTCAAATTTTATACCGAAGAGGGCAATTACGATCTGGTGGGCAACAACACCCCGGTATTTTTCATCCGCGACCCCCTGAAATTTCCCGACTTCATCCACACCCAGAAGCGCCATCCGGCCACCAATTGTAAAGACCCCAACATGTTTTGGGACTTTTTGTCCCTGACGCCGGAATCCATCCACCAGGTCACCATTCTCTTCTCCGACCGGGGCACCCCGGCCACCTTCCGGAATATGAACGGCTACAGCAGTCATACCTATAAATGGTATAACGCCAAAGGCGACCACGTGTGGGTGCAGTATCATTTCAAGACCGACCAGGGCATCAAGAACCTGTCCCGGCAGGAAGCCGCGGAGCTGAGCGGCAGCGACCCGGACCACGCCACCCGGGACCTCTATGAGGCCATCGCCCGGGGCGACTACCCTTCCTGGACCCTGGAGATGCAAATCCTCACCCCGGAGCAGGCCAAGGATTTTCGCTGGGATATCCTGGACATCACCAAGGTCTGGCCCCACGGCGAGGTGCCGCCCATCAAAGTCGGCAAGCTGGTCTTAAACCGCAACCCGGTGAACTATTTCGCCGAGGTAGAGCAGGCGGCCTTCGGTCCCGGCAACCTGGTGCCGGGCATCGCCATCTCGCCGGATAAGATGCTCCAGGGCCGGGTGTTCTCTTATCATGACACCCACATCCACCGGCTGGGGCCTAACTACCACCTGATCCCGGTGAATTCCCCCAAAGGCGCCCCTGAGAAAAGCTACCAGCGGGACGGCTTCATGCGGGTGGACGCCGGCGGCGGCGGCGGGCCCAATTACTGGCCCAATAGCTTCGGCGGGCCGGCTCCGGACCCCGGGGCGGGCGAGCCGCCTTTTGACCTCACGGGGCCGGCGGGGCGCCACCCCTATGCCTTTCCCAACGACGATTTCGTCCAGCCCGGGGACCTCTACCGCAAGGTCATGACCGAAATGGACCGGGAGCATCTCGTCGGCAATATCGTCGATCATCTGGGAAACGCCGCCAAACGAATCCAGATGCGCCAGACTGCCCTGTTTTTCAAGGCCGATGCCGACTACGGGCGGCGGGTGGCCGCGGGGTTGGGACTGGATATCGCCGCGGTGGAACGCCTGGCGGCCATGTCCCCGGAGGCCCGCGCCGGCGCCACCGAGCCGGGAACCTTCAGCTGAGCCCGGCCATGGGGACCGCGCCCCGGGCTTCTCCGAGAGGGGCGGCCTGGGGCCTAATTCTGAGGCGGCCCCTTCCTTTTTGCCCCTGGCGTGATTACTCATAGATTGTACCGGCTGCACCCGCCCCCCTGGGGGGCCAGCCGGGATTCACCTGATAATTCAAGGAGGCAGCATGACAAAAAAGAGAGTTGTGGTTCACGCCGAGTGCCCCGCCTGCGCCTGCGGGGATATAAGTTTTATCCCGCCGGAGAAGATGAAGGAAAAGTTCATCGGCAACCCCAAAGAGGTGGACATCCTCTGTCCCACCTGCGGTACCAAGACCACGGGAAAGGTGTCGGAAGAGAAGAAGTAGGCATAGGCCCGCGAGCCGGTGGGGCGGGCGTCCCCGCCCGCCATCAACCTGGCCGGATGAACCTGGGTCGGGTATAGCCCGCCATTTCTCCTTGGGAAGTGAACAGTTGGGATGGAGGGTTCGCGCCTGGAAGTCGGTTAGCCGGCTTCCGGGCGTTTTTTATGGGAGACGACGAGAGTGCAAAACTAAATTATTGCGTTGCCATAAATTCCTTCCAGTTGCCGGTTCTTAAATCCCCCCTTTCCAAAGGTGACTTTAATAACAATTCCTTATAGTTCCCCCCTTCATTAAAGGGGGGTTCGGGAATATCAGGGGGAATTATATCTTTTATGACTCAAGGAATTAAAAAAGCCCGCCTCTTCCAAGAGACAGGCTCACTGCCATAAACCCTAATGGTGGCACAGGTTTTCAACCTGTGCGCCGGCGGCGTCCTACTTTCCCACGCAGTCAGTGGCACAGGCTTCCAGCCTGTGACCCCGCTCAGGATCATCGGTCCGCAGGCGGGGACGCCTGCGCCACTAAGGGCCTAACGAGCGAGTTCGGGATGGGATCGGGGTTATAGGTCTTCAGGTTTGAGACCGGTAACCTTGGCGATGCGGGCTAACATTCTGGGGCCAATTTCTTCGTTATCGTGGAAGGCAAAGACCACATCCGGCCAACCGGGACGAACCAGGGTGCGGTGGGAGCCGGACCGCCTTTTCTCTTCCCATGCCAATCGCTTTAAAACCGCCAAGAGCCTTTTGGCCTTGGTTGCTCGCCAGCTGCTCATGCCGCAGCAAACAGAATATTGATCGGTTCGGCCAGCATCTCCCCATGTTCCAGGCGCTCGGCCAGGACCCGCAGGGCCAGGGCCTGGGCCTTAGCCAGGGCTTCTTGCCGGGTCGCGGCATAGACCATGACCCCGGGGAGTTCCAGAACTTCCGCCAACCAGCGGCCATCTTCTTCCTGCCCTGATTCTACGGTAAATTTCATGACCTTACCCTCTGATTTCTTTATACCAAATTATTCACGGGAAAATGCAAAAAAACCCCGCCTCCCTCAAGGAGGCGGGGTTGCTGCCAGGAAATTAATGGTGGCACAGGTTTTCAACCTGTGCGCCGGCGGCGTCCTACTTTCCCACGCAGTCACCCACGGAGGATCAGCGGTCCGCAGGCGGGGACGCCTGCGCCACTAAGGGCTTAACGAGCGAGTTCGAAATGGGATCGGGTGTGGCTTATCTAAAGACGAGGGGATAATGCTCCGGCTGTTCCAGGGCATCAATTTCGATATCCGCATCTAAATCCGGCCAGTGAAGTTGGGTGGGAGATAAACGCTGCAACTGAAAAATCTGCTGGATGCAGGCGTCCTGAAAAACCGGATAGTCGGCAAAAGGAATGAAATATTCCCTATCGTCCACTAGAATTCAAAAACCCAGCGGTTCGATGTTGGTTACTTCACTGGGCGAAATGCTTGTACCAGGCTGACTTGAACTCATCTTTTAATAGACTTCTTCATGCTTCCCGACTGATATTAGGGCCACTTTATCCTTGTCTAAGAATTTGATAACTACCCGGCAATCGTAGCCTAATCCGAAGGCATGATGCCCTTTCAATTTTCCTGAAAGTTTGTGGGTGCCAAGGAAGGGATGATAGGGGGCGTTAACAAATAACTCTAAGGCCTCCCGCAGCTTTTCCTTTATTTCCGGCATTTTCTTGATAATCTTTTTATAATCTCTGGTGAAACTCTTATACCAAATCAGCTCAATCACTTTCCAAGTCCTTTAACAGATCATCCACCGTCCCTCTTTTGGCCAGGCCCTTTTTATAGGCGCGCATGGTTTCACGGGAATCTCTTAAAATCTGCTCCCGCTTACGTTCGATCTGGCGCTTTCTAATAATATTTATGAGCATATCCTGCTCGTCCAAAGACAAAGAGGCTATCTCGTCCAAAATTTGGTCAAGGTGAGACTGAGTCGCTTCCATGGGCTTCCTCCCCTGAAAACTTTAAGATCATTTTAATCATGCTGGGGAAAATTTGCAATGCAAACAAAAAACCCCGCCACCATCAAGAGGCGGGGTTGCGGCTATAAAATTGATGGTGGCACAGGTTTTCAACCTATGCCCCGGCGGCGTCCTACTTTCCCACGCAGTCAGTGGCACAGGCTTCCAGCCTGTGCGCACAGGCCAGAGCCTGTGCCACCGGTAGCGGTAGTGTCAACTTTCTTGTGTGAAATTTTTAAGGAATGGCAAGGCCAGGCGTCCTCTGCCAATGGGGTTGCCTTTCCACTTTAATTCCATTTTTAAAGAGATAAAAGCCAGGAGTTTATAACAAGAAGATTCTCCGGCCACGATCTCCATAGGTTTGATGCGGCGTTTAAACTCCTTGTTGAGTCGCTCGATGATGTTGGTGGTTCGCAAAGAAATCCACTCTTCCACCGGAAAGTGGTGAAAGGTGAGACAAGATTCCAGGGAACGGGCCAAACAAGCGGCTGCGGACGGTAGCTCCTTGGCCCAGCGCACCTGGAAATCTCGGGAAGCTTCCAGGGCCTTGGCCTTGGAGGAGGCATAAAAGATGGTGCGCAAATCCTCCGCAACCAAAGGTTTCACCTTGTGGGGCACCTTGGCCAAGACGTTCCGGCTGACGTGCACCTGGCAGCGCTGCACCCGGGCCCGGGGGAATTCTTCTTTGAATACGCTTTCCAATCCTGCCAGGCCGTCCATTACCCCTAACGTGATGCGGCTGCCGTCCAGCCCCCGGGCTTTTAAATCCCGGAACAACTCCCGCCAGGAGCTGGCGGATTCTTTGTCGCCGGCCTGCACGCCCAGCACCAATTTGTGCCCCTGGACGGTGACCCCGATGACCACCAGCACCGGCACCTTGTCCACGCTGCCGCCCACCCGCATATCGAAGTTGACGCCATCCACAAACAGATACTGGATCTGCTCCTGGGAAAGATCGCGGGTGCGCCAGCTTTCCACCGCGTCCGTCAATTCCACCGTGGCCTGGCTGATCTCCGTATGGGAGAGCCTGCGGCCGATGAGGCGCCGGGACAGCATGGAGAGGGTGCGGGTGCTCAGCCCTCCCAGGAACATCATGCTTAAATCCTGGGCCAGGGTCTCCTCATATTGCCGGCTTTTGGGCAACACCACGGTTTGGAAGCTGCCTTGCCGGTCCCTGGGTACCTTGACCTCCACTTCGCCGACGCCTTTAATGGTGAAATGTCGTGGATAGGAGCCGTTGCGATGATTGACTCTCCCCGGCCGCCGTTCATACCGTTTGCGGCCCAAATGGATGGTCAATTCCCATTCCATCAGGCCGGTGAGGTAGTTGCCGGCGATCTCGTTAAGGTTCAAGCGCATCATGTCAAAGAGCTTTTCCGGAGCGGCGCAAATCTCCTTGAAAATTTCAAAAACCTCGGGTACATTGATTTCCAGTTTCACGGCGTGTCTCCTTTCGGGTTTGGTTTGGGCACCACCCATTTTAAAGGAGATACGCCTTTTTTTTCATCCTTAAAATTTCACACAATTGATTTTACACTACCCCGGTAGCATCGGCGTTGCAGGGCTTAACTACCGAGTTCGGGATGGGAGCGGGTGTGGCCCCTGCGGTAGGAGTTGTCAGCTTTCAGCTATCAGCGGTCAGCTAAAGGCGGGATGCGCGGCGCTTTCCCGCCCTACGGATCCTGTGTTCGTGATGGGAGCGGGAGTGTCCTCCCTCCAAAGAAAAATATCTGTCCTCCCAATTCCCCGTTCAAGGTCTTGGCTCACACCTCAACCAAATTTTATCTCCATCGCTAAACGCATTAACAAATGCAGTTCCTTTTTCTTTGACCTAAACAACGCCTTTGAGAACACCCTGGGAGCGAAAACCAGGTCCTGAATAGTATTCGGCTTCAACTTCATATTTACCCGGCGCAAGCTGGAAGGTTGCAGATTTGTCTTCTATCTCCTTGAACACGTATTTACCGTCAACTTTTACTAAAATGTTCTTGTATGCGTCTTTATCGGGGATGCCAAGACGGGATCCCAGGGAATGTTTTTCTTCTCTGCTGACCGTGAGAATGCCATGGGGTTCAGACTGCGGAACGGACTTCAACTGGCCGCTTAATGTCAAGAAGCCCCCCCTTTCAATCGACACACATCCGCAGAACAGGATACAAATTCCAAGGAGGGTAAGAACAAAATTATACGGTGATACCCGTTTGCCTGTGTTCATTAATCCTTACTCTCTTGGATCGATCGCATTGCAAAGAATTCGTAGCAAATAATGACAAATTAGGAAAGGCATTGAAAATAAACCTGACGGCGTCCCGCTTTCCGCCCTACGGTCCTTTCCCGGCCTACATGCTACGGGCTATTTCTTTTTTCTATTTTTTTAAATTTTCCTCAATTGCTTGTTCTTGGTGGCCCTGAACGCGTTGGCGCTGGCCGCGGTGGCAATTGAAAGCCTGTCCCTTGGGAAAGTGGCCCTGTCTCTTTTTTATAAACGATATCTTCTTTATTAAATATTATTTTAATATTAATCTTCTGTCCATTCATATCCCTCCCCTCGTAAAGTAGCATCGTCCCTTGTGGCTCCCAACCTTTGTTTCCAGATTCGGAGTAAGTCTGGGAGCTGCGGGGAGTTCCTAATAATTTAATCACTTCTAATTTGTTAGTTTTTCCGACTTTTATTTTTTTTAACAACCGCATATAATCTATGTCTTCTTCTGGTTTTTCTTTTGAAGAAGATACCATAACTGATCCAGCAGGATGTTTCTTTCCATCTGGGGTAACTGAATAAACAGACTGGCTGTAACCTTCTTGTGGAGAATAAAGTGCGAATGGTAAAACCACAAACAATATCGCTGTAATTTTCATTTTTATCTCCTTTCCTCTTTATTATAAAATATATGATATAGATACTTATAAAACTATCCGCCTCATAGTAATAAAGCTCATCTTGCGAATTTAGAATAAAAAAAGTATGACCACTTAATAGATAGTGTTTCCACTTTTTCCACGTTCGGGATGGGAGCGGGTGTAGCCCCTGCGGTTTGAGCTATCAACTTTTAGCTATCAGCGGTCGGCCAAAGGCGGGATGCGCTGCGCTTTCCCGCCCTACGGTCCTACGGTCCTATTTTCCACTACTATCTCTAATTTACTATTGGTTATTCTTTTGTAAATCCATGGTTTCATCAGACTTTTTTTGCTTTGACTTAGATTTCCTTTTATTCTTTACTTCTCGGACTTTCCCATCTTTTACCTCCATAAGTCGACCATCTGATGAATAGTATTGGTAAGACAAACCTTTTGCTTTTGAAATGGTCTCAATATTTTGTTCCCTAGCATTTATTTGCGAAGAGAATAAGCCATTTAATAAAAATGTAATTAGAAATAAGAATGCATACTTCTTCATCTTTATTTCCTCCCTCTGTAATCATATTTTCTATAGAATAGAGTTTAATTGTAAAAATGTTATTTTATATTGTATAAAACAATTCCTTGTTTATCACGGTCTAAGACGTGTATTTCTCTAAGACCTCGATATTTTGGATCAAAAGGGAATTGTTGATCAAAACTGAAAATCCACTGAACTCTTTCTAATGGCGATGCTTCACTCTTAGGTCCAAACACAACCCAACACTCTTTCTTAGATTTACTTATAGAACACTCATTGTCATGTAGAGGATTATTTAACCGTTCGCTGTAATTTTCAGATTGGGTAATAAATTTAATCCCTGAATCACCAAGCATCTTAGCCCAGAGATATAGTACCTTGATAAACTCCTTAATCCCCATTCCCCACCGAATTTTATCTTGGATATCGGCGGGCAAATTGTACTTATTATCATGAAAAGGTGTAAGAGGAATCTTTAAGTCAAAACCTGCTTTATAGGTAATACAATAAAGGTTGTTATGAAGGAACTCTATTTTTAGTTTCTTACATTTTATATAATTTGCTACGCCTTTAGGTTTATAATCGGTGTCAACTTTTGGCTTACAGCCATCCCCTAAAATTTCCATAACGTCTTCTGTTTTCATTCCAAACATTATTCTACTAGATTTTCTAAATTCTCCAGTTTCTGTATTTTTTGCTTTCTGATGAAAATCATCTGCATAAGCAGGTAGGAAAAAGCAAATAATTAAAAATATGATTAAAATAATATGATTAAAAGTAGGGGCAGGCATTATTTTGGGGTCTCGATTTTAATGGTTTTTCCTAATAGCAGAAATTAAGATATCTGTCAACAAAAAAAACCCGCCTCCATCAAGGAGGCGGGGTTGCTGCTAAAAATAAATCCGGCGGCGTCCTACTTTCCCACGCAGTCGCCCACGTAGTATCATCGGCGTTGCAGGGCTTAACTACCGAGTTCGGGATGGGATCGGGTGTGGCCCCTGCGCTATGGCCACCGGAAACTGTATGACCGTGAGCAGTGAGCGGTAAGCAGTGAGCAGTTAAGGGTTTTGACTTTCCTAACTGCTAACAGCTAATGGCTAACTGCTGCATTCAAAGCGAATCTGGAAGAAAGAGCATCCTTAGGAGTTTCTAAAAGCAAGGGAAATATGGTCAAGCCGCACGGCCGATTAGTACCAGTCGGCTTCACACATTGCTGCGCTTCTACCTCTGGCCTATCAACCTGGTGGTCTACCAGGGGCCTTTAGAGACTTTCGTCTGGGAGAGCTATTCTTGAGGTCGGCTTCCCGCTTAGATGCTTTCAGCGGTTATCCGGTCCGAACATGGCTACCCGGCGCTGCGCCTGGCGGCACAACCGGAACACTAGCGGTTCGTCCATCCCGGTCCTCTCGTACTAGGGACAGCTCCTCTCAACTCTCCTACGCCCACACCAGATAGGGACCAAACTGTCTCACGACGTTTTAAACCCAGCTCACGTACCGCTTTAATTGGCGAACAGCCAAACCCTTGGGACCTTCTTCAGCCCCAGGATGCGATGAGCCGACATCGAGGTGCCAAACCTTCCCGTCGATGTGAACTCTTGGGGAAGATCAGCCTGTTATCCCCGGCGTACCTTTTATCCGATGAGCGACGGCCCTTCCATACGGGACCGCCGGATCACTAAGGCCTACTTTCGTACCTGCTCGACTTGTAGGTCTCGCAGTCAAGCTCCCTTATGCCTTTACACTCAACGGCTGGTTTCCAATCAGCCTGAGGGAACCTTCGCGCGCCTCCGTTACTCTTTAGG
>Ga0351885_10092_pt1:0-10000 | contig 45828 bp, 41 predicted proteins | sample TotcelFGM3001L13_FD_206771 | JGI IMG/M metagenome (GOLD analysis project Ga0351885, IMG submission 206771) | Enriched cells from coal bed in the Powder River Basin, Montana, United States - Total cells FGM rep3 HSBNCT.FGM.300.1.L13 ... | reverse complement strand
CCTCAAATCAATGGCCGGGAAACCCTCGCCCCCCGGCCTCGATGCTTAACCAGTAAATGATACCAAATCAAAAACGAAAGGCAAGCCCTTTTCTCAAAAAAAAGTGGCCAGGGGCCAGCAGTCAGCCGTTAGCAGTTAGCCAAAAACCTGTAGGGTGGGCACTGCCCACCATCTTCCTTATACCTCCCTCCCCCTATTTGACTTCGCATTACCCACAAATGGGGGAAGTAGTTGATTCAACAAGTTTTTGGTGGCACAGGTTTTCAACCTGTGCGAGGGATTTTCACCCAGCCTGGAAAGGCTGTGCCACCTGGCAGAAAGACTTGTGGGTCATGATAAGCCCTATTTGATGGGGGAGGGCCTGAGGTGGGGGTGAAAATGCCTCGCTATAACGAGTGTTCCCTGAGGCCGCTCCACCCTTACCTGCCCCGCTGAAATCTCGATTCCCATTCCATCCACCGTATTCTCCGCTCATATTCCTCCTGGGTCTCCGGATTCCGAGTCCAGGTCACCTCCGGCTCCTCCACAGCCACCGGTTTTTCATAATATCCCGGCGCACACCCTGCCATGAGCATCCCAACGCCCAGGATCAACCAAATGCCTGCCTTCATGGTGTCCTCCTGGAATAATCTCATTATTAAGGAATATAACAAATGAACGCCGGCGCCGCCGCTTGATTAAGTCTGTGAGCCGTAGAGGAGCAGGGATCAGGGGATAGGATTAGGGAAAAACCAGTGGCGCGGGCGTCCCCGCCCGCCATCCTCATTTCCCCCCTTTGGCAACAGGGGGTTAGGGGGGATTTCTGGTGGCACAGGCGTCTCGCCTGTGCTCCCCCCGCCATGATAGAGCAAGCCTCCCCATCGCCAGATGCGGGTTCTGGGTTCCGGGCTTTAGGTTCTGGGTTCTAAATCTTAGGTTTTAGGTGTTGGTTTCTGGCACCAGCGATTCTACCCCGTAGGGGCGACCCGGCGGGTCGCCCTTTCCCGCCGCCTCGCCTGAGACCCATAGGGTTTCCACTGCCCACCCTCTTTCCTTATATCTCCCTCCCCCTTGATGGGAGAGCGCCGGGGCAAGGATGGATCAGTAACACTGACTTCCAGCACGTGAACCCGTAGGGGCTAACCCATATGTCCGTCTCGCCCCGCGCCAACGACTTCATCTCTCCCAGGGAAATTTAAATCGCATAATTGCGATTTTATCCTTGACAACTTATCGCAAAATGACGATATTTAATTCTAACAGGGGTTTCCGAATGCCGGAGATAGATGTTGTCCTATTCAAAGAGAACAATGGCTCTGTTCCGATGATTGATTGGCTTGATCAGATACCGGAAAGAGCCAAAATAAAATGCCTGGTGCGAATAGAGCGCTTAGCCCAAATGGGCAATGAGCTGCGCCGACCCGAGGCGGATTATATCGAAGATGGGATTTATGAATTAAGAGTTGCGCTCCAAGGCATTAATTATAGGATGCTATATTTTTATCATGAAAAACAAGGAGTTCTGTCCCACGGGCTGATAAAAGAGAGCCGAGTGCCCCCCAATGACATAGAGCTTGCAATTAAACGCAAGACCATATTTGAAGAAAACTCTGATGGGCACACGTATAGGGAGGAACGATAATGAAAAAATACCCGAAAAAAACTTCCAATGCTGTGGAGATTTTGAACCGCAGATATATTGGCGACAATCCTGAGAGGAAGCTTGCGATTGAGGCAGAGCGAGTTAATGCCGAGGTTGCCAGTACCATATACGAACTACGTAAAGGGGCTGATCTAACCCAGAAAGAGCTTGCCAATTTGGTTGGTACAACTCAATCAGTGATCAGCCGTCTTGAAGACGCTGATTATGAGGGTCATTCGTTATCGATGCTAAAACGCATTGCTCAAGCCTTAAATAAAAGGCTAAAGGTCAATATTAAAACAATAGAACCTGAAACCGAAATAATTCGGTTTGCGTTTCAGGAGGTAATGCGCAAATTAAGACAACGTCATCGTCTTAATATAGATCAGCTTGCTGAGAAGTTAGGCATTGATCGCAACGAATTAATTGCCATTGAGCGTGATAGTTGTCATCGTCCAGCTCCTATTATACTTTATAAATTAAGTAATTTTTACGGAGTTTCTCAAAAGAAGCTTTCTGAGCTCGCTGGATTTTTAAAAGCTCAGGATGAAGTACGTAATCATGCTTCAAAATTCGCTGCCCAATCTGATTCCTTCGCTCTTTTAAACCCTGAAGAAAGACGTCAGCTTGATGAATTTGTTAAATTTTTAAGGGAAGAGACATAATATGTAGATGGGAAGCTCAAAGATTATGTTAGATGAGTTTACTTGCAAAAATATTGACATGATAGTTGAAAGGGTGCTCAAAGAGGCGCTCCTCAATCAGCCACCTATTCATATAGAAAATCTTTTATCCCATCTCGAAATTGATAGAGACTTCTATAATTTAGAAGATCCTGGTCTTATCAGAAGAATACAGCATAGAATAAAAATATATGGTCATAGATATGGTCATGGACTTATAAAAGTAGCCAAAAAGGTTAGATTGTCAGCATTATGGCTTCCAGATAGGGAGCAAATTTTGGTTGATTCTTCACTACCTGCACCAAAACAAAAATGGGCTTCTTTTCATGATGTAACGCATAGCCTTCTCCCTTGGCAAAAAATCTATTTCTTAGGAGATACGGCTGAAACTCTAGAGCCTGATATTCAAATGAGATTAGAGGCAGAAGCTCATTATGGAGCTTCGGCGTTAATGTTTGGTGGCAAAATGTTTACTAAGGAGGCTCTTGATACTGACCCTCAATGGTCAAGTATTATAACCCTTTCTAAGAGATATGAGGGGTCATATCCTACAACCTTAAGGCGTTATGTTCATTTCAGTCATGACCTACCAATGGTGCTTGTTGTCAGCACTCCACGATGGATGGAAATTTCTCATGACCAGGTGAGTCCCTTGCGTCATTTTGTTAGGTCAAAAAGATTTGGAAAAGAATTTGGAAATGTCACCGCAGGAGAATTGTTGGAAGAAATTAACTATAATACTAATAGAAGAAAAGGCGGGCCTGTTGGAGATTTTACATTACCACTTTCTGACCTTAACGGAACTTCTCATGAATTTCGTGCAGAATCTTTTTTTAATCAACATTATCTTTTGACTTTAATAGTCTATCAAAAACCATTAACCGTGCAATATGTAATAATTCCAGATAGTTGTATTAATTAATAATCTCTAACAAATAAAATATAGAATTTTATTAAGGAGAAAGGTCATGGGAAAGAAGCCTAAAAACCACGGTAATCCTTGGACAGCTCAGGATATCAGCAATCTTGGGAAACTTGCAAAGCAAAACACCCCTACACGAGTAATTGCTTTAAAGCTGGATCGCACGCCTGGGGCAGTCCAAACCAAAGCCAGCCAGGAAAAAATCTCCCTTAAACCTACGAACCAGTCCCCATATAATCGGCGAGCAAAAAAACCAGCATAGGAGATTCTTTCTCCCTATCTGGGCCAGTTGATCGAATGGCCCGAAGTGGTCACCGAAGGCACGGATTTGGAAGACTGCCGGGCCATGCTCCAGGACGCCCTGAATGAAATGATCCTGGCCTACCGGCAGCAAGGCAAGGAAATTCCCCTGGGCAATGCCTTGATCGAGCAACTTCCCGTGGACTTGGCCCATGTCCGTCAAACGGCGTGATCTCATCCGCTACCTGGAAGAACCCGGCTTCCACCTGCTCCGGGAAGGCGGCAACCCCGCAATCTATACCAACGGCCTCAAAACCATCCCCGTAAAACGCCATAAACTTCTGGACCGCATCACCGCTAACGAAATCTGTAAACAGGCCGGCCTTTCTCCCAAATTCTAATCCGCCCCTTTATTCTTTCCATGCCTCCCTTTCCCCGTCATTTTTCCCACCCGAAAACTGAAAACCGGAAACCGGAAACCCGATATATCTACCAAAACCATTTCAACCGCGGGGTCTTGGTCTTGTGGAATATGGTTCCAGCAGTGGGTGACGCTTGATATCGACATGTTTTGCAAAGATAGAGGTTCCTCCGTTCGAGCAGGCAGTATTCTTCCCCTCATGTCCTCGTAAACCGTCTTATTTAAAAGCTTTGGCATTCAACATAGTTACATAATTTGCTGAGCAGAGTCATTAGGCCTTTACTCAATATAGTTGCTCCTATTCTTATCGTCTGACCCGCCCCTAAAAAAGATGAGCCTGACAACCTTGCCTAACAAGGCGATTCCTAAAATAACCGCCACAATCACCGCAATTACAATCGCCAGATAAACACTTACCTTAAAGAGAAGTATCAGTATGGGAACCACAACTACGGCTACAACTATTACCAGGCATCCCGTGATAAAATCTTTCGGCCCCAGCTTGTCGATTTCATTTGCCATTGGTATCTCCGAACGCTAAAGGTGCGCAGCATGCACCTCGCAACTGCAACTTATCGCGCCTCCAGCCCCAACGCCCGGCGCTTGCCCTCCACGTGCTTAATGATCAGGTCCGCGGCCTTGGCGGGGTCCGGCTCCACTGCGAAGGTGGCGCCCAGGTGCGTCTCAAGGCCGTTGAGCAAGAGGTCGGTGACCGCAGCGCTCCCCAGGACCGGGGGCATAACCCCCAGCACCGTGTAGATGCCGCTGGCCACGGCATAGCAGGCGATGGTGGCCGCCTTCTCGGAGTACCACTCCGGCGCGGCCGCGGCCAGGGGCAGCTGATCCAGGTCCACCCCCAGGGCGTTAGCCAGGGCCGTGGCCAGATTGACGATGCGGGTGTTGTCGACGCAAGAGCCCATGTGCAGGACCGGCGGGATACCCAGGGCCTGGCAAACCGCCTTCAGGCCCGGCCCGGCGAGCTCGGCGGCCTCCGGGCGTTTGAAGCCCGCCTTGGCATGGGCCACTGCGGCGCAGCCGGTGTCCACCACCAGGATGTCATTCTCGATGAGCTTTCGGGTGAGGGTGGTGTGGCCGAAGTCGTGCATCACCTTGGGATTGTTGCAACCCACCACGCCCACCGCGCCCCTTATCTGGCCAGCCTTGATGGCGTTTATCAGCGGCTCCCAGGTTCCGCCCAGGGCCTCCTTAATGATTTCCACGGAAAAACCGCTCACCTGGGACACCGGGGCGCCGGGAATGAGCACCCGTTCCGGCCGGCGCCGGGCGAAATTCTCCACTGCCTGGGCCACCAGGTCCCGACCCAGCGCCGCGCCATTTTCCGGGGTGAAGGGCAGGTGGGTAGCTCCGGGGAATTTGGCCTTGGGGGAGGTGGTGAAAAACTTGGTGTGGTAGCAAGCGGCCAAATCGCCCAAAGACGGCATGATGCACTGGTAGTCCACCACCATGGCCTCCACCGCCCCGGTAATCAGGGCCAGTTCCTGGACCAGATGGTTGCCGACCATGGGGATGCCCTGGCGCATGAGCACCTCGTTGCCGGTGCAGCACAGGCCGACCAGATTGATGCCTTTCGCCCCCAGTGCCTGGGCCCGGGCCACCAGTCCCGGGTCCTGCGCGGCCCGGGCCACCATCTCGGAGACCAGGGGAGAGTGCCCGTGGAGAATGAGGTTCACCCGGTCCCCTTGCAAAACGGCCAGGTTGACCTGGGAAGAAACCGGTTTCGGCGTTCCGAACAGGACGTCGGAGATTTCGGTGGCGATCATGGAGCCGCCCCAGCCGTCCGCCAGGGCGCACCGCATGGCCTGGACCAGAAGGCTGACGGCGTCGTTGTCCACCCCCATGTGGGTACGGTGCATCATTTCAGTGACTTCCCAGTCCACGCCCCGGGGATCGATGCCCAGATTCCGCCATTTCTCCAACCGGGCCGCGGGCAGGCGCCGGGTGAAGGTGAGGTAACCCTTTTTGATGCCGTATTCCTCCATCATGGCCAGGGCCAGTTCCTTGGCCTTGGGCAGGAGCGGGAGGTCTCCGGCCACCCCGAACTCCTCGGCCAGGCGGTCCAGCTTGGTCTGATCGGCGATACCGAAGCCCGGCGCGGTCCCTTCACCCACGGCGAGGAGCGTCTCCAGCAAGTCCCGGCCGTGATCGGAGTGGCTTGCGGCCCCGGCGGCCACCATGCGGGCCAGGTTCCGGGCCACCATGATGTCGGCGTCGGCGCCGCAGACCCCCCGCTGGGGGCCGTCCCCGAACGGATCGATGCGGCAGGGACCCATGACGCAGATGCGGCAGGAGAGCCCCAGTTCGCAGAAACCGCACTGCGGCTGCTGCGCGGCAAAACGCTCCCAGACGGTTTCCAGGCCCTCTGTTTGGGCCTTGGCCTTCAGGGCCAGGACGTCGGGGTGGATGGAAATACTTTTGGTTTCAGAGGCATCATTCATAATCACTCTCCTACAAAGAGTCGCGGGGAATATCGCCAGGGCGAACCGCCGGGTCCCCCGAGTAATCTTGGCCATGATGATTCAAGCGGCGGTGTTGGCCCCCCATTGGGTGTGGGTCGATTGGTAAAGTAACTGTTATCCGATTATGAAAAACCTGGGTGATTTTGTCAAAATTTCTTTTTCCGTGCGGCTAAGATGAATTGTGTGGTTCTTGGGCCAGAATGAGAGAAGACCAAGGTTCGGTTAATCAAGAATGCCTCCGCTCCTTTTTTAAGGGGGCAGGGGTGATTATATAACCATTAATAATCCCGATGGATCCGCCTTTAGAACCGAGGGACTTTAAAAAGCTCTTGGGAGGAAATAATTGCCCTATAATTTATGAAACTCAAGACTGGGAGGATGCAGGTGAGCTGGCGCCCACTTTTTCCTGCTACCACGGAAAGTCCCGCAACACCTGGAACAGCTCCGCCTCGCCGGCACTGAAAAAATGGTCGGCCCCCCCGATGCCCCGGATCTCCGCCGGCTTCTCCCCGGGGAGCGCTTGCCTTTCCGCCATCAGTGCCTTTAAGCTCGGGAGCGGACAGAGTTCGTCCCGGTCCCCCGCCACAATGAGCCTGAGTCCCGGCACCCGGGGGAGAAAGCTCAGGTCCATGAAGGCGATGGGGGGTGCGATAAGGATGGCGCCGTCGGCACTCAATCCCTGGATCAGGGCCCGGCTCGCCACCGCGGCCCCGAAGGAGTAGCCGATCACATATAGAGGCCCGGGAGTGCGAGATTTCAGGAACTCCAGGGCCGCGGCTACGTCTTCGGCTTCCTCCAGTCCGCCGCCGTAGGTCCCGGTGCTCCGCCCCACCCCCCGGAAGTTGAAGCGCAAAACCGACATCCCCCGGGCCGCCAGGGCGCGTACCGCGGTCAACACCACGTTGTTGGCCATAGTACCCCCGAACAGGGGGTGGGGGTGGGTGATGACCGCCCCGCCGGGCGCCGCGCCCACCGATAACCGCCCTTCCAGACTGATTCCCGGCCCCGGGATGCTGACTGCTTCTTCCATAACGCTCCCCTGATAAGAACCCGATAAGTCGTAGGGGCGGACCTGCGTGTCCGTCCTTTTCCGGATATGACGCCAAGCCGCAATCTACCCGGTGGCACAGGCGTCTCGCCTGTGCCGGAGCAGGCTAAAAGTCCATGAACCACCAATGCTTCACCCCCGAGGATGAAAATCCCCCCTACCCCCCTTGTTCAAAGGGGGGTTTTAAAGTCCCCCTTTGGCAAAGGGGGATTTAGGGGGATTTGGGTTTTCACGTTAAAGCCTGCGGCCACAAAAGATAGTTTTTTGAACACAACTCATTTTTCATAATACCACAAGACCCCGGGAGAGTCAGGCCAGGGAAGGCACCGCCGCTACTGCCCAAAACGGCCACGGTTGATTTTAATGGATTTGCCCGCCTGAGATAATATATGATGCAGATAAATTGCCTCCTTTTACCTGAGAGCCGCACTATGACAGAGAAGAGAATCGGTTTTGTGGGGACGGACGGCAGGACCCTGCTGGCCGCCCTGGAGACCAGTCGCTCCAAAAGCGAGCTTTATCCCGGGGCCTATCGCGGGGTCGTCGTCAAAGGCACTGGCGCCATGGAGCCGTTTGCCCAAAAAATGGGCTGGCCCATCGATTTTATCCCGGTGCCAGACAACTCGGCCCCATCCTATGCCGCGGCCCTGATTTCGGCCTTTGAGGCCGGGAACCTGGACGCGGCCCTGGTAATGCCGGAAGGCTTGCTGTTCGAGGGCCTGGTGGATCGGGTCGCCGAGGCCGGGTTCGCAGACCGCATCATCGGCGTGGCCGCCGCCGGGGTTTCGTATGAGGCCGACAAAATCGCCGGCAAACGCTATTGTGAGACGGCGGGCATCCCGGTGGCCCCGGCCTGGGCTGAGGTGGAGGCCAGGGATTACCCCGCAGTTTTAAAGACTTGCCTGGCCTACCTCCACGAATTCGGTGGCGCGGTCCTCAAATATCCCTACAGCGCCGGGGGCAAGGGCGCCCGGATCATGCTCAACACCTGGGACATCAAAGACGTCTACGACGGCTTGATGAAGGACTACAAGGACGCCTACAGCCGCGGCTGCGCCAAAAAATCTCCCTGGCCGCTGCTCATCGAGGCCCGCATGTCCGGGGTGGAAATCAGTTTCACCATCCTGGTGGATAGAGCGGGCCATTATCAAATCCTGCCCACCGCCATGGACTACCCGGAACGGTTTGAGCGACCCCCGGGCCTGGACAATCCTATCACCGGCGGCATGGGCTCCATTTCGCCCCACCCCTTTGAATCCCCCGCCTTAATGGAACTGGCCGACGAGACCATCGCCCGGCCCCTCATCCTGAGCCTCAAAAACCAGGGCGTTCTGCGCCCCTGCGTCCTCTATCCGGGCTGTTTCGTCTCCTTTGATGGCAATTTTAAGCCCACGGCCATCCGGGTGTGCGAGATCAACCTCCGTCCGGGGGAGCCGGAGTTCCAGCCCGTGGTGAAACGGCTCCGCAACCTGGGGGCTTTGGTTGCCGCCATGGCGGATGGCACCCTGGATAAGGTCGCCCCGGAAGTGCGGTCCGACCAAATCTCCCTGTGCATCGCCCTGGTGACCGGCCCCGGCGGCCCCAAGCAGCAGAAAGGCTATCCCTGGTCCCTGACCAAGGGTGAAGTGGTGGTGATGGATTTCGACTATTTCGACAAGAAGAAGCTCACGGTCATCCCGTCGGCCATGGATTATGCCGAGGACGTGTTCAAGTCCGACGGCTCCCGGGTGGCGTATCTCCTGGCCAACGCCACCGTCAAGGCCGGACAAACCGCGGCCCAGGCCGCCGAACCCCTGCGCCAGAAGCTGCTCAACGCCTTTGACAACGGCAAGATCCGGGTGATCCCCCGGGAGGACGACCAGGCCAACCGCCTGGCCCTGCGCCGGGATATCGGGGTGCATTACCAGAAGGCTGAAGAGCTGAAAAGCAGGGGTTAGGGGTCAGGGGCCAGGGGCCAGTAGGTGCATTTATGCAACTATCCGATTCGTAGCACATGACCGCTCTAGTCTACATAGTTCAACCGGACAAGATTTATCTCGCCATGGACACGCTTATCGTCACCCATGACGACAAAACCCCCTTATATTATCAGACGAAGTTCACAGTCCTTCCTCATCTCAACCTTGTAATCGCGGGAACGGGTTTCGCGTCGCTAATCAATGACTGGTTCCATTTTGTTAACGGGAGCATGGTGGTCCGAGACATTGATCATCTAAAAGTCCACGCTCCAGGATTATTGCGCGACGCAGCGCCGCGGTGCCAAGGAGGAGATATCACCACAACTACTTTGTATCATTTCGGTTATTCCACATTGGAAAAGCGATATGTTGGCTATGCCTATCGCTCAGCCAAGAAATGGGAGCCAGACCGTCTTCAAGATGCCTTGGGCCTAAAACCAGTCATAGACATTCAGCCAACCGGCAATATACAGATTCCTCAGTTCCTAATCGACATTGTTTGTGAGCAACGTCGAAAAGACCTTTTACTCCCAGTTTCGGAGCGTGTTGGAATTGGTGGCGACATTCAAGTCGTCGTTATGGAAAATGGTATCGTGACTATTTCAACCGTCCATCGGTTTGATTCATACG
>Ga0351885_10086_pt1 | contig 46602 bp, 31 predicted proteins | sample TotcelFGM3001L13_FD_206771 | JGI IMG/M metagenome (GOLD analysis project Ga0351885, IMG submission 206771) | Enriched cells from coal bed in the Powder River Basin, Montana, United States - Total cells FGM rep3 HSBNCT.FGM.300.1.L13 ... | reverse complement strand
CGCCTGTTTCCGCAAGGCCAGATCCGCCATCTCGGTGGACAGGAGGGTTGAGATGAATTTTTTCCCCCCCCTGACCGTCTGGATGGCCCGCAAGAGCTCTAAGTCGGAGTCCTCTTTCAAGAGAAAGCCATCGGCCCCGGCCTCCAGGGCCTGCTGGAGGAACTCCCTGGTCCGGTGCATGGTCAGGAATATGACCTTGACCCGGGGATAGAGCTTTTTAATCTCCCGGATGGCTTCCAGGCCCCGGAGGTGGGGCATGGAGATGTCCAGGATGACCAGTTCCGGGAGCCGGGCCTTCAGGAGGTTAAGCAGCTCCAGGCCGTCGTTGGCCTCTCCCACCACTTCCAGGCCGGGGGTCCCTTCAATGATGCGTTTCACACCTTGGCGGAACATGACGTGGTCGTCGGCCAGCACGATGGAGCAAACGTCCATTTATTTCCTCCCGGAGCCCAGGGGCAGGGTGAAGGCGATCCTGGTCCCCTGGTTTTCCCTGCTGTCGATCTCCAGGGTCCCCCCCAGCATCCGTACCCGCTCTTCCATGGCCGCCAATCCCAGCCCCCCGGTTTGAGTCATCCAGGGAGTGGATCCGGGAGGTGTCAAAGCCGCAGCCGTTGTCCTCCACCGTAAAGAGGGCGGCGGTGGGATTACGCTTTACCCTCACGGAGACCCGGGAAGGCTTGGCGTGCTTGCCGATGTTGGTCAAGATCTCCTGCACGATGCGATAAATAACCGTTTGGGTGAGAGGGGGGAACTCCCGGTCCAGGTTGTCTATCCGGATCTGCCAGCGTATGTTCTTATGGTGCTTGGCGAACTCGTCCAGCATCTGGCGCAGGGCGCCGGTGAGTCCTAAATCCTCTAAATTGCCCGGGCTGAGGGCGAAATACAGGCGGCGCACGTTGTCCAGCACGCCGTCGATGAAGGGTTGCAGGACCTCGATGTCCTCGGCCAGCGTTTTCTGCTCCGGGGTCAGGCCTCGCGCCAGGGCCCGCAATTGCAGCTTGATGGTCAGAAGAGCGTGACCCAGTTCGTCATGGAGTTCCACGGCCAGGCGCTTGCGTTCCCTTTCCTGGGCGTCCAGGAGCCGGGAAGAAAGGTGGCGGAAGCGCGCTTCGGATTCCTTCAGGGATTCTTCCGCCTGCAGGCGATCCATTACTTCCTCTTGGAGTTGAGCCACCATAAGCTGCAGTTCCGCGGTCCGGTCTTTCACTTTCTGTTCCAGTTGGTCGTGGGCCGCCTTCAGAGCCTCCTCCGCCCTCTTGCGCGCCGTGATGTCCGTCAAGGTCACCACCGCGCCCATGACCTCCCCCTGGCGGCCCAGGAGGGGCCCGGCATTCAGTAACATCTCCAGAGGCTCCCGGCCTTCGGGCGGGGAGAAGCTAACCTCCAGGCCGTGAAAGATCTTTCCTTGAAGAATCGAACTGATTGAAAACGGCTTGCCGGCGGCCGGACTACTTTCCCCGCCGGTCGTATCGAAGCTTGCCAGCCGGATGACTTCGTCAAATTGCCGGAGCAGCAAATTGCTGCGACAAATCCGGTGCACCTCATGGGAGGCCCGGAGGATGCGGCCCTCGGGATCCACGACCAGGATGACCGCCTGCGCCTGCTCAAAGATAACCCGGGAGAGCTTCTCTTCGACCAGGATGGCTTCCTGGCGCTTCTGCTGGGTGAGGTCCGTCACTACCAGGCAGACGGCGCCGGGGGACTCTTCCAGATTGAAACTTCTGAAGGACAGGTAAGCCGGCACGATCACGCCGTACCGGTTTCTGAGTGAGACTTCCCCCTTACTGGCGCTTTGCCGGCCATGCGAGATCAGCGCCATAAAGAGTTCCCGGTCCGCGGCCTCCACATAGTCAGAGATGCAAGTTCCTACCAGCCTTTCCAGGGGGGCTCCCAGGATTTCCGCCAGTTGTTGATTGGCGTACAGGATGTCCCCGTCCAGAGCCAGGATAACGGCGCCCTCGTTAATGGCCTCGATAAGAATGCGGTAGGAGTGATCGGCGCCTTTGAGGGTATAGATTTGCTCGCCCGCAGGCTTGTAAACCACCAGGGCGTCCACTTCGCCTTCCCGGATGGCCCGCAGGGTGTCCTCCGCCTCTTCGAGGCGGATGCGGAGGTTGGCGTTTTCGGCTAAGAGGTCTTCCGGGGAGGGGTGACTGGTGGCCATGTTGATGCCTCTAGTAAGTTTTCCGTTTTCCGTACCAAGACTGCTACGCCAAACTTTTAGATAAGCTTTTGAGCATTTTCCTCAAATCATCAAGTCTGGTTAAGAGTGGGATCAATTCATTTTGGGAGAGATATTCTATCTTTTCTGAAATGATCAATTGGGTTTCCAACTCGCCTATTGAACCCAGGGCAATGCCCAAAAACTGGCGGAATTCCTTGGGAGAATTTCTCCCCTGCCCTTCGGCAATATTTGAGGGAATCGATACCGCCGACCTTCTGATTTGATTGGTCAATCCATATATCTCGTTAGCCGGAAACCTGGAGGTGAGCATATACACATCTTTAACAAATTCAACGGCTTCTTTCTATACCTGTAAGTCTCGATACGATCTTGATTTCTCTGCGCTCAACCTTATTCCTCCCCCCACGGAAAACGGAAAACGGGAAACGGAAAACTCTTACTTAGGTCTCAAATCCAGCCCCACCAGGATTTTTTCCGTCTGGGACAGGTCGCCGATGAACCTCCTCAGCGGCGGCGGCAACTGCTTGATGAGAGTGGGAGTGGCGATAATCTGCTCACCCTTGGCCAGGACCGGCTGCTGGTAAATATCGATCACCTCCAGTTCGTAGCGTCCCTGCAAGTTCTCTTCACAGATTTTTTTGAGGTTTTCAATGGCCCGGAGGGATATTCTGTTAAGGCCGGCCACATAGAGGCGCAAGACATAATGGCCTGTCTCCCGCGCTTTCAAGGCATCTTCCAGTCCCTTCATTTTAGGCTCGTTCATGGTGACCCTCGAATAATGCCGTTTACCGTTTACCGCTTTCCGTAAAAAGAATAAGTAATTACAAATACATATAGGGCCAATTAGTTGCATTTAAAAAGCAAAGTATGTACTGCAATAAGATAATTCAAGATTCGGTAAACGGAAAACGGAAAACCGCTTTTCAGACCCGCTCCCGCAAGTCCAGCCCTACCAGGACCTTTTCGGTGTTGGAGAGGTCGCCGATAATCTTGCGCACCGGCTCGGGGAGCTTGCGCACCAGGGTGGGGATGGCCAGAATCTGATCACCCTGAGCTAATTTCGGGTTCTCCAGGAGATCGATGACCTGGATGGAGTACCGCCCTTCCAGATGCTCTTCGCAGATTTTCTTGAGGTTGGTAAACGCGGCCAGGCACTTGGGCGTCATCCCCGCCACGTAGAGCCGCAGTTCATAATCTTTTTCTTTGGGCATCGGTTTATCCTCCCTCGTTGGACTCCGGGGCGTCGGCTTTGCGGGCCACACCCAGCCGCTCTCTTTCCTCTGCGGCAACTTTTTGCTGGAGCTTGCTCTTATCCTGCAGCGCCTGCAGTTCCTCTTCTTCGGCGCTAATCTCCGCCTGCAAGGCCGCGACCTGAGCTTCCATGATCTGGCGCTTGCGATCGAGAACGCGGCGGCGGCGCTCCAGTTCCTCTCGGGTGGCCAGGGCCGCGGCCTTCTCCTGGGCCTCTTGCTGCAGCCGGGCCGCGCCGGTGAAGACCCCGCCGGGGCCCAGATAGACGTCCGCCAGGTCGATGCCCTGGTCAGTGATGATAAATTCCCGCATTTGGTTGGAGTGGGCCATGCCCCGTGACTTCAAGAGCTGGAAGACCCGGTTGCGCTCGCCGCTGCTCTCTACGCTCAAGAGCAGCAGCCAGGTGTCCATGAGGGAGGAAACCCCGATGGTGGTCGTCTCCAGCTCTCCCGAATGGGTCAGGTTAGTAAACAGGCTGGTGATTTGCCGGTTCTTGAAAAAATCCACCAGGCGCATGAGCACCGACTTCACTTCGTTGTGGCTGGCCACAATGGACAGGTTGGTAATGGGGTCCATGATTACCGTGCCAGGCTGAAAGTCGTTGGTCAGCTTGTGGATCATGGCCAGGTGCATCTCCAGGCCGTAGAGAGTGGAGCGGGCGGCATGGAACTTGAGCAACCCTTGCCTGACCCAGGGTTCCAGGTTAAGTCCGATGGAGCGCATGTTGCGGATGATCTGATTCTGGGATTCCTCGAAGGCCAGGTAGAGGCAACGCTCGCCCCGGCGGCAGGCGGCGTCGGCGAAGTAAGCCGCCAGGGAGGTCTTGCCGGAGCCGGCGCTGCCGGAGATCAGGACGCTGCTGCCCCGGTAATACCCCTGGCCTCCCAACATGCCATCCAGGCGCGGGATCCCGGTGGAGACGCGTTCGCTGCTGACTTTGTGATCCAGCCCCAGGGAGGTGACGGGCAGGATGGAAAAGCCGCTCTCGTCGATCAAGAAGGGGTATTCATCGGTGCCGTGCACGGAGCCCCGGTATTTGATGAACCGCAGGCGACGGGTGGCGATCTGGTCCACCACCCGGTGATCCAGGACCAACACCGCGTCGGAGACGTATTCCTCGATGCCGTGGCGGGTCAGGGTTCCTTCGCCCTTCTCTCCGGTGATCAATGCGGTGACGCCCTTGTCCTTCAGCCAACGGAAGAGGCGGCGCAACTCGGAGCGCAAGATCAGCTCGTTGGGGAACCCCGCGAACAGGGCCTCCACCGTGTCCAGCACCACCCGTTTGGCCCCCACGGAGTCAATGGCGTGCCCCAGGCGGATGAAGAGGCCCTCCAGGTCGTACTCACCGGTCTCCTCGATTTCGCGGCGCTCGATATAAACGAAATCCAGAGCGAGGAGCTTTTGTTTTTCCAGGTCAGAAAGATCGAAACCCAGGGAAGCTACGTTCTTGGCCAATTCCTCCGAGGTTTCCTCAAAAGACATGAAGACGCCGGGCTCACCGTAGTTGACGGCCCCCCGCACCACAAACTCCATGCTCAGCAGGGTCTTACCGCAACCGGCGCCGCCGCACACCAGGGTGGGGCGCCCCCGAGGCAGGCCGCCGCCGGTGATCTCATCCAGCCCCGTGATGCCGGTGGGGCACTTGGCTAACTGTCGGTGCGAAAGTTCTCTTTGCCCATCGGTTTCAGCCATAAACCATTCTCCCGAAAGCTATTTAATATTCATAAGTTCCAACTACCCGTGGTAAGATTCAACATACATCCTTTTCCGAAAAAATTCAATTCACCTGGAATAGATACGTGAATTTTTTGGCCTCATTGATAAGTTTTGAATCACTGCGCTCCCCAAGTTTCATGAGTTTGCCCACAGGTCAATGTCCTTGGAACATAACTCCCCCTCCCCTGGTGGAAGGGGGATAAGTTGAAGCCATACCCAGCAAATTCACCCCCACCCCAGCCCTCCCCCATCAAGGGGGAGGGAGAAAGAGCCTTCAACCTTTGGTAAGACAATCCTTGGGACGATACACTAGTAGGCCAGGGCGGGATGGCTGGCTCAGGACTCACTCGCCAGGGCGGCTTCAAAATACTTGTGTCCAGGAAACCGGATGCGGTGTAATATTTGTTTCAACCAGCCACGGCGAATTCATTGCCAGTCCAGGAACGGTTCTGCAAAATGGGAACTCTTAAGTGACCTGAAGTAATAAAAGATTCGTTACACGGGCCCGGAGGCCCCGCTCCGCCGGAGAAACCCACTCAAGGAGATCAGCGGAATGAAAGGAAAAGGTTCGATAACGGCCTTGGCGCTCATCCTGGCTCTCACCATGGCCTGCGGGTCCGAAAACCAGGGGGGCCGGGGACCGGGAGGCGGGGCCGGGTACAACCGGATGTACGACCCGAAAACTGTGGCTACGGTAAGCGGCGAAGTCGTATCGGTGGACAAGATCGCCGACCCGGGTATGGATTCCGCGGTGCACCTGACCCTGAAAACGGCCAAGGAGACCATCCTGGTGTACCTGGGTCCCGGTTGGTTCCTCGCCAAACAAGATCTCACCTTCGCGCCCCAGGATCAGGTGGAGATCACCGGCTCCCAAATCAGCTTTCACGGGAAACCTTCTCTGATCGCCGCACAGGTGAAAAAGGGCGACAAGAGCTTGAAACTGCGGGACCCCGCCGGCATCCCGGCCTGGGCCGGTGCTGACAACCACAGCACGGCAATAGTTGGCAAATGGCTCTTGCAAGAGATGATTGAAAATAGCGAGTTTAAACATCCTAACGAGACTGCCGAAAAAAAATGGGGTAATCTTGAAATATTGAGCAATAACACTTTGGAATTTTACTCTTCTGATACACGGGGAAGGTGGAATGTACTCAATGATGGACGAATAGAAGTTATCTCCGATTCTTGGGGAACGTTTTTTCTATCCACTGAAGGAGATAAGCTAATAATGACTTTCCCTGATGATCAAACTAAATATATTTATAATAAATTAAAACAATAATAGATTTAATAGTTGTAATTATACAAAATTGTCCCATTAAAGTTAATTATGATTGAATTTAACCTTGCAACCTGAAATAAGGTACCGCAGCAGAGGCAGACAAACCACGCCGCTGCATGTCGTCGTTATTCCGTTTCGTAAAGTGACAAATAAGGGGGTACTCAATGCGCAAGCGAATTATCAGTCAAGCCCCTGGTGCTGTCGCGGCCGCCGAGCCCGGCTGGATGGACCTTGAACAACTGGCAGAGGTCGAAATTACGTCCGAAGACGTTGGCCACCCCATTGAATCGGCACTGATTCCGGGGACAATCTCGGGTTGGCGCGCCGCGGAACCAGGGGAGCAGACCATCCGCCTCTGGTTTGATGAGCCGCTGAGACTCAAACGGATCCAGCTACTGTTTCAGGAAGGGGAGCAGGAGCGCACGCAAGAGTTCGTTTTACGGTGGTCGCCAGACGGCGGTCAGTCGTACCGGGAGATTATGCGCCAGCAGTATAACTTCAGTCCGCCGGAAACGGCGCGGGAGATCGAAGACTACGACGTCGATCTCGACGCTGTAACGGCGCTCGAATTGAGGATCGTGCCGGACATTAGCGGTGGCAGCACCCGGGCATCGCTGGCCCAACTGCGCCTCGCCTAGCTATCAGGCTGACTTCGGCTATGAGTGCAAGAGGGCCATCCTAACCGATCGCTGCAGCCGACCGCGCCGGATCAAAGGGGAGTGAGATGAATGAACAGGAAGCCAAGAAGGAAATAGCCCAAGCAAAAGAGGAGCTTCTGGAGGCCAAAGCCAAACTAAAAGAATTAAGCGCTAAACTAAAGGACCTCTGGGACGTGATGGAAAAAATAGAGGCAGCGCAGGGCCGACTGCAAAAAGTAGAAGAAAAACTGTTTATAGAAAGTTTCGGCAAAAAATCTTTTTTCGACCGCATTGATAATGGGAAAGATTAGAAGGGTCTTAAAGAAGCGTAAGGCATGAAGGACCAACGCTTGGCAAGTATTCGAATATCGGACCCGGGCTGGGAAATGGCCTGTTGACCATCAGTCGCTACCGGTTGCAAGGTAGCGCATGGAGGACCAGCCGACGATATTGCGCCGTACGTCCCGCACTCGCCCCCATCCGCCGGAGGTTTCCAGGAGTTCCACCTCGTCGTGGAAGTTGAGGGTGGCGATTTGGGGTGCAGACACGGAGGGGCCATCCCGGAGGGCCAGGTAGTGGATGTTAACAACGTACATGGGCGGCGATGGTGTTGGCGTCGTCACTTTTGGGGGAGAAGGGGTTGTTGGTTCTGACAGGACGGCGGGTTCCTGAGCCGGAGGAGCCGATGGGGCTGTTTCTGCCGGGCGGATAGGGGGGCAGCAGGAGTTTGCTCTGCAGGGGCCCGAGGCGGCGGGGTCACTACCGGTTGAGGAGGTCCGGGACTTTTTTTGAAGAGGAATACCAGGAGCAAGGCCACGATGACCAAACCAGTGCCGATGAAAATGCCATGGACCCCGAAAAGGGATCTCGAGCCCCTGGCCGATGCTGGAGAGGGAGTCCCAGCAATCGCCGGCAAGGCGGACTTGCACTTGTGGCAGACTTCCTGCTGGGGGGCGACCCGGATGCCACATCGAGGGCAGAAATGGTCCTCCTCCTCCGGATGGGGAAGGTAGTGGTCACAGGTTGGGCAGTAACGGTCGCCCACCCATACGGCCGCTTTGCAGATAGGGCACTGAGGCATAAAGCACCTCCGGCTCAGACCGCAACTTGCTGGTAGAACCGCATTGCAACGGCAAGTGTCCCTTGGTTTCAGCCGAAATAATGCGTCAACAGCCTATTCCTTCCGATATTACCTTCATCATAAGCGAACTCGAAGTAAGTAGCAATGCGTTTTTTTAAACTGGTGGCAACTGAAGTTCTGCCGTTGATGGCTAATCTAATTCAGATTCTATTTTGTCAAAGGCATCCTCAATTTTATAAAGAAGCCGGTCAGCCTGAGCGAGATTCCAGTCGGCTATACTCGCTTCAATATTCTTATGAAGGTCCAGAAGATTATCTCTATGCCGGAGAAGCACATCTCTGAACGGCGTACCATCGAAAGTATAGAGAAGCTTATCCAACTGTCCCGCTATTCCATAAAGAGAGAGATTCCGCTCCACCAGATCAGAAGCTAATGATTTTAAATAACGCGCCAATTTGGGGTAAGTATCCTCCAGATCTCCTGGATAATAAGGAACTACCGTAACAGTGAGGTGCATGTATTTGCTCATGTTTGATCTCCTCATAGAGTTGTATATGTTAAGTTCTAAAAATTGGTCGAAGCATAAAGGTTTTTGTTCTCCGGCGGCGTTAAGCTAAACGCGGCGGGCTGCCGGGGATGCGCCACAAATGGCTCGTTTGAGGCGGTTCAACTGAAAATTCGACGCTCAGAAATACGACTGGAGCTCGCCTCTCCGCCGCACGTCGAGGGTGGCGCAGTGGAAGGAGCCGCCGAAGGGGGCATAGTTGGCGAACGAACAGGGGATGGGTGTAAAGCCCCAGTCCTTGAGGCACTTGATGAGAGACTCCTGCAGCCGCTCCACGATGACTCGCTTCTCGTCGAGCATCAACACGTTGATGCTGAGCCAGCGGCTGCACATCGAGGGGATGCGCCACGGGACGGGGTTCGGTTCCGGGGCGATGAGGATGTCCCACGAGGCGAACATCGGCGGCAGCCGGCTCGGGTCAATATAGTCCGGATTGACGAGCAGCTTCCCCGGTGCCAGCGGCATGAGGCTCGAGTCGATGTGCATGGGCTGGCGACAGAGGGTCTCAAGCAGGGTGAGGCGGAATCTGTCGCCTAAGTGAGTCCGGAGCCAGTGAATGCCGGACTCGTTGGTCACGTTGCTGCGGATGCCGAACAGGTCCCGGCCGCAGCGGACAAAGTCGGCGGCGTCAAAGACGGGCTCATACTCGTTGACGACGAAAGGGATCGGCTCGCCTGCCTCGGGGAGGCGATAGTCGTGGTTGTAGAGCGCATCGACCAGGGCCGGGCGCGGCGGGGTGGTCCACTTCGCCCCTGCCGCGGTGTACTCCTTGAGCAGCGGGCGGTAGGCGTCCACCTCGAAGTAACGAGACCGCCAGGCCATGGGCGTCTCGATGATCTCATCGCCGACGACGAGCAACCCATCTCTCGGGCAGGCGGAGCAGAAGCCCTTCGACTTCCAGTGCGGCGTCTTGAAGGTGACGGAAAAGTCGGTCACCGCCGGCCGGCGCACGGTGACGCCTTCCGCCTCGAGGATGTGGATGAACTCGTCCAGTTCGCGCTGGGCCGGGCGCACGACAAACTGGGGATAGGGCAGCCCGGCGATCAGCTTATAGATCCTAATCAGCCTCTGGGGGATGTTGAAGGTGACCGTGAGGTGTCTGGACGGGATCCTGGCACCCTCGAGGCGCCCGACAATGACCTCTTCGAGGGGGTCCCATTCGTTGTAAGAGCAAACCGGTGCGTGTGTCACCCCTCGCTCTCCCACCGGCCCAGCCCTAAGCCTTGCGGCCCGGATCGCCGGAGGCCGGGATTCCCGAGATGGACCATATTTTCTTGCCTCTGGCGCGGTTGCACGGGCCTATTCAGGGCGCGCCCTGAAGTGCGTCCCGGCGACCGAACGATATGAGCCGCAATGCGGCGGCCAGCCCGCCTCGTCTGTCCCGAATTGCTGCTTGGCGTCTATTTTGCGAATTTAACCCCCAAAACCTGATCCTATGCTTCACGATCTTTTGATAGACATGCTTTTTGTATAAGTCAAGGTGTTCCCGGAGTGTTGGCCTACGGTCTGTAGGCCGTGAATCGATCGGGTACCTTTTTATTGATGGAGTAGTATGCCAGAAAGCTTATGGATTCTTGACTTTTCAAGTAATGTGCTTATATTAAAAAAATATGGCCTACGAAAACGGGGCATTTTTGCGGTTAAACTATGGATAAGAAGTTCAAAAAATATTTTTTGACTGCGGTGGCCAAGGTTGCCACATAATCTTGGTTTACAAGAGAGAGGGAAGCCATGCCTACTACAGCAATGATTCGATGTATTGGAGGAAAGGTTTTCTTGCTCTTTGTGGCGCTTTGCATAGTGGGGGTCTTTTTTTCCGTCTCTTGTGCGGAAGAGGCAACAACGAATAAGCCGGATCCAGAAACTCCGGCAGCGGGAACCCATCATAGTGCGCCTCCGGGAAAGATCGAGCGCGCCGGACAGGCCACGGGCAAGGGAATTGAGCGAGGCGCAAAAGCCACTGAACGTGGAGTGAAGCGTGCAGGCGAAGCGACCGGCAGGGGAATTAAAAAGGCCGGCGAAGCAATCGAAAAGACCTTTTCCGGCAAGGATTAAGCAAGGTAACCAACGCAACAACAATAATCAGTCCATCTATACTGCACCCGTTGGAAGCGAAACATTTTGAGAAGTGAGGAATAAAATGTCTCTCCAAGGGGTGCAGTATATGTTCCCTTCTTTCAAAAAATGCCACGCCCCTTAGCCTTTGAGACCGGGGTCCTCGTTGACAATGCCATGGTAACCGGATAAATAGATTTGCCGTTGCCGCGAGGAAAAGATCATTGAAAGCATTGGTAACCGGGGCGGCAGGATTTATCGGGAGCCATCTGGTGGAAGCCCTCTTGCAACGAGGCGTCCAGGTCAGATGCCTCGTCCGGCCCACGAGTCACTTAGAGTGGATAAAGGGCCTTCCCGTTGAGCTTATCTACGGCGATTGTCGGGATAAGGATTCTTTAGAGCCGGGGGTGCAAGATGTGGACCTGGTGTTTCATCTTGCCGGCGTCACCCGGGCCATCGACACCAAGACCTATTTCGAAGTAAATGCCCTGGGTACGGAGAATCTCGTCCAGGCCTGCCTCGAACATAATCCCCGACTCCAAAAATTTATCTATCTTTCGAGCCAGGCAGCCGCAGGTCCGGGGCGGAACGGTGGGAAGAAAAAGGAATCCGACCATTGCTCCCCGGTTTCGCCCTACGGGATGAGCAAACGGCGGGGGGAGGAATTGGCCCTGGCCCAGGCCCACGAACTTCCTCTCCTGATCCTCCGGCCGGCTGCGGTCTATGGGCCCAGGGATAAAGCCTTCCTTTTCCTTTTTCAGTGTCTCGCCAAAAGGATCAAGCCCTATTTCTCCGGCGGCGTTCAACACCTCAGCCTGTGCTCGGTCCAGGATCTGGTCGGCGCCATCCTCTTGGCGGCCGAGACCCGCACCCTGAGTGGGGAAATATTCTTTCTGTCGGATGGGCATGACTACCGGATGGAGGAAATTAACGACATCCTCGCCCAGGCGATAGAGGTAACCGCCTTCCGCCTCCGCCTTCCCGCACCGGTGCTCTTCGGCATTGCCGCGGTGGGGCAATATTTCGCTAAAGTCACCGGGAAGCCTGCCCTCATCAGCCGAGGCCGGGCCGAGGAACTGATCCAGCCGAACTGGCTCTGCGACATCACCAAGGCCAGAACCCTCCTGGGTTTCGAGCCCCAAATTGCTCTGGCCCGGGGAGCCAAACTAACCTTCGACTGGTATAGAAAGGAAAATTGGCTATAGATGGGGCGAAATTGAGCCTTGAACTAGAGGGCACGCTGCCTTATTTTATTTTGATCCGTAACGTTTAGAAAGCCGAGACGGTCTTCCTTATAAAGAGGGGTTACATGAGAGTCTTGCTTCTATCCATGCCTGACACCGCCCAATTTACCGATTTTGTCACCCGTCTTCCCAACCTGGCGATCATTTCCCTGGCCGGTAATCTGCCAGGACATGAGGTCCGCGTCCTGGACCTGGTCCTTTTTAAGCCGCACTTCGAGGCCGCGCTTCGCCAGGCTCTAGCCAGTTTACGCCCTCAGGTGGTAGGCCTGAGCGCCATGACCTTCCAATTCGCTACCCTCTTGCGCGTGGCCCGCTTTATCCGTGCCTTTGACCCAACCATTAACCTGGTGGCCGGTGGCTATCATGTCAGCCTGATGGCCCGTGAACTGACTGCGGAGACAGAAGAGTTACCCCTGGATTTTCTGGTCCGGGGTGAAGGGGAGTCCACCTTTCGGGAATTGGTGACTGAACTGGAGAAACCAGCCCCCGATTTGGGCGGCATCCTGGGCCTCAGTTATCGCCAGGGCCAGGAATGGATCCACAATCCCAACGGCCCGCTGCTGGAGCTGGATACCCTGCCCTTACCCCGGCGCCAGGCCAGACTGGCCAACGGCTTTTATTTTTTAGAGATGCCCATGGACGTGGCCGAAACCTCCAGGGGCTGCCCGAATAACTGTAAATTCTGTTCCATCACCCAGATGTACGGCCATACTTTCCGGCGGTTTTCCGTAGAGCGCATCATTTCCGACCTGAAGGCGATTCGAGACCAGGGTTTCAAGGCGGTGTTTTTTGTCGATGACAACATTACGTATGACATTGATCATTTTCGCCAGGTCTGTCAGGCCATTATCCGACATCAATTGAATGACTTGTGCTATCTGACTCAGGTGAGCGCCGCCGGGATTGCCCAAAATCCCGAACTGGTGGCTGAAATGGATCGGGCCAATTTTCGCATCACCTTTGTAGGATTCGAGTCCATGGATCCAAACGCCCTGAAGGGCATGAAGAAGCCCACGAGTCCGGAGCTCAACCGCCGGGCCGCGGTCCTGCTCCGGCAGCACCGCATCGCCATCATCGCCGGATTAATTTCGGGGTATCCGGAGGATACCCAGGAAACCGTGACCCAGAACTGGCGCATGATTGAGGACCTCCAACCGGATTTAATCTATTCCCAGTACCTGACCCCTTACCCCAAAACTCCGGTACGCCAGGAACTCCTGGAGGCCGGCCTCGTCGTTGACGTGGATGATTATACGAAGTACGACGGCTGCCACTGTAACGTTCGCACCCGGCATCTAAGCAGGGACGAACTTTACCACCTGGTGAGAGGCTTGGGCTTTAAGAGCAACTTCAAAATATCGTTGATCGTCCACAATCAATTTTTGCGGTACCATATGAGATACTTTCTGCGCAGCTTAGGCAAAGTGGTGGCCGAAGGGGTATACAATCTAACTCGTGATCTCCTCCCAAAGTTCTTGCAGTCAAGAAAATATTAATTGCACATTTATTCATTGTATCTGGAGTGGCATAGTGAGATTTGATAGAGTCCATTACCGTTGCGTGAAATATCTAACCTTAATAACTGGAACCATTCGAGGTTATCAGTATTTCAGCGCCTTAACGAAACCATAATGGCCGGCCTGGAAATCATTGCTGCGGAAGGAAGATCGGCCCTCAAAGACTTCATTGATCTGCCATGGGAGATCTATGCCAAGTACCCTCAATGGGTGCCCCCTCTTAAAAAGGACGTGCGCCGGATGTTGGACCCCCGGCGGCATCCATTCTGGGAGTTTTCCGAGCGCCGCCTGTTTCTGGCCCGACGCGATTCGAAGACGGTGGGCAGGATCGCCGGCATCATCGACCGCCACTATAACGAGTTCCACGACGAAAAAATGGGCATCTGGGGATTTTTCGAATGCTCTTACGATCCGGAGGCGGCGGCGGCCCTTTTTTCCGCCGTGGAAACCTGGGTACGCCAGCAGGGCATGACCTTCATCAGAGGCCCGCTCAACCCCTCTCCCAATTATGAGGCGGGGTTGCTCATTGAGGGATTCGATTATCCGCCGGTGTTGGGCATGACCTACAACCCGCCATACTACTCGAGGTTGGTTGAATCGTGCGGTTTCATCAAAGAGAAGGACCTGTTGGCGTTCCTGATAGAAGACCCTTACCAGGTTCCCGAGTGGATGGATCGACTGGCTGAACGGCTGGCGCATAAAAAGGGGGTTCACATCAGGCCCTTCAGTCCCCAGGATCAGGACTCCGAGTTCCTGTTGATCAAGGAGATTTACAACGACTCCTGGGCGGGTAACTGGGGTTTCGTCCCCCTAAGCGAAAATGAAATACGGGATATTCAAAAGGACGTGATGAAATTCGCCGATACGGACCTGGCTTTCTTCATCTATTATGAGCAGGAACCGGTCGCCGTCTGCGTGGTCTTACCCGACCTTAACCCTGTGCTCAAGCGGCTCAACGGGCGGATGGGTCTGCTGGGTTTGCTGAAGCTGCTCATGTACCGGACGGAGGTCAGGGGATTGCGGGGTTTTATCTTCGGGGTTAAGGAGAAGTATCGGCAACTGGGATTCCCCCTGTTAGCCACCCACCACCTCTATGAAATTGTGAGAACAAAAGGGAAGTATCATTATATGGAGATGGGCTGGTGCCTGGAGGACAACGAGTCGATCAACTTTTTGATCGAGGAAGCCGGGGTCAAAACCCACAAGAGATATCGCCTCTACCGAAAGTCTCTATAAGATTAAAGGTTAAATGTTTGGCGTTGACGCGGAGGTCTGGATTTAGTGGTTGAGCAACGAGCCCCCCTTATCGCTTTCGTCTGGCGGCCCAAGGAGATCATCCCGGCGGTGACCCAAATGACGCATCGAACCGGCAGCCGGGCTATCTTCGATGTTTCCACGCTGGGGGTGGAAGCGCTGCGTCCTTTCTTGCGACAGGCTGACCCTGCCAGCCAGGTGAGGGATATCAAGATTTCTGCTTCTACCTTGTTGGATCCATCTTTGGAACCATGGTTGCAGGAAACCGGGGTCCAGGATATCTGGGTGGAATGCCACCCCCAGTCTTTCCCAGGCGATCCTGCCGCCGTTCTGGAGAGATTGAGGCAATTGTCGGAAAACCACCGTTATTTCCCGATCATCGGAGACTTAAATTTCCTGGCCGCGTTTTTGCGGGATAATCGGGGCATCGGGCGCATTGTCCTGAAAGGCTGCGAGGCCTCTGGATTCGTGAGCGCGGAGACGACCCTGGCACTCTATGCCGCGGTCAAGGAAATGCGGCCCACCGCTTCTCCTTCCCCGGACATCCTGATCTGGGGAGGTGTTGCCACCCCTGAGGCGGCTGCGGCCTTCCTGGCCACCGGGGCCGCCGGGATTGTCTTCGAGAGCCTCCACTGGCTGACCGACCTGGTAGCAATTGATGATGGGCAACGCCAGCGGCTCGTAAAACTCCGCCTGGATTCCACCGATCTGGCCGGCCTGGACCTCGGGGTTCCTTGCCGCCTGTTCAACAAAGGCAACTCTCTGGCATTCAGGGAGATCAAGGCGTTCGAGAGCTCGCAGTGCGGCGCCGAGATCACGGAGGAAAGTCGCCGTGCCTTCGTAAGCCAGGTACAGGCCAGGGCCCTCCACCCTTTGGCAAGCCGTTTCAGCCCGGATGAGGTCATCCCCCTGGGGGTGGAGGCTACCTTTGCGGCGTCGTTTGTGGAGCGTTTTGGGGCCGAAACCGAGGGGGCCGTACAAGCCTTCATGGACGAAATCCGCCACGCCTGCCGCTTGGCTGAGATGAAAAAGGATGCCTGGGTGGACAGCCCGGTGGCCCAGGAGATGGGAACTCTCTACCCCTTTATCCAGGGGGCCATGTCCTGGATCACCGAGGTCCCGGAGTTTGCCGCTATGATTGCCGATGCCGGGGGTCTGCCCACCATCGCCCTGGGCCTGATGGACGCCGTAGCCCTTGACCAAAAGCTGGGAGGCCTGCCGGAGATCATGGGGGGGCGCCCCTATGCCGTAAATGTCGTGTCTTTGGCAGAAAACCCCTACCGTCAGGTGCATCTGGACTGGATAAAGCAGCACCGGCCCCGTTTTGTGGTGATCGCCGGAGGTAATCTCTCCTTCGCCAGAGAAGTGCTGGAATGCGGCCTTGAGGTCATGTATATCGCCCCGGATGAGGCCCTGATGCGCCTCGCCCTGGAAGTCGGCGTCCGATACGTGATCTTAGAGGGCTATGAGGCCGGCGGCCATGTGGGGCCCCACAGCACCCTTACCCTGGCTCAAACGGTGCTGAATCTGAAACGGCGCTCCCCATCTCTGTGCCAAAACTGTCGCCTGATCCTGGCAGGAGGCATCTTCAATCGGGAGACCGCCTTTATCGCCGCGGGGCTCGGGGCGGACGCCATCCAGATGGGCACCGCCTATCTGGCCACCCAGGAGATTGTGGAAACCGGGGCCTTGGCGGCGTTTTATCAGCAGATGATCCTGGAATCGCCCCCGGGGGAAACCGTGGTCTCAGGCCAGGCCACCGGGCTGCGGGTGCGATCCTTGAGGACCCCGAGAACCGCGGCTATCTTATCCCTGGAGCGGGAGTTTGCCGGGGGCCGCCAGGACGAGGCCGCCTTTCGGAGGAAAATGGAGGAGATGACCGCGGGGAGCCTGTTCGCCGCGGCCCGGGGTCAGGACCGGCCGGGCGGGGCGCCTCTGTCGGAGCGGGCCTGCCGTGAGCGCGGGCAATTCATGAGTGGGGCCTGCGCCGGGAGCATCCATAAGGTCCGGAAGCTGGAATCTTTTCACCGCGAACTGGCCGCGGGCCCGCTTAAGCTGCATCAGCCCTTTGCGGGGGTGACCTATTCTATCCCGCCATCTCCACCCGGCCCCGGGCTTGAAAGAGAAACCCCATCCGTCGAAGTTGGCCATGGATTGCTGCGGGGAACGCCCCGGCCAGAATCGCCGGTCCGGGTGGCCATCACGGGGATGAGCCTCGTCAATGCCCTGGGGCAGAGCCCGGAGGAGGTCTGGGCGGCAAGCCTGGCCATGAAGAGCGGGATTACCCCGGTTCCGCCTTCCCGGTGGGATCACGGGCTTTATTATGATCCGCACCCGTTCGTTCCCGACAAGACCTACTGCAAGGTGGGGGCCTTCACCGACTTGCAGATCTCCCGGACTGAACTGGGGATCCCCCCCCACGATTTCCGGACCATGACCGAGTCCACCCGGATCACCCTGTGGCTGGCGGATCAGGCCATCCGGACCTCCGGGCTCCTGTCCTCAGACATCCCCCGGGAGCGTATCGGGGTCCTCATCTCCCAGAACTCGGGAGAGGCGGCGGGGAGCCTCGCCGGTATCATCATCCGGGCCAACATTTGCCACATCCTCGCTGACATTAAGAGGGCCGTTTCCCTGACGCCGGATCAAGAGAGCGCCATCGAACAGGAGATGAAGACCGGACGTCTGGCCCCGGACGACACCACCCTCCTGGGCCGCCTCAACTGCGCCGCGGCCGGGTTCATCTGCAACCGCTATGGGTTCATGGGACCCAGCTATTCGGTCTCCGCCGCCTGCGCCACCTCACTGGTGGCACTGTACAGCGCCATCCAGATGATCAACAACGGCATCCTCGATGCTGCCGTCATCGGAGGGGCCGAGGAGATTCTCAAACCCTTGCATTTTCTGGAATTCTCCGGTCTGGGGGCACTCTTCGGGCTGTCCGGACAGGAAAGGCCTCCTCAGGAGGCATCCTGCCCCTTCGATGCTGAAAGAGACGGGATGGTTTTAGGCGAAGGCGGGGGCATAATCGTCATAGAGCGGGAAAGCCTGGCCCGGGCCCGCGGGGCGCCGGTCCACGCGGTCATCACCGGTATGGGCGCCTGCAACAATGTTCTGGGCATGGTGGAGTCCTCCAGCGTTTCCCAAGAGATGGCCATCCGCGCCTCTTTCCAAGGGCTGCCGTATGGGCCCGAGGCCGTGGACCTGGTGGAATGCCATGCCACGAGTACCCGGCAAGGAGACGTGGAGGAGGCCCGGGCCCTGAAGGCGTGCTTCAACGGCGCCAAGCGCACCGTGATCACTTCGTTCAAATCCCAGATCGGGCACACCCTGGGCGCCTCGGGCATTAACAGCCTCATTCGCGGTGTGATGGCCATGCAGGCGGGGATTTTTCCTCCCACCCTCAATTATCTATATCCAGACCCGGAAATCGCCCTGGAAGGATCGGGGCTCATCATCGCCCCGGAGCCGCTTCAGTGGGAGTCCAGAAACGGCCGACCCCGAAGGCTTCAGGTCAACGCCTTCGGGTTTGGCGGTTCCAACTACGTCGTGCAGATAGAGCAGGCCATGGATGCCGCGGATACGGTCCTGGTCGCCACCAGCCGCGAGCCGGGCTTGGGTTCTCCCGCGTTCCAGGGCGTCTCTTGCTTCCGGACCGAGGTTGACAGTAGTAACTATCGGATGGCCGTGGTGGCGGCATCCGAAGCCGAGGCCCTCGCGGTTATCGAGAAGTCAGCCCCGCTGGCCGAGGGCGGCATGGTCTCACCCGAGGCGCTGAGGTCTTGGGCGCGCCAGGGGATCTTCCTGGGCCGCGCGGATCAGCCGGTGCTGCCGCTCGCCCTGGTATTTCCCGGGCAGGGGTCGCACTATGCCGGCATGGGGCGGGAGCTCTACGACTCCTTCCCCGTCATCAAGGAATGGATGGACCGGGCTGCCGCCGCCGCGGACTTCGACCTGCTGCACCTGCTGTTCCACGATCAAGAGGAGAACCTACAGAAGACCCGGTGGCAGCAACCGGCCCTGTTCACCGTGGAATACGCCGTGGCTCGATACCTCATGGGCCTGGGCATCCATCCGGTGGCTATGGCCGGGCATAGTTTGGGCGAACTGACCGCTTTGTGTCTGGCCGGGGTCTATTCCCTGGAGGACGGGTTCCGCATCGTCAACCAGAGAGCCATCTGTATGGATAAGGTCGCGACTATGGGTTTGGACCCCGGCGTCATGGCGGCCGTGGACGCTCCCCTGGACTTGCTGCAAGAGATGATTAAGGGGGTGGAGCAGGTCTACATCAGCAATATCAATTCACCGAACCAGGTGGTGCTGAGCGGCAAAACTGAGCCGGTGAAAAATTTTGGTAACCGGCTGAAGGAGATGGGATACCGGGCCACCCTGTTGCGGGTCAGTATGGCCTTCCACTCGCCCATCATGAGGGTCATCCGGGATGAACTCGAGGCCTTCATTGCCCCCATTCCCTTTCATGCCCCCCGGATCCCCGTCATCTCCAACACCACCATGGCGCCGTTTCCCGCCGATCCCGGTGAGATTAAGCGCATCCTGATGGCCCACCTGGAATCTGCCGTCCATTGGATGCCCAACGTCCAGACCCTTTGGAATGACTATGGAATCCGGCTGTTCACCGAGGTGGGTCCTGGCGATATCTTAAGCAATCTTATCTCAGACACGCTCCCTGACCCGGCCTGCATCCAGACCTGCCTGCCCGACGCCGAAGGCCTGACGTGCAAAAGCGCCCTGGCGCAGCTCTTCGTTCAAGGGCAGCTGCCGCCTCGACGGGAACCGCGGTTTGTTTCCCTGCCCGGATTTGGGAGGGCTGCAACATCTCCCCGCACCTCCCCGGCCGCCGGGTTACGACCCCCGGAACCAGGGCCGGTAGACGTTAAGCCGGTGGAAAGGATCATTCAGAGAGAAATCAACCGGTTCGTGATGGAGACTTACGGCCGCTTCCTGGAACCCCACATCCTGGCAGCCATCCGCCGGGAGCATGACCCAACCTTTCAGGAAGGCGATCTATCCTCGGCGATCCAATCCATGCTCCGAGATTCCGGGTCACCTGAAGGCCAGCCGCCATTCTCTCTGGGGGAACCGGCAGCCCCGCACCCCAAGCCGATCCCGGCGATTCCGGCCCCAGCCTCTCCTGCCCTGGAGGAGGCGCCCGGGGACCTGGGTCACCTGGAGACGCTGATTCACATTATCATGGATGCCACCGGGTTCAACCGGGACGAAATCGAACCCGACATGGATCTCAGGCGGGACCTCTCCATCCGCTCCAGCCGTCTCCCGATCATCATGGATGCGGCGGAACGCCAATTCGGGATCACCATCGAATTGGAGGATTTTATCGATGTCCGGACCGTGAAGGACATCGCCCAGAGGATCTCCGAGATCATCTCAAGGCAGGAAGGCGACGGCCTACAGCTGGCCGCGCCGGGGGTTAACCCCGGTCCGGAGCAGGCTGAAACCCTGAAGACCTCTCCGGATGAGACGAGTTTAATGCGGCTCGTATTCCACCAGGCCCAGGTGGAGCCGGCGGCTTCCATGCCCGTGGAATTGAGCCCAGGCGAGTCAGTTCTCCTGCTCTCACCTGACCGGGATGACCTCCTGGCCGGAAGTGTGGAAGACATTCTCCGACTGGATTACGGGGTTGAGACGGTTCCCATGCTTTTCATGCCGAAGAACTTGGGTCCGGGCCTAGAGAGCTACAATCTTCTGACTGATGCAGGGTCCTTACGGATTGCCGAGAGAATATCGGCCCTGGCGTCCTTCACCGGGATGGTCATCACCCTCCCTCCAGGCGGATCGGCCAGGTTAAAAGACACGGCGGAGGCGGCGCGGCTTCTCAGGGGGCTCTTTCTCGCCCTGCAGGCATTTCTCCAATCACCGGCTAAGAAATTCGTCGTACTGATCCATGCCAAGGAAGATATCGCAACTCTCGGTGGGCTTCCGGCAGAGGGGATGCTCGGACTGTTTCTCAGCGCCGCCCAGGAATACCCATCGGTCCAGTTTCGCACCCTGGCAATCGGCCCGGATACCGACCTGCGCGCCGCCTTCGGCGGGGCTCTCGACCGAGGCAACCCCGTGGTGGAGATGATTCATCGGGATGGCAGGGTCTTCACTTCAGAGGGGCGCGTCGCCCCGTCGGTCTTCAACGGCCCGGCAAGTCTGCACCTGAGCCCTGGAGACGTGATAGTCATGTCCGGGGGCGCCGCGGGCATCACCGCCCACCTGGCCCGCAGCCTGGCGCCCTTCAGGCCCCGCCTGGTCTTTCTGGGGAGGACTCCGCTTTCCCCAGGCATCAATCCCGTCCAGTCGCTCTCCAAACCTGCGCCGGCTGAGTCGTTCACTGGTGACCACCGGGCCGTGGAGATGGCTCAGACCCTGGCGGATTTACATGCTGCCGGGATCGAGGCCACGTACCGTACCTGTGATGTCACCGACCCCGAGGCGGTCCGGACGATCCTGGGCGAGGTAGCAAGCCGTTACGGCAGAATTGACGGCATTATTCACGGGGCTGGAGTCCTCAGGGACGGTCTTCTCAGCCAAATGACCTTCGAGGACCTCTCCCTGGTCACGGACGTAAAATTTCTGGGTGCCTGGAACCTCTTCTCGGCGGCGGAGGGGGCGGGCTTGAGATTTTTCGTCGGCCTGTCCTCGGGGGCAATGATCCTGGGGAATCCCGGCCAGTCCAACTACGCCGCCGCCAACCGGATGATGTCGGCGCTCCTCAGGTACCTCGGGCGGGAACACCGCGCCATCCGGTTCAAGGCCTTGATGTTGCCTCCGGTCGAGGGGGCGGGCATGGCCGACGATCCGGCCGTCCGGGAGCTTATGCGCCGTAAGGGCGTGGCCTACGTCCAGGTAAATGAGCTTGCCGGGCTTTTCTGCCGGGAGCTCTTGGTAGCCCCGGCCGGCGACGATTGGGTGATGTTCATGCGGACCCTGCCGCCGGTAAAAACGGCGCAGCTCGATGCGACACCCCCCCCGGCGCTCGCAGGAGAACTGACCGGCGGCGCCGTGACCTTTAGCCCCGAGGACTTCCCCCTGATCGACCGCATCGCTCGCGTGGACCTGCGCCGGGAACAGCTGGAAGCCTTCCGATCCTTTTCCCCGGAGAAGGACCTGTGGATCTCGGATCACCGGCCCCTCAAGTTCGTCGAGCACCCTCTGGTCTCAGCCGCCATGATTCTGGAGACCTTCATGGAAGCCGCCCGGCTTTTGTATCCCCACCTTGGAGTGCGAGGAGTTCGCCAGGTGCGCTTCATGGACATGATCGAATGTCCACCTGGGTCTCCGCGGACGGCAATAATCTCCTGCCGCCGAGCCGGCACCTCCCTGCGGGAGGTATGGTGCGAGGTCTCTCTCTCCACCCAGGCGATCTCCCCCACCGGCAGATTGACGGACCGTTTCACCCCGGACTGCCAGGGCCAGGTGAGCCTCGATGGTGGAGGAGGCGATCCCGGGGAAGGGCTGACGGATTTTCCGGTCCGGCTGGACGAACTGCAGACGCCGCCCATGGATCAGGCCCAGGTGCTGGCCTGGTACGAAAAGCGGAGCGGCCTCAAGGGCAGGTATCGGGTAATAGAGTGGTTGGACGGCGCCGGTCCGGGGGTGGCCCGGGGCCGAACCACCTACCGGGAGGCCGGTGATTTCGCCCATCTGCGGAACGCCCGGTACCAATACTCTCCCTACCTGCTCGAAGCCCTGATGCAGTTAATCTTCTTTTCCATCGTGGCCATGGACCCGGCGGAGCGGCGCTCCATGCTTCCCGTGGAGATCGGGGAGATGAGGTTTCTGCGGCCCTGCCGGGAGGGGGAACAGATAACCGTGGAGGCCCGCCGGCGGGCCCAGGACGAGACCGGCCAAACCTGGGACGCCAGGGGGCTGGACGAACAAGGCCGCCCCCTCATGCACGTTTGGGGTCTGCGGCTGCACTGGGTTTCGGAGTGAGCCGCACTCCCAGGGAGTGGTTTTGGGCCCGGCGCGGTCTGTGGAGGAGAAGCGGCAGTCAGGCTTTCTTAATGGCCTCAGATATTTCTGCTACAGGAGGTTCAGAAATGCGCGTCAAGCATCTATCTCGGAACTTTAGGCAGGCTCTGGCTAAATCCGTCCTGGTCGCCGCCGCCCTCCTGGTTTGGGTCCTGGCGCCAACCGGGGCGCAGGCTATTTTAGGCACCGGTGAGCCGGCCCCATCTTTCTCCCTCGTATCCGGAGATAATAAAAAGCTCAGCCTCGACATGCTCAGAGGCAAGGTGGTCGCATTGTTCTATGCCACCAGAGATACCGTCGAGGTTAACAATGAATTACAACATTATCTGGATGCGCTTTACGCCGCGCAACCGCAAAATATTCAAAATCAAATCTACAGATTGCTGGTCGTCAATGCCATGGAGGCAACCGCGGTAACAACCTGGAAAGAAAAATTAAGTGAAACCTCCGCCAAGCTGAAGGTAACTGTTTACGGGGATTGGACCGGAGGCATGTTTGCGGCGTACCGGATGAGAGATAATGACAGCAATTTTGTCATTATCGATAAGAAGGGCGTCGTCAGATTTGCCGCCTCCGGCAAGATACCTAACAGCCGGTTTGAGGCCATAAAAAAACTCCTTTTAGAACTGGCGACTGGCAAGTAAGAAGCGCCGGAGCCCAGCGGCGAAACTCTTTTTAAGTCTCCGAACCGGAAAATCGCCTTCCCCGGGATTTTTCCGCGTAGAGTGCAGCATTGGGGATTTTAGTGCTTAAATTTGGTTTGAACCTGGGAAAATAGGTCCGCAGCCCCTGAAATTAATCCTCGCGCCCTGAAGAGGCAAAATGGCAAGCCATGGCGAAGCCGACTGAACACGCCATCGAAGTCGAGAACCTGACGAAGCGTTACGGAAATTTGCTGGCGGTCAACGGCATATCGTTCAACGTCAGGAAAGGCGAGGTTTTCGCCTTCCTGGGCCCGAACGGCGCCGGCAAGACCACCACCGTCGAGATAATCGACATGATCCGCCGGCCCACGTCGGGAAAGGTGAGACTTCTCGGGATGGACGTCACCAAGAAGAAGCGCGCCATCGTCCCCCGGATCGGCGTCCTGCCGCAGGACTTCAGCTCCTTCGACCGGATAACGGTCCGGGAAACCCTGCAGTACTATTCGCGGCTATTCTCCCGCGCCAACGCCGATATCGACGGACTGATAGAACTCGTGAACCTCAAGGACAAGGCCGAAGAGCAGTATAAGAACCTCTCCGGGGGCTTGCAGCAGCGCCTCGGCATCGCCATTGCGCTGGTGAACGACCCCGAGGTCGTGTTCCTCGACGAGCCGACGACCGGGCTCGACCCCCGGGCCAGGCGCGAGGTGTGGGACGTCCTGCTGGGCCTGAAGGAGCAGGGGAAAACGATATTTCTCACCACGCACTACATGGAAGAAGCGGAGATTCTAGCCGACACGGTCGCCATCATCTCGAAGGGGGTGATAATCGCCACGGGCTCTCCCGTTGAGCTCATAGAAAACAACACGAATTACCTGATCCTGACGCTGCAGAGCGTCGATGCCAACGCCATTGAGATCATCCGGAAGATGGGCTTCGAGCCGTTCCATGACAATCACCAGGACCTCAAGGTCAGGGTGGAGCACACGGAAGACATCCTGAAGACCCTCAATGCCATTAAGGACGCCGGGGGGTCGTTTCTCAGCCTGGACGTTCGCAGGCCCAATCTCGAAGAGGTTTTTCTGAAGCTCACCGGCGAGGCGCTCCACGCCGGCCCGGCCGAGAACGGGGAGGTAGGATGAAGCTGCGCGTCATCAGGGCCAATCTCGTCGTGAAGCTCAAAACCTTCTACCGGGAGAGGACCGCGATGTTCTTCACGCTGGCTTTCCCGATAATCCTGATTCTCGTGTTCGGCACCATTTTCCTGGACCGGGACAAATTGAGTTTAGACCTTTACGTGCAGGACCTCGACCACACCCAAGCCTCGGCGAAGTTCGTCAAGACCCTGCAGTTCAACGGGAACTTTAAGATAATTGAGGTCGATCCCGCCAGCGACGCCAGGGAGTACGCCCAGAAGCACAAGCTGAACCTTATCCTCGTTATTCCCAAAGACTTTGAAATCTTGCACAATCGGAGATCGGACCTCAAGTCCCCCGATGCCTCCGTTATCCTCACGTATATTTACGACCCCAGCTCTACTTCGGTGAAGACGAAGATGGAATACCTGAACATGGAGTTTGCGGGGATGAACCAGAGGATGTCCGGGAGGCCGCCGTTCTACCGCTGGGAGGAGACCTCGATCCTCAACCAGAAGTATCGGTTTATCGAGTTCTTCATCCCCGGCGTCATCGCTATGGCGGTGATGATCGCATCCCTGTTCGGCACGGTGAACATGAACACGGAACTGTTCCAGAAGGGTATCATCAGGAAGCTATCCACCACGCCCATCACTCGTACCGACTGGATACTGTCGAACATCCTATACCAGTTCATGCTCGCAATTATCTCCACGATTGCGATGCTGCTGGTGAGCTACAGCGTGTTTCAGGTTGACCTCCATATAAACGTCTGGCTCCTGGTATTCCTTTTGCTTGATGTCTTCGCCTTCGTCGGCATCGGCATGATACTCACCCGGTTTGTGCAGGAGGCGCAGAGCGCCACCGCCGCAGCCAACGCCATCGTGTTCCCCATGATGTTCCTTTCGGGGAGCTTCTTCCCCATCGAGATGATGCCGGGCTTTTTGCAGACGTTCGCCAGGCTGCTGCCGCTGTATTACATCAACGAGGGCCTGCGGGCCTCCATGATATTCAGCGACAACCTGGCCGCCCTGCGTTACGCCACCATAATCGGGGTTTTCGCGGCCGCGGTCTTTGCCTTGGGCATCATGGCCACCAAATGGGAAGAGGGCAAGTGATTGCCCAGCACCTAAGGCAGCGCCCGCCCTCGAGCCCCCTTTCCCGGTGCCCTTACCGTCGGTTCTTGCGGTCCTCGCGCTCAGTGAGCCCGGTGGTCAGAAGGGGCTGCTCCCCAGCCTTCCCCCTGACATCCGGGTTTCCCGTCAGCACAATTGAGCGACCCTTTTCCTGGAAAAAATCGGCACGGTGGACCCCTTACCCTGACCCACGTTTCAGGGCGAAGGTTTGACCGACCAGAAGTTGGTTGGTTTAACCAAAAGTGATTTCCGGAAGGTTAAGACGTGAAAATAAAACTTATTGCGCCCCATGAACAACTTGAAGACACAAGCAATTTCAGGTTACAGAGGGTAAATTTGCCTCTGATAGCCGCGCTTACCCCGCCTGGCCACACGATTACCATGGTCGATGAAGTTTTTGCTCCCGACGACCCTAATCAAGAGGTGGATTTGGTGGGGATCACCGTCATGACCGACCTGGTGCCGAGGGCCTATCATATCGCCGACACCTATCGCCAAAAGGGGGTGAAGGTGGTGATGGGAGGAATACACCCCACCATATTGCCTGACGAAGCTTTAGACCATGCAGACGCGGTAGTAGTGGGAGAAGCGGAGGGTGTCTGGCCACGGGTTGTATCTGATGCCGCCTCGGGACAGATGCAGCGACTCTATCGGGCCGGTAAAAAGACAGAGCTCACCGGACTACCAACCCCACGGCGAGATCTCTTCCCCAAAACCAAACATCGCGGTTATGCTCCTCTCCATATCGGCGTCGAGGCCTCCCGAGGCTGTCCACACGATTGCGAATTCTGTTGCAGTGGCCAGACCATGGGGCAGCTATATCGAGTCCGGCCGGTCCAAGAGGTGATTGCCGAGATCGAGTCTCTTGATTCACCTCACTTCTTCTTCGTCGATGACGCCCTTGGACTGAACCGGGAGGTAGGGAAAAAGCTGTTTACGGCAATGATTCCCCTTAAACGGCTATGGATGGGGCAAGGAACCGTGTCGTTAGCTGAAGATGTTGATCTGCTAAAATTGATGCGACGTTCGGGGTGCCAGGGACTTTTGCTCGGATTCGAATCGGTCCAAAAAGGCCCTCAGCATGAGATGAGGAAAATAAAGAATCTGAAGATCGATTTTTATGAGGCCATGCGCCGATTTCATGGCGAAGGTATCAGCATCCTCGGCGCCTTTGTTTTTGGCTTCGATCACGAAAACAAGGATGTGTTCGAACAGACCCTCGAATTTATCATAAAAGGTTGTCTGGATTGTGTCCAGCTGCGGATTCTCACTCCTCTTCCAGGAACCCGGTTATATACGCGTCTCTACCGCGAAGGCAGGTTGTTTGAGCCTGACTGGTGGCTCCGTGGATATCCTCCTGATACCCTCCTTTTTCAACCGAAGAGCATGACTGCTGAAGAGCTCATGAGGGGCTACGCCCGATTGAACCGGCAAACCTATTCTTTCGGCACCATGATCAAACGGTTCTTGGGCATGAGCCCATGGAAACGGACTCTACCCGGTTGTTTAGGGTACGCGGCCGTCAATCTATCTACCCGCAATCGTTATTTCAAAGCCCTGCAGAGGCCCCAGCCATATCTCGGGGCGGCAACCTAAGCCAACGTAGCAAGGGCGGGAAAGCAAAGCGCATCCCGCCTTTCGCATCATCCCATCTCTAGACGGTTTATCAAGCCTCTCTCTTCTCCTGACCGCCCCCCTCCTTTAACCAGCAGTAAAGTCGCGGGCCGATGAGGCTGCACCCGGCTGCCAACGCCGCTCCGGCGAAGATATCGATGACATAATGATACCTCAGGTAGACCGTGGAGAAGATGAGGGCCCCGACGACCGGGCAGAAGAGATAGAAGAGCAGCCTGGCGTAACGATAGGAGAGAAATAAAACAATGAGTGCGATCGCGGTGTGACCGCTGGGCATGCAATCCCGTTGGTTACCCTCCACCAAATTTATGAGATGGCTCACGAAATCGGCAATAAAACCGCCGTTGAGGGGAAGCGACTGGAGGTGGGCCAGGGTGTAGCGCGGGCCAATCGCCGGAAAGAGCATGTAGCCGATGAAAGACAGATACCAACCCAGGAGCAAGACAAATACCGCCAGATCGAAATCCCGCCCAGAATTCTTCAGATAGAGGGTATGAACGAGTCTGGCCGGCAGGAAAAAATAACTTAAATAAGCTACGGAAAGGCCTCCGGTGAGCCAGGGAACGATCCAGCGCTCCATCCAAACCGTTGGATTGACGCCAAAGAGGAGGAAATCGATGCGGATCAATTGAGGATCGATGTCGGGATGGAGATACTGGGTCAGATCACCGAGGGATTGATAGATGAGGATAATGTAAAAGATGGGGGAAAAATCATTAATAAACCTCCCTGCCCGGCCCCCCGCCTCTCGGTCGGAGCACCCTTTCAAGACCAAGAGGACGCCTGCCCCCATGGCATAACGCCAGAGCAGCGATCGCCAGAGAGGAATTTGGTGCCGAAAAAAGAGAACTACAAAGAACAGCCCGATGAGAAAGAGCAGGGTCAGCCCGTGAATAGGATTGAGGCGTTTCATCGGGGGGAAATATATCCTAAACCGGAGGGGAAATCAAAAATTCCTGAACAACGTCAATTCAGGCGGCTGAGATCCTCAACGCGGGCTTTTAGGTAAGGGAGAAGCGGCGGCGGGCAGGCCCAACAGCCCCTCCTTTTTGACCTCGCCGGGGTTCACCAGGCGCCCCGCGAGCTTGCCCAAGATGCCTGCCCGGGTCCAGGCCAGGGTGGGGACCCGTTCCGGGCTGAGAAAGATAAAATACTGATCCGCTTCGCCCGCGCCCGGCGAGCAACTGTTCACCATCACCTTGAGCCCCTGGTCGGTGACGTCGCCGATGCAAAAGACCAACTCCCGGGGTTTGGGGTCCGGCAGGATCATTACCTTCAGGGTGGCCCCGCCGGGCGCCGGACCCAGGGCGTCTAACCGGACGTTATAAAACAGGCTCAAGAGGTCGTAGACCGGGCCGGTCAAGGGAACTTCCCATTCCTTGATTTTCTCGCCCCCGTCCACCTGGCGCCAAAGGGTCAGCCGGCTATGGTCATAGTCGAAACGGTACTCCTTCAGGATTTTTTGTCCGCCCTCCTGGAATTCTTCGCGATACACCACGGGTTGCAGCCGCCCCTCCCGGTAAACCATCTCAGTCTGATAACGTTCGGGCAGCCACCGGCTCAACAACTTCCACATCCCCTGGGCCGCGCCGAAAAACTCCGCCAGGTAATGTCCCGGCTTCAACTCCTTGAGAACCAGGTGCACCCGGGCCACATCCGACCACGGGCCCAGGCTGATTTGATATTCCAGGTTTTCCCGGACGTCCGGCGCAGCGGCAATCGTGGCCGGGGCGGCGGCGAGCGCACCCGGCGCCTGGCCCAGGAGGAACAATATAATGATGAGCCAAACCCTTCCGACACGCATCAATTATCCTCGCAATCTTGATTTTTCGGAGGCGGCGGCCCCTATATTTTATTATAGGGACGATTCATGAAGCTTGTGGGAGAAGAAGTCAGAAAAACGCGGATCAGGCGTAAAATTGAGCAGTCAGAGGAAAGATAGGACAGGGTAAAAATAAAAAGCAAAGCAGGCAACCTCGTTTTCATGGCCCGCTGCAATCCGCCGGTAGAATTAGTCGGCAATATTTCTCTATGCGCCAGTAAGAATGGCGATTATCCAGGAGCAAATGGCTCCAAATTGTTGGCGGGCTATCTCCAGAGTCAAGCGGGTATAGGTATAATTGGCTATCGCCCTGAAATTTTTTGGCTGATAAGATCGTGCGCCACCTGTCCGGTCTTAAACAGGAAGATGGGGCCGCCAACGACCAAAAACCAGTAGAAGGTATAAGTTCGCCACACCAACAGGGTAAAGGCGAGAGTCTCCCGGTCCAGGTAGGGGCTGAGAAATGCCGCATAACCGGCATCCACCGTGCCGCCGCCCCCTGGCATGAGCAAGATTTGGCTCCCCAAATTCAGCGCTCCCTGGACGAGAAACAGGTAAGACGAAGGCACCGCTTGGCCTACCAGGAGGATGATTAAAATCAATAACAGGTAGCGCGGCAGCCAATAGCCCAGAGTGACCAGAAAGAGGGCCACATACTGGGGCCATGACATTTTCTGTAAGAGACGCAAGCACCGAACAAACTGGACCGTAGCCCGGGCCAGGCGGTAACGGTACCGGGCCAACCGGGGCACCTTGCCCATCTGGCGGCCAATGCCGATGCAGATCCGGCGATAGTAGCGCCCAAGGGTCCAGAGGACCGCCGCGACTCCCACCAGCACGAGCATGACCACCGCCACCAGGTGCAGAACATCAGGTTTGGCCCCGACCTCGAACAACAGGATGAGAGCGGCCAGGGGCATCACCGTGACATAAAATACCAGATCGGTCACCACGATGAGGCCCTCCAGACCGACGGCCTCGGGAACCCCTACCCCCAGACGGTGGAACAGGAATATGTACGTAGCGGGCATGCCCACTCCCCCGGGAGTGGCAACCCCGGCAAATTCGGCGGAGGCCGTGGTCAAAACCCCCTCACGCCAACTCATCCGGCGTCCGCCGACCCACATAAGCATGCGGATACGCCAGGAATTGAACCACCAGCTAATCAGCATCAGCAGCGTGAATAAGAGGGCCGCCCACCAGGAGAGGCGGTCCAGGAGTTTGAACTGTCCCAACCCTCCCAGCGCCAGGGGCAGGGCCAGGCTCAAACCGATACTGGTTGCCAGCAGCCAGAGCCAGGATTTCTTCACGCGCATGGGTTTAATCTCAGTTGCGGCGGCTTCCGGATGCCGTGGAGGAGTTGCGGCAGGTATTTCTCTTCATTGCACGTTGGTACCACCGCGGACTGCATCAGAAACCACACACCTTATCTTCAGTTGCGCTCATTAGAGATAAAAATAGGCGATATGGTGGGGAGTGGCGAAATGTCTGCGCCCAGGAGGGCGGGTAGATCATGCCCCTCTGGGTAAATTACCCCAGGTTATGCGGCCGCCTTGGCCCCATAGTCAAAAAATGGTTTTGGGGAGCCCTCTCACCGAGTTCAACTCCAGAAAGTTTTCTTTTTTTGAAACCAAATTGTTTTGTGAAAGGCATGATAGCACAAATTTCGTGGGGAAAGGTATCTTTCTAAAAGTTGCCCATACCAACCCCTTCCATGCTTAGCGTACAGCTTGCACTGTAAGCCTTTCCTCTAATCTTTCCATATGGTTTGTATATAAGAACCCTTACAAATAGAGCTTGGATTAAGGATTCTCCCGAAAAATCGGAAATTTTCCGGAGAGATCATGATGACCCGGGAGGAGGAAGTCCCTTCCTATGTGTCTGGTTTCCGACTCAGACCAAGGCCATAGGTGCGGGGCCAGGTGGCGCTGATACCCTGTGCTCTTCCCTCTTCCTAAGTAGGCGCTAAAAAAGAGTGGCACGCTTTCTGCAGCGTGATCACGCTTTGACCCGGACTATATGCCTTCCTCTGGGTTATGAGGCCCGTGAGAACTTCTAAGTGGTTCTGAAAAGCCATTGTATTAAGGGTAACATTCTTGATTTTGTCTGACCCCCATATATAGACCAGGGGGGTAGGAGTTCCAGTCCCCCGGTTTCGGGTTTTATGGTCTTGGGTGCTGGGTGCCCTCGGCGCTGGGCAGCGAGCGGGACCATGGTCGAGGGGCGGTCCCCTTCCGGCTGGGGGTGTGTGCGTTGGCGAGGAAGGTGGCGAGTGCGAGCGACTGGTCAACCGAGGTCCGAGTGCGGCGGCGGGCGGCGGCCATAAAATAAGCAAGAAGAAGGTCAATGTCCTTCGCCGTACTCGGGTACGGTTGCCCCTGTCCTGAACCTACTCTATACCCTTGGGGGTGCGTCTGGGCCTGCTCCCGGGCACGGCTTCTGCTCCCCTGCTCCTGGACCTGGCTGGTAGGACCATGGTCACGGGGCGGCTTCCCCCGCGTCTGGATGACGGTGGCAGTGGCGCCGAGGCGAGGACGGTGTCATGGTCCGGGGTGATGGCAGGGCACCATGTGGTAGGCTGTCCAGAGGACCAGGAAAAAAGGCGTCGGTCGTTTTGCGACTGGTGTTCGGAGGTGAGTCCAATAGGTCCACCTTCACTAACCGCCGAGACTACCCCACCATCGGGGCCGGTATGATCAGGGATCGGGGCCAGGACCGGGCTGGCAAGAAGAGGTCTGGGGAGATAAGCGGCTGGGGCTGGCCAGGGAAGTTTAGCCGGTTTCGCAACTTTCGGAGGGGGTAATCTTCAAAACTGATTTTTTGGCCTTAAAAAGGAATCCATGCACACTATGTGCACACCCTAATAATATCTGGTTGACCTATTTCAGATAACTCCTTGAATTTACTGGCGCGCCTGGGAGGATTCGAACCTCCGACCGACGGATTAGAAGTCCGTTGCTCTGTCCCCTGAGCTACAGGCGCGGTATTTATAGTATAGCTTTTCTTGGCTTGAAGGGCACTGCGTAAGCACTTTTCTCGGTTGCGGCCGGGGACGGATTTCCCGGTTCCCCTCCCCCTTCCTGGCACGACTGCGTGAGCCTGGTGCCAGGGCTCACCCCTTCCGGCCGCGGCCCAGGCTCATGGGCGGTCCCCCGATGTCCCCAGCCCCTTATTTCACAGGAGATATGCCATCTTCTGCGGCGCCTGTCAATGCAATTGTCGGGGATTCCAGCCGCAAGGCAGTTGTTGCCGGTTCCGTCCTTTTCCTCCGCCTCACGACCACCATCCGGCCGGGGTGCGAGCCAGCCTGGGGGTTTTATAGGGAATGCCAAAAGTATTTTCCGATAGCGGAACCATTTTAATCCCCCTACCCCCCCTTGAAAAAATAGGGGAACTATAAGGAATTGCAGTTAAAGTCCCCTTTTGAAAAAGGGTGACTTAGGGCGATTTTAGAACCTCCAAGCGGAAAGAATTTATAGCAAACGCTCATCCGCACTTTTGGTCCTATCTCCCCTCTTATCCCGGGGCCGGAGTCACCATTCCCCCTCTGCCTGAAAACCTTTTTCTGGGATCGCACCAAAAATTACTTGACATAAGGCTGGAGCATGATGATGGTTAATTTATTCTATTCTGGAAAGAAAGCTCGCCCTGGACCACTTGCCGCGCCGTTCTTTGCACACCCGTCCTATGACGGCGACGGCAGCCAGGAAAGCCAACCCTGGGCCAAGGAGGCCAATCCTTTATTTATTTTCCCATCAGCCCTAAAAGGCAAGATATGGCGAGTCCTTCAAGCGTCAGCCCGGCTGCGTTCAAACACAGGTTTGTGGTGAGCCTGCCAGCCTCACGCAATTAGGCCACCACCCCAGGCCCGGCGATGCCGGGGTATGCAAGGGGACTGAACTCTAATCTGTCAAACGGTTCATTGCACGCCAGCCTTGCCACCTGCGAGGAGTGATTTATGGGACAGGACAGGAAAGCTTCCGGGGGAACTCACAAACTCCGGGAAAAAGCCGAAGCCCGTCTGCAAGCCGGGACAACGGGCCTTCATGAGTTTTCCCTGGAGGAAAAGAATGTCTTGATTCATGAATTGCAGGTGCATCAAATTGAATTGGAAATGCAAAACGAGGCATTACGCCAGAGCCAAACATCGTTAGAAGAGGCCAATAGAAAATACAGCGACTTTTATGACTTCGCCCCGGTGGGCTTCCTGACCCTGGATGAATCCGGCCTGATCCGGGAAGTCAACCTGACCGCAGCGAGTCAATTGGGAGTAACCAGACGCCACTTAGTCGATAAGCCCTTCCGGTTTTTCATCGAAGTAGAGGATAGGAACCGCTTCCACCTCTACCTCAGGCGAGTTTTTCAGGAACCGGGGCCCCATGCCTGTGAGATTAAACTGCAACGGCCGGACGGAGGGAGTTTTTTTGCCCGTCTGAACAGCGTCGCGGTTACCGACGTCAGCGGCGCCAGGGTATGCCGCACCTCCATCACCGACATCAGCGACCTGAAAGAGGCGGAACAGAAGCTGCACGCGAGTGAACGGCTGTTTGCGTCCTTCGTGGGAAACGTGCCGAGCGTGGCCGTCATCCGTGATCTCGAAGGGCGCTACCTTTTTGCCAACGCCGCCTGGGAGCAGGCCTTTCAGAAAAGCCGGGCGGAATGGCTGGGAAAAACCACTGAAGAACTCTGGTCACCCGAAGTTGCGGCCAAATTTCGGGGGCAGGACCGGTTAGTCATTGAGTCCGGGGAAGCGTTACAAACCCTGGGCTCCCTGCGCCACCCCGACGGCTTGCATCAATGGATTTCCCACCGGTTTCCCATCGTCGATCAGGACGGGCATACGGTGATGATCGGCGTTAATGCCATCGATGTCACCGAGCCCATGGCAATCAAGGCGCGGCTGGAGCATTTGCTGGCTTCCGGCCCAGCAGCTATTTATTACTTTGAAGCCGGGGGGATTTTTGCCCCTACTTATATAAGCGATAACGTCAAAGAACTGGTGGGTTGGGAACCCCGGCAGTTTTTAGAAAATCCCCGGTTCTGGATCAAGCACGTACACCCCGAAGACCGACGCCGGGTTCTCACGCGCCTAAAACTCCCATGGCCTCATGACCACCAGACCTATGAATACCGCTTCCTGGCCCAGGACGGCGCCTACCGCTGGATGCACGATGAGGTCAAGTTGGTACAGGACCAATACGGCAACCCGGTGGAAATCGCCGGGGCCTGGATGGAAATCACGGCGCGCCGCCAGATGGAAGAGATGCTGCGGATATCTCTGCGCTTCCTGGAAATTGTGCATAATGTTACGGATATCAACTCTCTGTTAACCGCCTATGTGTCCGAGATCAAGGACTACACCGGTTGCGAGGCGGTAGGCATCCGGGTGCTCGAGGCCGATGGTAGGATTCCTTATCAAGCCTACCAAGGCTTCCGTGAGCAATTCTATGAATCGGAAAGCCCCTTATCCATCCGAACCGATCACTGCATGTGTACTAACGTCATCAAAGGTGACTGTAACCACGAGTTGCCCTTTTATACTGCCGGCGGCTCTTTTTGGATGAACCACACCACCCGGTTTTTGGCCACGGTTTCGGAAGAGGATAAGGGACGCACCCGAAACATTTGCAACCAGGAAGGTTATGAGTCCGTGGCCCTGATTCCCATTCGCTGGGGAGACCAAATCCTGGGCCTGATTCATATCGCTGATCGGCGGAAGAACATGGTGCCCCTGGAGTTGGTGGAGACGCTGGAGAAGGCGGCGCTGCAATTAGGGACGGCCTTCGAGCGGGTGAAAGCCGAGGAAGCGCTGCGGGAAAGTGAGGCGAAATACCGGCTGCTGGTCAAACAAATCCCGGCCGTGGTCTTTAAAGGATATCGCGATTGGAGCGTCGATTTCTTCGACCGGAAAATTGAACATCTCACCGGGTATTCCAAGGCAGAGTTTGACTCCCGGCAAATCACCTGGCGCGACCTGATCTTCCCGGAAGACCGGGATATGGCCGGCGGGTTATTTAAACAAGCTCTCAAGACCGACAAATCCTACGTCCGGGAATATCGCATCCGGAAAAAAAACGGCGGGATCGCCTGGATTCAAGTCCGGTGGCAAATATTCTTGGATGCCGCCGGTCAGGTTGATTATGTCAGCGGGGTATTGTTTGATATCACAGCGCGCAAGGAAGCCGAGGAAACGCTGTATGAAACGCGCAACTATTTGGAAAACTTGTTAGAATACGCCAACGCGCCTATCATCGTTTGGGATGCAGAGTCCAGGATCACGCGGTTCAATCGTGCCTTCGAAAACCTTACGGGTTTTACCGCCCACGAGGTTATCGGCCAGAAATTGAACCTGCTCTTTCCGGAAGCCAGCCGAGAAGAATCACTGAGCAAGATTGCCTCCACTTCAAGCGGCGAGCGCTGGGAGTCAGTGGAAATCCCCATTCTCCGCAAAGATGGCGATATCCGCATCGCTCTCTGGAACTCGGCGAACATCCATGCCGAGGATGGCGCCACTCTGGTTGCCACCATTGCCCAGGGACAGGACATCACCGAGCGCAAGGCCGCGGAAACCATAATCCTCCAAGAACGCCAGCGATTCTTTTCCCTGTTGGATATGCTGCCGGCCTCGGTTTGTCTCGTGGCGCCGGACTGCACCATACCGTTCGCCAACCGTTTATTCCGGGAGAGCTTCGGAGAGACCCAGGGGCGCACTTGTTATGAACTTGCTTATGGCAGACAAACTCCTTGTGATGAGTGCAACATCGGGAAAATCCTGGAGACCCAGAAGCCGCTGGAGTGGGAGAAAACCAGCCCCCAGGGCCGAACCTATCATATTTACACTTACCCCTTTGCCGATGTTGACGGCTCCCCCATGGTCTTGAAACTGGGGATCGACATCACCGAGCGCAAGACCTTGGAGGCCCAGCTCCTGCAGGCCCAGAAGATGGAGGCGGTGGGCCGGCTGGCCGGCGGCGTGGCCCACGACTTCAACAACCTGTTGATGGCCATCATGGGCTACAGCGAACTCATCCGGACCAGCCTGATTAAAGACGACCCACTCTATAAATACAGCGAAGACATTCTCAAAGCCACTGAACGGGCCGCCTCCTTGACCCAACAGCTGCTGGCCTTCAGCCGCCAGCAGGTGATGCAGCCCCAGGTACTCAATCTCAACCGAGTAGTGGGCGAACTGGAAAAGATGCTGCGGCGTCTCATCGGGGAACACATTGAGATGGAAATCTTGACAGACCCCGATCTGGGAATGGTGAAAGCCGACCCCGGCCAGATCGGCCAGATCATCATGAACCTGGCGGTCAACGCCCGGGATGCCATGCCCACAGGCGGCCGGCTTATCCTGGCGACAGACAACATCGAGTTTACCGCTACCCATCAGTGCCGGTTTGAGAATATCCCGCCGGGACACTACGTCCGGCTGACGGTGACCGACACCGGCAGCGGCATGGATGCGGAGACCCTGGCTCACATCTTTGAGCCGTTCTTCACCACGAAAGAGGTGGGCAAAGGCACCGGCCTGGGGCTGCCCATGGTGTACGGGATTGTCAAACAAAACGGCGGTTGCGTTGACGTAGAGAGCCATCCCGGGCAAGGCGCCTTGTTCAAAATCTTTCTGCCCCGCCTCGAGGCGGCGGTGGAGGCCCCCGGGGGCAGGGTTTCTCTGGCGGCCAAACTGGAAGGGTCCGAAACCATTCTGGTGGTGGAAGATGAAGACTCACTCCGGACTTTGCTGGTCCGTTTTTTTCGCCTCTATGGGTATAACGTCCTGGAGGCCCGGCACGGGGGCGAGGCCTTGTTGATCTGTGAGCGGCACCCGAAGACCATCCACCTCATGATCACCGATGTGGTGATGCCCCAGATGAGCGGCAAGGAGCTGGCCGAGCGCCTGGCCCTCTTACATCCGGAAATGGCGGTGTTCTTCATGTCGGGCTACACCGGCAGCGACCTCATCGGGTACGGGGCGCCGGAATCAAATAACCACTTCATTTCCAAGCCGTTCCGGCCCATGGACCTGGTGAAAATGGTGCGGGATTTCCTGGACGCCTCTCGGGGGGTCACGGCTGATACCAAGCTGGGCTCAAAAAGGTAGTTTCCCGTCGTAGGGTGCGTCTTACGCGGGGAACCACGAATAGGAAACTGGTTTTGATTCTAAACGGATACCGCACCACCTTGCCCCATTGGAAATCTTGACTTTGCGCACATAGGAGCATTACATTCTCGGATGTGAAGCAATAATCCTTTTATTAATAAAATAAAGTCCTAACCAAATAAACCAGAATATACAACTTATCACAATCCCTATTTTAAAGTTTTCGTTGTAGTATTTCAGCTCAATTGTCCTAACGCCTGATGGAACTCGAGCCCCAATAAAAAGATTCATATCTCTATAAACCTTTAAAGGGTTGCCATCGCCAATAATGGTCCAGTGCTTATTATAAGGAATTGTCGTTGTTATGACTTTTTCCCCTAACTCTAAGGTAGTTAGTTTTATTACTGACTCTTTTCCATCCAACTCAAAATATTTATTTATTAAAAATGTTGCATCTTTATAAGCGTTATTACGACTAGTAAAAGTGAGTTTTATGCTTGGATAAGTATCATTGTTTTCATAGATATAAAGCCCTTTACTAGTTTTACTGATAAAGCTCATATTTTCCGCCTTCATCGGGGCATTAGCAATTATCATCCTAATACCAAGACGACTAGCGGCTTTTGTATCAAAATAATCATATAAATATGAATACTTATATATATCCTCGGCAGTTTTTTCAATATCGGTAAAATTCTTGCTCTGCTTATTTAAATTAAAATAATATTGTCGATAACCAGGGTATAGAAAATGCATATAAACGGAATATTGAGATATCCCACCATGTATATAAGGGAGAAAATAGAGATATGACCTAATATACATGTATTGACTTGACTCATAGGCCTGAGAATAAAGCTCCATATCTTTCGTGGACATCGAATCGATCATTTGCAGTCGTTCGGCTGTTTTTTTAATTTCTTCTATGGGACTTTTCAGGTATCTTTCCATAGTCTCATCAAGTTTCTTGACACCTAAATCGACATAAAAAGCTACTCGATCACCTTGATAGATTGCTTTATTTTCATCATTATGGTTAGGTAATAAATAATAGTAAGCTAACACATCTTTATTGATCAATGCATATGAATAATTATAGAGCAAATTGACATTTAATATAATTAGCAATATATATATCCAAGTCCAGGACTTATTAAAAATCCTCGGCAATTTATTTATATTAAATATCATAAGCAACATAGATAATATTGATAAGTAGTATAAAAATAATAACCACCATATTTCCTTAAAATGATGGAATATTAATGAAAACTTAAAAGGGTTCATAATTATTGTTACAAGCAATTGGCGTATTTGCCTTAAATCCAAAAAGTTATTAAATTTACTTATCAGGAGAAAATTTCTAGATGCTGAAAATTCTGTTAAATATAGAATTAATGTAAGGATAAGGAAGCCAAATATTAATCCAATATAGGTACCAATCATAATATTAAGTAATGATTGCTTTTTATTATTCGCTTTCAATATATGTTGAAAATAAAATCCAATCAAGACACAGCCAGCTAAGCTATAGAACATGTAAAGCTTTTGCAGCGTGTAGCTTTTGAGTATATTTATTGTGATAATATCTAGATTAAGAATAAAAGGGGGGGTCAAAACTACATAAAATATAAATAATAATAAATAAGCGAAGCGTCGATAAGGCAATCTATATCTTAAAACATAAATGAGAGCAGGTAATAATGCTATATTTATATAAAGCCAAGTATTATCAAAAAATGTTGTCAATTCGGTTCGCCCTACCAAATTAATGTTTTGCAAAGTACAGTCTAATCTAATTGGAATTATTAGACTCAAGGAGTTTTGTAATAAATAAATAATATACTGCGAAAGTGAATAATACATATCTCTTGTAACTGTAGCTCGCTCCATAAACCAAGCTTCCACTATGAAAGGGATTAAAATATAAGACGACATTCCAATACTCAGTAAAGCTCCTATAAAATATACAAAGAAAAACTTTCTTGCGACGTATATAATATTTTGCGACGAAACAAAGATAAACATGATATAAAGTAGCGAGCCAAAACTTAGGTACATTACACCAATCGATCCAGCTGATAGGTATGTCAAGGTAAAAATAAGACCTATCCATAAAGCTCCCATAAGAATATTGTATCTCTTGTCATTGATTTTATGCAAAGTTAGCAAAAGAATTGGGGCAAAAAGATAAATAAACCCCCAAAAATTTTGATAAATAAATTCATCATTTAATGGTGTCAACATATAAATTATTGAACATAAAAAGCCAACATCTTCCTGTAGCCCTACATATCTAAAGTACATGAAAGAACAAAGACCCATTAAAATATATTGCATAACTAATAATAAAATCCATCCTTGCATCGGATCAGAAAATATATAAGCTACTAAATTTGGGAGTCTATAGGCATTAAAAGCGGGGTCAATAGAAGCAGTATCAATACCCATCCCATATAAATTATTAAAGGGAGGAAGGCCTGTCGTATGAACCTTGTTATAGTTATAAAGAAAAAGCGAATAAGTAAGCTGGGGGTCATACGACGTTAGAGGAACTGAACCTTTTGTAAAGTAAGAACTAAATGGCAAAACTGCTATCAAGACGTAAAGCGTTATATATTTATATCTTATGGAAAAACCCACAATTTAATCTCCGTCAGATATTCAATCAGGTTACTTTCTCTCCAATAAAGGTGCAGTAAGTTTTCGATTACATCCGGTTGTAGGCAATTATTATATCACTTATCAATAAAATAGCTAACAACCTCGAGTATATTGCTCTCCCTCCATCGTGCATATGGACATCATCTTTAAAATAAATGTATTTCTTTTCAATATCAGTAAATAATGCTCTTAGAATATAAAGAACACCGTATTCTATGGAGATTCTTTTTACGTGATTATCAATCCTCTCAACTTTTATTCCTTGCCGATATTTTCCAAAATCCGCAAATTCAAGCTCGGGAATTGGCGCTACTATCACCTTGATTTTTTTATTTCCTCTACTAAGTTTTAAAAATCCTATTAGTCCTTTATAACCGATAGTTTCTCCATCTGTATCTGAAGAAAGATAGCATTTTCTGAGCCAATCATTGTTATCCGTTTTTTGTTTAATTCTCGGTCTTACGGGAGGCTGCAGTAAGCCGGGAGGATAATCGTAACCATAGGGAAGAGGAAGAATTCGTACAGCAAAAACCGCTTACAATCCGAGATGATGCCGCAGTCTTGCCCACGGCGGTCGAAAATTGGTTGTGGGAACCTCTCTCACCGAGTTTAACCCTTCAAACGGTCCTCTTCTCGAAGCCAATTTTTTCGTCGAGGGCATGATAGCGCAAATTTGGGTGGAAAGTCAATTATTCCCAGATTTCGGGCATACTACACCCCAGAACCAAGATACCTCTTGGCTGTGGAGCTTACTGACCCCAGGCCAGCACCGCCCGGTAATGATGAGCCAGAGGAAAAGCCGAGGCCACATGGACATACCATCTCCGGGCATGATAAGAAATTATGGCCCCCGCTTTGATTAATCGCTTGATCACCACTTCATGGACCGTTTCACTTCTTCACATTCACCCCAAACATAGAACTGCCGGATCATATGCAGAAGGTTGTAGGCCAGAACCCCCATCTGCAGCCTGGCCCCCGGCGCGGCCGGCTCCAACTCTTGGCCTGATAGTGAAAGTCAACGATCTTGACCTGAATGCCGCTCTGGGGCGGTTGGCCCACCGGACGACCGAGATGAGGCGCCACCAGCCGATGTAGGTTTTTATTTGACGGCAACCGGATGAAATAAGTCATACGGTGTTCTTCGCAATACTCGCAGGTCCCCGGGTTGGCAAAGGCAGCATCGCTACGCAGCCAAAAGAGCCGGAACCAGGGCCGGTAACGCTCCACAGGGGAGCTTTTTGCTTTACCAGCGAGGGCGATTGTCTGAGGGCAAAGCTGAGACCGGGAAACGTCCATTCCGCCGACGGTACGGATGGAAACAGTTCTTGGCAAAATGGCCATTGTAGGCAACCCCTTCTTGCTTGCCGCGGGCCGGGTCCTCGGTGGAATCCAGGTCGATAATAAGCCGCTTTTTGTTTTTCCTCCTTAACAGAGTATCCGTGGACCGGGTCAGGGCAGCCTCCAAGGCCTGCAGCCCAGCCTCGTTGCCCAGGATGTCATTCTCCAGCCGGGACAGCATAGACTGGCCAGCCCCAGCCTGATGATCCTTACCAAGAGCCAGCCTGGGGGCCGGGGGCGTGTACCCTTCCAGCTGGGTAAAATGATGCATTCGGATAAGTTTAGCGTTTGGTGAAAGGTTATGTTATAATTATTGAACAGTTATCGTTAAGCTTGTTCTAAGAGATTCAGTTAATGAAATCAAGTTTGCCTCAGCAGATTGGTGGCCCCTGGTTCCTTGATGCGGCGGTTTTTTCATGACTATTTAGCAAAAACGCGGGGATGTATATGCGAAGCTTTGCCTTGCCATTCAGGATAATAAAGGGTCAATGACAACATTTTAAATTAACACAGAAATACTTTTACTGATCGCGGTGATGGTCTTGAGTGAAACCATACTTTTTCTGAAGCCCGCAGCAGATGCCAAGGGCCGAAACATCGTCAGAGACTTTGTTTACGGTTGCTGGTGTAATGGCCGCCGGGTGGGAGGTATGCAAATGCCTCCCCTCAATGAACTCTATTGCGCCACACATGTGCGCAATGCCGGACTAAACGTACTTTTTATCGACGCCCAGTATGAACCGGGACGTTTTGATATTCTTATGCGCAACCGCTTTGCCGGCATCCGGGCAGTGGTTATGCTGTCTTCTACCCAGTCATTCCGGTCCGATACCGAACTGCTGGCGCGGCTTAAGGAATTGAACGGCGGGATCAGAACGGTTCTTTTTGGTTCCCATCCCACCTTCATGCCAGACTACTGTCTCAGGAATGATGCCGTCGATTACATCGTTCTCAGGGAGCCTGAAGAAACTTTGCGCGGTTTGCTCCTCGCGGTGGTCAATGACTATCCCGTTAGAGATATCGAAGGGATTGGATTCCGTAACCACAACGGAGAGCCGGTTATAAACCCGCCTCGGCGCTTCATAGCGATGGATGACCTTCCCATCCCCGACCGCAGACTGCTTCCCAAGGGGGTCGACTACTTCAACCCGGTAGTCAAGCGGATGCCCTATACAACCATGCAAACTTCCCGGGGCTGTCCCGGCCGTTGTATCTTCTGCACCGCTCCCCCGTTCTATGGCAACAAACACCGTATCCGGTCCTCAGACAGGGTGCTCGAAGAGTTGGAAGTGGCAAAATCTCTCGGTTACCGCGAGGTATTTTTCCGCGATGAGACCTTCACCGCTTACCGCAAGCGCAACGCGGAGATTTGCGAGGGGATGATCAAGAACAATCTCAACCTGAAGTGGATCGCCAACGGTCGTGTCGATATGATAGACAAAGATGGTATGATGCTTATGAAGAGGGCCGGCTGCCATATGATCAAGTTCGGGGTCGAAAGCGGTTCCGATGAAATCCTGAGAAATTACCAGAAGGGAATTCGAACCGAACAAACCATAAACGCGTTTGCCATGGCCCGCGAGGTTGGACTTGACACCCACGCCCACATTGTCCTGGGCGGACCCGGTGAGACGCTCGAAACAATTCGTCAGACCGTCGATTTTACCCAAAAAATCCAGGCTTCCACGGCCAGCTTTGGCATTCTGACCCCCTATCCTGGCACCGAACTCTTCGATAGGGTTGCTGAACAGTACCCTGAGATCATGGATGGCTCAGATTCCACCATGGAGAACCTCCACACCCAAGGGTTTTTTTCCGAAAGTATCTGTGGCATCAGTGGCGAAGAGCTCTCCCGCGATATCGTCAAGGCTTACCGCAGTTTCTATCTGCGGCCCGGCTACCTGTGGGAACGCTTCCGTCGTATCGAAAGCCTTGAAGAACTTCTGATCCTGCTCACGGGCGGTATGAGCATCTTCCAATTCTCCATGACGGGGAATAAATGATGGGATTCGAGAAAGCCAGTGTCATAATTCCTATTTTCAATGAGGCCGAAAGCCTCGAAGAGTTATACCTACGCACCGAAGCGGTTTTTTCCGGGCTCGGTCTGACGTTCGAATTCATCGCGGTGAACGACGGCAGTAGCGACTTAACCTACAAGCGGCTCTTGGAGCTTCGCGCCCGTTTTCCCAATATCGGAATCATCAACCACCGCGCCAATCACGGCAAGTCCATGGCTCTCATGCAGGGGTTTGCCCTTGCCGAGGGAGATGTAGCCATCACGATGGATGCCGACTTACAGGACGAACCCGAGAATATCCCGAACTTGCTGGACAAGCTTGATGAAGGATACGACATGGTCATTGGCTGGCGAGCCTCCCGCAAAGATCCCCTTAGCAAGCGTTTTGTATCCGGGGTGTTCAACGTGATCACCCGCCGTTTACTTAATGTGCATGTCCACGATATCAACTGCGGCCTCAAGGTCATGCGGAAGGATCTCTATAAACGCCTAAACCTGCGGGGTGACCTGCACCGCTTGATCCCTGCCATGAGCCAGGCGGCAGGTTTTACCGTTAGCGAAGTGGCCATAACCCATGCTCCAAGAAAGTACGGCTCATCAAAATACCAGCTCCTCCGGCACCGCGGTTTGCTCGACATCATTTCGCTTACCTCGACCCTTGCTTACCGGGTGCGCCCTTTTCATATTTTTACTGAGATTGCCTTTATCGCATGGTGTGTTTTCAGCATCTCCCTTGTTGGGTTGATCTTCACGCTGCTGATATATCACGACAGCCCTTCCGCGCTGTACGTCGCTTCCCCGGTTCTGTTCTTTACATCGCTCACGTTCCTGATTATCGGCACAACTTTCCCCGTAATTGGATTAATACTGGATAATCTATTGGTACACTTCAATGATGAACGATGGCGGTCAACCCTGGTTAAAGAGGTGCTGCCGCCTGAAAGCTGCTGAGGACGGCACGGCAAACTCCAGACGATACAAGTTTATGGCCCTGTGCGGAGGATAAGGCAACGCGGGAGAGCGGCCTCAGCGCGGGGGCAGAGCCCCCAAAAAAACCATCCCATGGGTTACCCCCAGTAAATCGCCGAGTGGCAAGAAATTTATCAAACCATCCGAATATGATCTAATTATGATAGATGGACGTATGTGGTGATGGTCGCCAGGAAGGGCTGAGAATATAATGTGTGGTATCATTGGCATGGTTCAGTATGATGGGGGAACCATTCCCCCTGACGTGATTGGCGCAATGTCACGCGCCATGATCCATCGAGGGCCGGATCATTGCGGACTGTACACCGCTCCGGGCATTTTTATGGGTATAAACCGCCTTGCTATCGTGGACCTTGTCAGGGGCAATCAGCCAATCTTCAACGAAGACCGGAGCCTGGTCATCGTCTATAACGGTGAGATATACAACCACCGGGAGATCCGTGAGCAGCTTATCGCCAAAGGCCACATTTTCCAGACCGGCTCCGACACCGAAACCGTACTACATGCCTTTGAGGAATTTGGGGAGGGCTGCCTCACCCGTTTCAACGGTATGTTTGCCTTTGCAGTTTGGGATATGGTCAATAAAAACCTCTTTCTGGCCCGCGACCGGCTTGGGATCAAACCGCTCTACATTACAAAGACCGGAGATGGGTTCGCCTTCGCTTCCGAGGCCAAGGGGCTTCTGGGGGTATTTGCTCCGGCAGCACCGGACTGGACTGCGATCTACCGTTATTTTTCTTTCGGATACATCCCCTCGCCCCATTCCCCCTTTGCAGGCATTGACAAGTTGCCGCCCGGGCACTTTTGCCGGCTGCAAGGTCGTGAGTGGAGCCAAGATCGTTACTGGTCGCCAGAGTATGGCAAGGGGCCTCAGGTTCCTCTCTCCAAGGCTTGTGCCGAGGTTGAAGAACTCATGGCGCATGCCGTGGAGTTGGAGCTGATGAGCGATGTACCCCTGGGGGTTTTTCTCAGCGGAGGACTTGACTCTTCGGCAGTGGCATTGTGCGCCAAACGGCGTTCCTGCCAGGAGGTCCACTCCTTTGCGCTTCGGTTTGAGGATAAGACCCATGATGAATCGGCTGATGCTCGCTTGGTAGCAGAGCATTTAGGTCTGGTGCATACCGAGGTTCTTTTCACCAAAGATCTTCTGAGGCAAGCGCTTTTCGACGTGACCCGCATACTCGACGAACCATTTGGAGACTCTACCGTCCTGCCGCTCCTGGCGCTCTCACGTGCGGCCCGCGAGCAGGTCAAAGTGGTGCTGACTGGCTGGGGTGGGGATGAAATCTTTGCCGGCTATCCAACCTATCGCGCCCACCAGATGGCTGCACACTACCGTAAACTGCCCCGGATAATCTTGTCAGAGCTCATTCCTGCTATTGTAAACCGGTTGCCTGTTTCCGATAAGTACATGAGCTTTGAATTCAAAGCCAAACGGTTTATCCGGGGAGCAGGTCTGCCCCAGGAACTCCAGCATTTTATCTGGATGGGATACTTTGACGATGAGGCTAAACAAAGGCTTTTCCGTCCCGAGATTGCCGGAAAAGTCAAAGAAGCGACCTTCGCCGAGGTGGAACACCTGGCAGAAACCCTTACGGAGCAGGATGTGGTCAGTAGGATTATGCACCTCGACGCCTGTTTCTTTCTCGAAGGGAACGGGCTCTTCCAGGCCGACCGTATAACTATGGCCGCCTCACTTGAAGCCCGGGTTCCACTCCTCAATATCGACCTGATGGCCTATGTTAATGCTCTCCCCGTTTCGATTAAGATGTGCGGGGGCACTCCGAAAGGATTGATGAAAAAGGTACTCGAACCTTACCTGCCAGAGAGCATCATCAATAAACCCAAGAAGGGGTTCGGCCCTCCCTCCGCCGCGTGGGTGAGAGGCGTGTTCAGTGATGTGTTTGATGAACTTTTCAAACGGGAGCGGGTGGAAGCACAGGGCATCTTCAATCATGCCGAGATTGAGCGCCTGCTGGCAGAACATCGCGGAAGGCGCGCCGACCACGGCAGAAACCTGTGGGCCTTGCTGACCTTTCAGCTCTGGTACAACACCTTCATCGCAGAGGAATTATAATGTGTGCTGACTGGAGCAAGAAAATACATAAACAAGATCGCCTAGTGCTGGTAATGCCATCGTATAACCAATGTATTAAATCGCTGTTTGTCTTTCATGAAGGCCAGGCAATCGGCTCTAAGCCGCCACTGGGCCTTATGTCCATCGCCACCTACCTGAAACAGGAAGGGTATTCGTCTGTCGAAATATTCGACGCTACCTTGGGGCATCTTACCCCTGAACAGACTGCTGCTGCACTCATAGAGAA